>Ga0209782_1001760_pt1 | contig 11629 bp, 9 predicted proteins | sample WorMetmaBAHAMAS1_FD_187390 | JGI IMG/M metagenome (GOLD analysis project Ga0209782, IMG submission 187390) | Marine gutless worms symbiont microbial communities from Max Planck institute for Marine Microbiology, Germany - Inanidrilus... | ecosystem: Host-associated > Annelida > Digestive system >... | reverse complement strand
GGCGTGGTTACGTCACGTGACACGTTTTAAATTTTGGGTGCCCCATCCATATGTCAGGAATGGCTGAAGCTAGAGCTCTCAAACTTTGTACAAAGGGAGACTATATCAAGTCTGGCTATAGAGATGACAAATCACACCTAAAAGGGTTTTGCTCACGACCCATTTTTTGTATGCAATGCTGTGGAGTTAGAACAAAATCTCCACTGCACTCGGTAATTTGCGATCAACCGCGTCCTGGACGACGGCTATTGAGTATCACACCTTCGACAGTCGACGCTGGTGCTACATACACTAAGGCTTAAGCTCCATCGGTTCGATTTTTCACCGTGTTTGTTGCAAACTTGCTTGTATAACATATAGACAACAAATCGATTAAGTGGAGTTTGAGCATTATCGTTCAAATATGTGCTAATAACCGACATTTCATGGTCTGCCTAGTGATTTGCTATCAACCGACGCTCTTTGCCTGCTAATTATAGGCCCTACTTGGTATGCAGTGTAATATGGTCGATTTTTACTGCGCGATGCTATGCTAAGCGTGGTACATGCCGTCGTCGTGTATCTGTCCGTCTGTCTGTCTGTCTGTATCACGCCGGTATTGTGTGAAAATAGCTAAACGTAGGATCACGCAAATAATGCCACACAATAGGCCCGGGACTCTTAGTTTTCAAATGGGATGTTTTGTAGTTGCAGAATTTCTACTGACAAGCGTGTCGCGCGGTCCCTCTGCTATAGCAGAGACACTTGTTTTATACCAAATATCAATGCATGACTTTGTGTATGGATAACAAGTCAAAAAAAGACATTTTACAGTTTTACTGTACGATTATCTACACAGCATGTCAAAATTCGCATCTATTGTAAAGTTCTATCTTTCGTAATCTTCGGAGTAGAAAGGAAATAAATATATGGCAATGACATGCATACTCGACAATCAAGCTGCATTAAACTTATTCTTCTGTAAAATATTCTGCACAACATAAATTCATCAAGTTTTTAAAAAAATGGTTTGTTCTAATATAGTCAAACCAGATGAGTGCAGATGAGGGAGCAGACATATGGCTGCAGAAAGAACGAGACCTATTTGTTCCTGCTGCTATTTTGATAATACTGTAGGCCTATATGTATGCTAAGGGTGGCCAGCACGATGGGCGAAAGCCTTATCTGGCAACCCGCCATTTATTTGCCTAATAAATTCTCTCGCCTAGCAGTGGCTAGCATATCGCGAGATGATCCCTCCACTGGCAGTGACTTATTGACCCAACTGGCGGTTGAGGGTTTAACTGTGTGAGACGTGTTGACCGTGTTACGACTTCACTTTGTGGGTTGACTGGTAGATGTACACCTTTCACTTGAAATAGCTTTTACGTCTTCATTCACCTGAGCAGGCAAATGTCTTTTGAGATAATTCTGCAGCGTGGTGTCTTCAGTGAACTGATTGCCAAGTTGAGGCTGTTCTTGGAAGAACTGTCCGATCTTGGCGGTCGCAAAAGGCAAGCTGGAGGCGGAACTCGGATGTACATCCACGTCAACCACATGTTCAGACGTTCCCACTGCCGAAACCACGGACGATTTCACACGCAGCTGTTGTGCCGTTGCTGCTACTGGTTTCCACCATGACTGCTGTTGCATTAGAAGTCGCGCCATGAGGAAACCAGATAATTCTACACTTGAGCGTCTGTATACATTAGCAACGGACGATTAACGTCACTTTTCTACCACAACTTGTCAACAACCGTTCATTCAACGAAAACATCATCACCTATAGTTGACTCACTGACTCACTCAGCCTGTCAGCCTGCCAGCGCGAGGTAAAAGCGCCAGCCCTGTAGTGCCTGTAGGCACTAGGCAGTAGGCTGTTAGCTGTGGCCTGTGCCCTGTAGCAAAAAATGTGTCAGGTCAGAGGTCAACATTTTTTTTCTTGCTCAGCTGTAGCACAGTATAAACAACAAATACTGTGGCTGTAGTTGACTGAGCCGTTGAGTGAGGTGTATAAGCACTGTAAATCTGTAATTATATTTATACCGTAGGCATTTACGAATTTTATAACTTATCGACTTGTCAGTTATTCAAGACCATGATAAAGTTACTGGGTTACTGGTGATGATGATGATTATGTTGTTGTTCATAAAATAGTGCACTACTATTTTTAGATCTAAATTTTCAAAATCTTTTGGAAGAGAGCCATTATTGTTGTTGTTGTTGATCTCTTCTACTGCCCATACGCGCAGAATATCTGCAGCAGTGGAGACTTCAGAGTGAAAACAGACGAATGTAAACACTTCACAGTAGGTAACACACGATGTTGAAACATTATGTCGAACAGATTAAAGATGGCTATCAACACTGGTGAGAAATTGAAACAGCGCCTCCTTGATGCGACTATTATCCGTTCTGGTGAAGCAAACACTGTCACTGTAAGGAGCCAGCAATAAACTTTCTGTAATATCCAGTTTTCATTAATGGTACATTGCAGTGTATATGCACCTCCGTTGTGTGTTAGATAGCCTCATAGCAGTTGTATGTACACCTGTGCTTCATAGACATAGTAATCAAGTGATGAGTTCAGCAGAAGTTCATTGTGTCGGTGACGTGGATGACCCAGCAGCTCGTGCAGTTCGTATTGTCCATATATCTGATACTCATCTCATGCATGACAGTTTCATCACAGAAAACCTCATTCCCAGTGGTGATATCCTTGTCCATTCTGGTGACTTTGGCAAAATGAACACTTCACAAGTGTTCTCTGGAGAGAATGACTACTTATCAGAGATTGCAGCAATTAGAACATTTTTCTCAGGTATATTACATTATGTCCTCTTGACAAAAATTGTTCATATTCTCTTAACACATTTTTGTTGCATCTTCCTCCGACAGAGGGATGTAACCGATACTATTGATATGAGATAGAAAGAGACTGAGACATTTAGTTTTTAGTCTGAGACAAGATCAAGACTGAGAGCTTCTCACAATTCTACAAGACCGAGATGTTACAATCTCATTCCCCCTGGAACATAAGGCACAGGCAGTCTAGATTGCAGTTGTCTTCAGCAAGACTAGGGGAGATATTTACCGTAAAAACTGAAACAGAAGCCCCCAGTTTAAATTAGAAAAATTGTGACCGACCCCTGGCTACTATTTCAGACCAGGTTTCTATTTCAGACCCTACCTATATTACATAGCTCAGTGGACACATGTGTATAACTTAACTCACTTACATTATGCTAAACTTTTATGTAGTTTAAACTGATTATCGTATATCAGCTTTTGTTGTGTGATGTGCAGAGTGAACTTATGGTAGTCAAAACTAAAACATATGATATAGACCTAGAGTAGATATGTGTACCTAGGTTTACATGTGTACATGTTCACAAAATGACCATGGTTTATGCAGATACAGCTGCCATGATGAAATTTGGCACTAAGAAATGAAGACTAATCAAAATGATTATCTGCTGCCAATAGTGAAAAAAACTGAAAAAAAATAATGTGAAGCGGCTTGTAAACGAGAGGTTAGGGTATGAAACTGAGAGGTTTGACTTTTAGACAGAGCAGCGCAAGACAATTGAGACCAAAACCTCCTCACAATTTCTCAAGACCAAGACGTTACAAAAATAGGTCTTGTTACCAAGACTACAGTCCTGCTCAGACATTCTATCTGTCTAATTGCATTAACTGTCATTATTGTACACTTCTCAGTTTGTCATACCTGCTACTCAAATACAGTATACTTCTAGCACAACAGAACAACAGACAATACAACTGTATTTGTATTAGCTAAACTATCAGTATTTCTTTTAGTTGTTAAATTTGTGAGATACTGGTAGTAGATTATAGATAAAGACATTGTATGTTTAGACTGAGAATGAGAAGTGTGACTGAGTTGCAGGACTTCCACATCAGATCAAAATCTTCGTTGCCGGTAATCATGAGAGAAACTTTCCAAAGCAACGACGTGAACGGACATCGTCACTTCTTGCACCTAGCTGTATATACCTGCAGGATGCTTCCATCACGTTCAGTGGAATCCGCTTCCATGGCAGTCCGTGGAATGTTCTGCGGCATAACTCATTTGCCAGAGCTTTTTCTGTTTCCTGCTCGAGTTTGCCAACACACTGGCAGTCAGTTCCTTCAGACACAGATGTGTTGGTGACACACAGTCCACCATATGGTGTGGCTGACCTAGGCTCTAACAAGCACCTGTTCAATATGTCTCGTCACTGTGATCTCTGTCAAGACTACCACAAAGTCTTCAGACATTTCGGATGTCCTTCTCTGTTAGATGAAATTCTACACCGTATCAGGCACGTCTGATCATTGATGAATTTCTTATACATGATGCATTTGTCTGTTGTATTGAATATGCAGTCAGCTGTTGTACGGTGATATCATGCATATAATAGTGATGCTGCAGTAATGAAAATAATCACAAGTGACTTACACAGAGTTTGAAAGAAGTACACTTACTAAACTCATGGCAGTAACTCTGTCAAATCTTAACCTATTTTCGGAATTCTTTCAGTGACCGACTCGTCTGTAAATTTGTAACAAGACATCGATGGACTGCAGAATCACGCTGCACACGGAGCTGGACGCTGACGTTGCCGAGTGTCATCAGGCAACAGGCATCAGGCATCAGTCGATATTGAAAGCATTTTGCTGCACAGAACAACAGCTGTCAGTTGTTAGCAGATATGTGCATGTAAGTGAGGCAACCACTGTGTGACAGTTGGACAAACAGACACACGACGAGATCCCACCACACCTTAATTACGTTGCTACTCTACCTTGTGAATAATGTATGTTCATAATTGCAATTTTCAAGAGTTAAAGAAATGTGAACCAGCATAAAATACTCAGTTACTCAAAACACAGTTGCTGAAAAATACCTGCTGAATAAATTTATTGTGCTTTGGGTTTACTAACAAGAAAAAATTTGTAATGATTATGCACCCTAAGCAATCATGAAGTAAAATGTCATGACAAAATACCTTTACACACAAACAACATTGACTGCAGTCATTAGCTTACAGTGAATTCATCATGCTATTGCTAGCTTTCCAACACCAATGCGTCCGTAATTTGCTGCTGTTGCACGAGTAATTCTCCTCCATATGCCTTATGCTGGGTGAATTCTTCCTTTCTTAGCAACATATTGCACTGATGCACATATGATACAATTAATCTTCTTGACGTAACTTAGTAGAATGTTGATTGACTTACTAATCACCCATGGTACAGTAATGGTAGCAATAGCCACATCGCTACTAACCATGCATCACTCAGTCGTATTTACCAAGTGATGCCCCAATGGTAGAGAAATGCTAGCCCATATCTGATTGCAGTGCTGCTGGCAATGTGGACTAAGATGTCATTGTTAAGTAACATTTTGTAAACTGCAAGGAGTAATTTTTTTCTGTTGAAAATGATCATGTTGTGTGTGTGACTGTCAGGCCAGTTGTGCACCTGTTTGGTCATGCGCATGAGCCAAATGGCATACAGATGGTTGAAGATGTGCTGTTCTCGAATGCAGCAATGGCGTGTTGCAAGTCAGCAAATGTGATTGATTTCTACGTCGGACCAGAAAGACAGCAACGTATTGATGATACACAGCCACAGTATGCAACTGACGACAACTCCCGTTGTCATGTCATGTGATGATTGTAGCTCTAGGTGGCAGGTACCTTAAGAAGTTCAGTGCCTTACATGTATTATTCTCAACCAGTCTGAATTTGTAATTTTTCAGCTGCAATTTTTAGCCATTTGCAGTGCTGGACATATACAAAATTTAAGCTTATCACTAAAAATCCAACCATACCTCAAGTGTGTCGCTACACTACCTTGTGAATTGTCGTGTCTTAAAAGCAAATTGAACAAGACCAAAAAACAAGACCTGCTGGACAACGGATTCAAGCTGGCGACAACACTGACCAATGGCGTGATCATTGAAACGCTGCGACAGTTTGCCCTACTCAGTGACATTTCACAAGGTAGTGTAGGAACACACTTAAGGTGTGGTTGGATCTTTAGTGAATGTATTTTTGCAAATTTTCTCCTTATTCTGACAGTGAAAAAATTTAGAAAATCGGTTAATACTCCTCTGATAAAAGTTACGGCATACAAAAAATTGTGCCAAATTTTTTGGGCTTCACTGTAGAGTGATGGAACAGTGTTCACTGGGGGTATGATTCTACTGTGAAAACAGCGATGTCCAAACAGGTTGGGTGTTGGAGTTTTATTTGACTGGCAAATCTAGGCAAGACATCATCAGTTAGGACTAAGTATAGCTTTGCTTTGCTGCCTTACCTGAACTTGCTGATAAACAGTCGTTATTGCTTTACGTTTTTATTATCCTTTTATCATATGTGCACATCCTTGTTAATTTCTACATTTTTCACATGTATGCAGTGGTATAGAATTGTTATTCGCTAATTTATGCATTGTTGTGATCTTAGTGCCATGAATAAAATGGATAAATCTTTTTCACAGCGATGGGTCCCTGACAGTAAGTGCAAGACCACGACACTAGGTCTCAAGACCAACACACCGAGTCCCAAGACAAAGAAAGTGAAAATAAGGTTTCAAGACAAAGAGCGTACAGTGTCATTGCTTTGTCGTTTTTACTGTCTGTTTAGTTTCGGTGTGTGTGTGTTCTATTGGCTGGTCTGATGCAAACAATAAATAAATAAATACATTGAAGACACTCATCACTTAAGCACTTTTGTGGCTTTTATTGCTCTGGGTGCATGCTAGTTCTGTTTTTTTCCCATGTGTCGGGCAACATAATTTTTGAACATGTATTTTTATGGAAAGAACAAAATCAGCCACAAATTCTGACCTTTATTAAAATGGATTTTCATTTGTCAGATTTTCTTGTTTGTGATAAAGCATCAAACAAAAAATGTTTGCCAATAATTTCAACAGATCCAATGTGATATTTTTAATGTATTTATTTATTTATTTCACCGGCAGATTCAGTTGAAAATGAATAGTAAAATCAGCATTAAAGATACTATGACAGCTTATACATGTTTCTACACTCTTGAGTAATATGTTAAAAATTTCGTGCATATTGACGCATTCACGTGGTACATGGCAAAGTGAGTCATTTTTCTATCATGCTTTCTACAATTTAAAGTGTAAGTTTTTTGCTACACCTTGCATCTAATGTAAGTGATAGTATTGTCAAATAAATATAGTCAACACATTTTACTTAGTACTGGCTTTGATCATATGAAAGTTAACTGCTATTCAAAGTTAGTGTCTACATTTTACAGGTAAGGTGTAAAAATTTATAACCATCTGATGTGATGTTTCTTCAGGATTCCGTTTACCGAAAATTACTAAAACTGTTCATTTCCGACTGAGCTATTTTTTAAAAAATCAAGGTGTCATTGCTTTTATTCTAACATATTGTACATTCCAAATGATATATAATTCTCTTGATGATTATATCATGTACTGCTGACACGTTATATATGTCTTTAGTAAAGTACTTGACCCTTGTAACTTGGAGCCATGTCAGTGTTTAATGCATGACTCTAGTAGTGATAAGTGGCCAGATGTCATTCCTGTCACTTAATCGTACCAAAGCACTGACTTCAGACAGTTATATGACCTCGTCCTTTCTTTATCTACCACCTGAACAAATGGTTTTGCACATGTTACACAAACTAACTCCTGTTACCTCCATTGTGGACCTACAGACAAAAATTAGACTGTGTATTCTGCGGAATCCTACATACAGTCATAGTACTAACTCTAAAAATTCTTTACAGTACAACTAAGCATGCTACAACACAGTCAGCACTTCATATAATGAAAAATTATATTCTGAAAGCGTTTCAGTCCCTTACTTAAAAAATAATGAACCACACAGATGAACATTGGAATGATTTAACATATTACAAGTGAGACAATCCTTGTTACTTGTGTGCACTGGACTGCTCATGTTGTCATAACCTGTAAAATATATCTATTACATGTAGTTCATATAACAGCCCAGCCAGCGTGATTCATTTCGTGAATGCAAAATGCAGTGTGAACTATGACTAAGGTCCGGTTTTTCCACAACAAATTAATCTCCCGTTAATTTAATCCGGCATTAAATACTTAATTTTTAAAAAAATTTTCCGGTTTTTCCACCGGCAGTTCGTCAATTAAATCGTCCGTTTAGGATTTAATTGACGAACTGCCGGTGGAAAAACGACATCTGAGTAAATTGATCATTATCTGCCGGATTTAATGCCGGATTAAATTAACGGGAGATTAATTTGCTGTGGAAAAAACGGACTTAAGAGAATTCTATCCATCAGTCCAGCACTACACTGAGATAACTCAAGATATCATCACTGAGATTCACTGTTGCCGTCAGTTGCTAGAGTCTTCAACTCTCACACATACACTGTGTATACAACTCTGCTGCTTAGCAACACAATGTCCTGATTCTGGTAATGAGTAGATATTCTCTACTGATGCAGACTACTGCTGGCTTCAGCAGCGGGCATCAGCAGCTGTCAGTTATCATCAGCTGACATCAGATCACGTGCGGCTGAACATCCGCTGCACTACAGCAGATACATCTGCTGGCCTCATCTTCAAGACGATTGTTGAAAAGGATCTTTATACGGCGGAAGCTTGTCCACAACTTTCTTTGCCAGGTCTCTGTAAGCAGCTGCCTAAAGTCATTAATAACAAACAAAATGTGCAATTAACTGTCCAACAGGCAATAGTGAGAATATTTCAACAGGAGATCTGTTAAGATATGCAGTTACATCAACCATTATCACACTAATGCTGCACATATAAACAAAACTACAGGTCACTGATCTACTGGGTACTTAGCCGTAGAGTGTGCACAGCTCAGGCACGAATGCTTGTTTGACGTGAGTCAAGAATGTAAAGGCATCACAGAACTGATGTAAAGGAAGCATCACATTGCTAACATTAGGAGTTTGACGATGGGTCATATTGACGATGTTCGCTAGATGATCGTCAATGCTTTCAGTAAACTTCAGAAAAAGCCAACAATTATTTCTCAAGAGTTCTCTTTCAGAACTGGTGGAATATAGAACCAGTGGCAAATAAAGGCTGGAATAAGATGTATGCATGTAAGCAATCTTTATACATACTTTGAACTTATTAAATTAGCAACACTTAACACAGCTACGAGGAAGTAATGATTACTACTTTTATAGTAAATATGCCAAGTATTTTGTAGGCAATAAATGTAACAGCTATGCATACACGACATTATATGTAAAGCTGGTATATTTACAAGACGGCAGCTGACACATAAACATGATGAAATTTGGACGATGAAACACATAATGACCTGGACACTGTTTGGCTGTGAAACAACAATGGGACTTCCTTCATCTGATGTCTGTCGAATTCCGATGTGCAACGGGATATCAGCTGAAAACATATCAACATGTCAAAAACAGAACTGGCAGTGTGAAATTCCCCAAACCCATAACTTAATCCAAGTATCTGTCAGCCATAAAAACATGGGTTTACAAAAATCTCCAGGTTTTCAACCCAAAGAATGTCTATATTAAAACTGTGAACAAAAGATCACATGTCAATGTCATTAAAATTATGATTTTAATATGTAATATGTAAGTTTCAGAAAAAATGACAAAAAATACATACAACAACTTATTGAGCTGCAGCAATTAGACAAGGACTGGCCACTAGGTTACTCTAACAACTCAAATAATATATTAACTGACTGATAGAACTAAGAACAGCTAAACTGACAGCAATGTGTTATTACCTAGAAGATCAACACTGACATCTGTGGCTAGTGACCGTGCACCATCATTGCCAAAGATGTGTTCTGTGTGACCACATTTCGGACACTGGTACAGGCTCATGTTCTGCACAATGCCAAGAACTGGAACATTGACCTTGCGGAACATCTCGGTACCCTTGCGAGCATCCAGCAATGCAATGTCCTGAGGTGTTGTTACTATTACTGCTCCTACAGCATCAACAACAGCCTTCTGTGACTGTACCGTATCACACTGCTGCTCACGGACCATTATACTACAGCAGTAGACTGACTAATATGGTGAAAAGTTTGTACAACAGACAATGCTTGACAAAAACATAGTGCATGACCAATCTAAAATGGCGACAACAAATGGACTGGGTTTCAGTAGTTCAAAAAGGAGGTCTGCCAGTGTCAGTGGATAAAAGTATCTAGGTGCAAAATATGTTTGCCAGTATACTGAATATCAGCAGAAAATTATGTACTGTTTTTTTTGGTGATTTTTAGACGTGCTGGTACACAATAGTTGCATACTTTAAGCCTGGAAAGGGAGCCATCACAGTATGAAAAACAGCCAGGTAGACATAGGCCAGTTTAGTGCTCTCAGTGAGGTCAGAATGGTTGACATGGGCTGTCACAGTACATATAAGCATGATATAGACTGGACAAACAGGACAGTCTCATCACAGGCAGCGCAGTAGTGCAGCCCTGTGTTAACAGCCATTGGCTTGTCAATGGGAACCCTCCATTTTCAACTCCCCACAAAATTGACGCCCCTTAAACGATTGCTAAAAAAATTTGTCACACGTGATTATGTCTATGACTTCAACTGCTGTGCAAAATTTGGTGGAAATCTGTCTATGTGGGGCTTCTGGGCAAATAGGTGAAATATAACCAAATTTTTTTATTTATATCCCTTCTTTTAAGCAACTCACCTACAAGTCAGACCGCTCATCACATGTTCATGCTTAATGGCTCAAATGACGCGGACTCATACAAGGGTGTGCCTTTTAGGCTTTGGTTGATATTGCAGCCCACTTAGGGGATCAAATTGCCCAAAACCCCAATTTTGGGGGCGTGAATAGGCGTTTTCCAGCCAAATGCGCCAAATATTGAAAAATTCATATTATAAAAACTACTGCATCGATCATGATCAAATTTTGCAGAGTGATAGAGACCCCCAAGTACTCTCTGTAGGTGGTCCAAATGTGCCCCAAACAAATCCAAGATGGAGAATGGCCGCCATCTTGAAAAATCGAAAATCTTAATATCTTCACAACTGACTGACCGATTTTGACAAACTTTGGCATGTTGACTCTCAAAATATAAATGAATGATCAATGACAGTGGGTAATGATTAAAGAGCAGAATCACGGGTCACAACAACACGTCCTCATCATAATCAGTCATTACCAGTCTGATGAAACTCACCGTCGACAGGAATGTTCTGAGATATAGTGAGCTGTGTGTCTCCAGTGCCCGGTGGCATGTCAACAACGAGGTAGTCCAACGGACCCCAACTCACCTAAGTAAGTAAGTAAGTAAGTACAGTTCACAGTTCACTCACAGCTACAGCATCCACAAACAATACGACAGCTGAAAACCTCAACGTCACCCAACATTGTGGTTGTGCATTTTTGCAACTCCACTAAGTTAGCATGTTGACTGGACACTCGGCCTTTGTGGTTGTTTTGTAGGCTGTGGGTAACATAACTCCGGAAGATATAGCAATATGAATAATAATAATAATAATAGTCTTTAATATAGCCAAGTCACAACGCTCGACCAACATCTGTCACGCAGGACAGCCACACACAGTCTAGGCCTAGGCTGCCACGCAGGACAGCCAATGGT
>Ga0209782_1001759_pt1 | contig 11630 bp, 9 predicted proteins | sample WorMetmaBAHAMAS1_FD_187390 | JGI IMG/M metagenome (GOLD analysis project Ga0209782, IMG submission 187390) | Marine gutless worms symbiont microbial communities from Max Planck institute for Marine Microbiology, Germany - Inanidrilus... | ecosystem: Host-associated > Annelida > Digestive system >... | reverse complement strand
GCTATCAAGATCACAGAAACAGACGCAGAACTAGATGTATAGGCGTCTCTCTACTTGGCTGATGATTGCTGCCTCGTGTCCGACAGCTCCAGGCGCTCTTTCGGTCAGCCGATGTTCCATCTTGCGAGGTGCCACGCACACTCAGCAGTTACGGCGACAGAACTTTTGCAGCAGCTGGTTCTCGTTTGTGGAACTCACTTCCTGTCCAGCTGCGTGATCCAGACATCACCTATGGATTGTTCGGACGACGGCTGACGCTTTTTCTGGAATTTGGATGCATGAGCACGGTGCTCTGCGAGCTCAGATATGTGGCGCCTTAGAAAACCATTTACTTACTTACGTACTTACTTATAGAGAGATGTTACCTGCAGCTGCAGTTTAAAATGGGTGTTGTTCAGCATCGCAACTCGGTTCGAACGTCTGCCTTTTTTGGCTGTGTGAAAATCTGCAGTGCATCTTGCACGACGATGCTTTCGGTGAAAATTTTCCACAAACGCTTATGAGTCAGTCTTTTTCTTGAGAAATTTCCACAATCAACTAAAAGGAATTGCTCATTCTATGCCATATTTCCGAATAAGGAAAAGATAATTTAGTTTTCTTCATGTAGTCTATAGTACACGCTTATAGTTTTATTAACAGCATCACAGTTAAGTTAGCTATCGAGTTTTATATTTTAGAATTACGTTCATTGTATTTCTTCTGTTTCTTAATTTAAATGCTTATCGAACAGCTGTGATTTTAAGCAATTTTTGTGTGATCTTATTTCATCGGTCATACAACTTATTGGCATCTTACGGTAGGCCCTACTGGTGTGGTTGTCGGTCAGCTTTTGTGTGTGTTTTATCTAATTTCAACCTTTTATTTCGCTGATAAACAAGCCAATCGCCCCATGATCAATGTGTAACTGCCGATCTATATCGTTGAGCAAAATTTGGTTGGAATCGATGCAGTAGTCCTAGTTAGTTATTATTATGCTCCCGCCGCTTAGGAGTACGCATTACGCGCCATAGAGTCCATTGTGTAAAAACATGACGTCATCCACAAAACCGGAAGGTATCGTAACGCAACGCCGCCTGAGGACGACCGAGTCTCGGCCACAGTCAACATGCAAAGAAAATTGAGTGAAGTTCGGCAGCGCAGTTTTTAAGATATGCGAGCGAACAGACAGACAGGCAGACAGACAAACAAACACAAAAAATCACTTTTATCAAAAATATCAATACTTCGCTCCGGGCGCAGTGCCAAGTAATAAACATGAACGAATGAATGTGGGCTTTCCTTCTAAACAGCTATCCCACAGCCCGTTAATTCTGTATCATGTCAGAATAATTATCGTCAAATCTTGCACTGTGTATATAGGCCATGTAAATTTCATTTTTCTGCGCATCATATTATAATGTAAATAAGCAAGGCAATCGTAGATTGAAGACTTCGCCTCACGTGCGCAGCTTGATTATGATGAGTAAGTACTTGCTGTCGTTTGGTTGAAATCTCGACTGGTATGCCACGGTCATGGGTATTAAGCACAAAGATTATTGAATTTCTGCAATGTGGATGTCGTTTTTGAGTTATGAGACCAGACTGAAAAACAAACACTGAAACAGACAAACAGGCATACTCATCACAGTACTTCGCAGCTTTCCCCCGGGGGGGGGGAGCGAAGTAAACATGCCTGTTATCTTGGCTGCAAAATATTTACAATGCTAAGGATACAGTCATATACATGGAGGCGCCTGCTTCACAGTGTTAGCGAGAAACGTTTTTTCCTGCGAAGTTGTCATATAAATAAACGAACACAACAACCTGCAGCACGCACGAGGCGAGTGCTGCAGCTGCAGCAGAGTAGTATTGCCGACGATAAGCTATAACCTGGAACGCATAAATAGGTGCGTTTGTCATTCACTGCGAGGAGAGCACGTGAGAGCTAGCGTCGCGCCGGCAACCATCCAGTTGGTACGGTGCGTCCTAGATGCAGTGCAGAACCATAGATCACGCACCTGTGAACCAACTCGACGCTTTCCCGCCCTGCTGCGCTATAACTGCAACGTCGATGGTGGTCAGTGCGTTGAGCTGTCAGCGTTGAAACTCAACTGACGGTCACCGCAACTGCGGATGGAGACAGACAGATGAAACAGATGACAATTAATGAAAGGCCGGGTGTATACGCTAAACGACACCGCGGAACGGCACCAAATTTTTGTGCATGTTTACTGCCTTGGCTCTGTCCTCTCGCGACAGCTTTGCGATACGTTATTTACTTCCGGTTTTGTGAATGACGTCATATTTTCGCATAATGGTCCATGGGACGTCATGTGTATTTCTAAGCGGCGCGACAGGACACCACGACTAGCTACAGTAAGCTTCAGTTTATAGGCCTAATTAAGGGTGTTCGTCTTCATCTCTTGTATAAGGGCTCTATTTTAGGGCCAGCTTGAGGTCATATACGCTCAGACTCGTCCCGTTATACTCGCACTTCCCCACACTCGCCAACCGCCACGTCCCCCTTTTCAGTTTTCACCCGTTTAAGCAATTGCCGGACACCCACAGTTTTGGACTCATGCAAAATCTAGGATAGCATACCGTACATTTTAGCTTATCAGAGACCCTGACATCACGGTTGTAAAAAGCAAACTATCATCACAGCTGCACCTCGATCCTAAGCTGTTTCGGATCCGATCAATAATTTCGCTTTCGGTGCCGGGGCCTCTGAAACCGAGAATGATGCTCCCATGCAGTCCCATGCACTACGGTCAAACCCAACTATAAACATAAACGGCATGGATTTATCGCATAAACTCGAAAAAAGTTGTAAGAATTTTATCAGGAAATACAGGAATGTGGATTCCCCCACAGGCCGTAAATGTAGATATTTACCAAGTCCCAACACGTTCAAAATGCATAGAAATACCACCTTGCCCGTTCTCTAGACTCTTCTGTCATACATATTCTTTGGAAAAAAGTAAACATAAACAAACTTCTGTGGCGCGTTTATGGGGTGCGAAGGTGAATCGTAAGAAATCATAGATATGTGACCTCGCCCCTGAAGGATACGGGGATTTTAACAAGTGTGTGTGTGTGTGTGTGTTAAGCATTAATAGGAGGGGAATAGTAATGTCGCCAGTCGCGGCAGTGAACGACAAGCCTACTGTAGCGGTCTGTGTCGTCGTTACCAGTTCGTTGCATCCTCACTGCGTGTTACTCGGCGTCCGCAAGAATTCGTTCGGAGCTGGAACTTATGCACTGCCTGGAGGCAGCCTGGAGTTTGGGTGCGCTAATAGAGGATGTGTACTAGAGTAAATAAGACTCTTTGACAGGCCAGTTATACAATATTGTTAGACTCAGATATGGGGCACATCAGTAATGTTATCAGTTGTTTAAAGTTAGCTGCTTAGACTTGCTTCTGTTTCTCTTATACGGCACTGGTATGGTAACATTAATAATTTGTACATGGATTTCACCAAGTTCCCAATAAGCTTGTAATTAAATTGTATGCACATTATGAAAAGTTTATTTTACTATAATCTGTTTAAAGCCATGTATGATTTACTGTCTGTGCCATGATTGGTTTGTCAGTTTCAACTGCCTATCGATAAGGAACATTTTCCATCGTCTGGTGTTGAACTTTGACTGTTGTCATTGACCTTCAAAATTGACCTAGATATAGTCATGAACCAGAGTTATAAATATCCAGGTCAAGATCATGTCATTCAGAATTGCTGTCCACACACATAAAACCATCCAAATTGTTCTATGTCACTAAAGTGGTTGCTAATAATATTTCTTGTACGAAACATCATTTGCTGTGTACACATTGTATTTTGTGATTATTACAGAGAAATAGTAGAGGACTGTGGTAGTCGAGAGATATTTGAAGAAACTGGTCTGACATTGACAAATTGGAAGACTGAATGCATTCTTAATGTTGTCTGGCTGTCCGAACAGCGCCATTTTGTGTCAATTATACTGCGCGGTGAAGTCGACAACACTAAACAGCAGGAACCAGATACACTGGAACCAAACAAATGTGAAGGTGCTGTACAGTATGCAGAACTATTCAGTTTTTAGTGCAGTTATGGATTTGTAGAGCATACAAGTCATAAAATCTGTTTCATCAATCCCTTGCCTAATCTGTGATGGCCATTGACTGTAGACCACTTAAGCAAAAGCTGTCAGTGACAGTGCTAGTTGCTAATTTGCCAATTGCAGGCTAGAATATCCAATAGGCCTATGTCACTAGTCAGGCTGCTTGTCTCTGATGGTTTATCCCTTGAGAAAATTTTACATTAGCAACAGTCCATTTATAAGGTTCACATACAGGGAAGAGTTTTGCAAGCATCGTTCATATGTGAAATGAGGGAGGTGTGTTAAGTGCAAAAATGATATGCACATGTGATATTTTAATAAGTGTTCTTTGCTATGTTATTTAATGTGTCAGTCTTGTTGACACTGGCAGGCTGGCAGCACAAGTACTGCATGACGAACATTCTGTTTGTTTTATCTTTGTATTCAAGTTGTCTTCAGGAGCACAAAATTCCTCAATAGTTCACCAAGTCTAAGCTGTTTTTTGTTATCAGATGAGTGTCGACTACATTTCAAACTATTGCCATTACTCTACACGCACCATTTTCTGTGTGAACGTTTGTTAGCTTTAACCTGTTTGTTTGGAAACGAATTTGTCGAAAATTTATGTGGATATGGATGCATGCTTTCCTGATTTCAACTGGATAGTCACTTACTGCACTGCATTTTTTCTTTGTTGACCAGCTCCTGATAGGAGGAAAGGCATTTGTAACATACATTGACTCATACACACTATCTACTAGCAGTCTTTTAAATAATAAATGCTGTGCACGAGTGTGCAGTGGTCGATGATCTAAAGGCCACAAAGACAGTATCCAATATTCTGTTCTTGCTGCTGTCTATTCTAATACTGCCGTTGTGTGCATTGTAGGCTGGGAATGGCATGACTGGGATTGTCTGCCAAACAATCTGTTTCTTCCACTGTTGAAACTAAAGGAGACCGGCTACGATCCCTTTAACAACAAGAATGACTGCAGCCTTAACTGTATTGACATGAACTGCCAGCTAACATAATAATGGGTTGTTTGAATTCAATGTTACATCTTGTTTCAGTTGCTACTGATGACAGTTTTGCTGTGCCCTGTATAACTGACAGTTGCATTTACTCGGTTAGCGATAAACATTGTCTTAATGGCCACTGTGGCAGCTCTGTGATTTATAGCACCATGGTACAAGTTTCAGGACTTAAATAACTTTTAAAAGATAGATAGATAGATAGATAAAATAATTTATATAGCGCCTATTATTCAAGGAGTCACTAGGCGCTTCAAAAGGCATATACAAGTCATGACCTCCGATGCGAGGCGTCTTATAAAAACATTTACTTACTTACTTATACAGTACTGTTCCTGCCGTACTAAAACAGCAAATGTTCATCCATAGTTCACATAGTTGTATTTCATCAGCCACTGAGATGAAACTGGGCTGTAACACTGTTTAAAGATGGTAATTCACAGTCATTTATTACTGTGTTAAGAACTCCAGTCACTATTAAATGCTTCACTTTTTTATACGGTGGAAACCAGTAACAATTTACACCCCATGCTGTCTGTCACAGTACTTTTGTACATATTAAGCTACCTTTCTTAATCTGTAATAACTTCAAGTATCTGTTTAATGTTGAAGTCCACCAGCTGTTGTGAACTTTAAGCAGGTCTTAGAAAACCTGTTTATGTGCGTAATCTAGTTCTGTGTGCACCAAACCAGAAAATCGAAAATTATATAGAACTTTTCTAGGTGTTAAAGGTGAGATTAAGTGAATCACATATGTGCTTACAGTCTCACGAATTATAACACATCACCTCACAGAACTTTGCATTACGCTGTAAAAGTATTTACAAGTTTACACTGATGAATAGAGAATATCAGTTTACAGCATGCTACATGTTAGCTGGTCACAGGTCAATGAATAATACGGTCAGTTCTATTAATTCGATGTAAAACTGGATGGAAGTTATGACGGAGGTGGAGCTTTTCACTTATATCTAAGGATCATGATTTGTTGCAGTGGACGGCATGCTTGTAGCAGCGGTGGCAAAAGCTATCACTGGTCCAAGGTATGTGTAAATCTAAACCAAATTCTTTCAGTAGTGGAAGGGATTGACCCGACCCCACTAACCACGCCAACTGGCAGCTGGATTGCTTCACATGTTCTCGCACAGCAATGCCACAAATTCCTCATTGGCTACAATGGGCCACCCCATATCCACCCCAAAAAATGCCCCAGATTCAGTCAGCCGTTTTGCCACAATTCAACGGACAGACAGACAAAGACAAAAAGTATGCATGAAAAACGACTTGTATGAGTAGGCCACTTATACTGAAGCGAGATGACATTGCCTAACAGTAATAAAGGAGCATTTAAATTTTACTAAGTAGAAATCTACTAATGAGGCCCACAACAGAATCTCAGCTATGTTGAATTAGACACTTTACTAAGTTATCGACAGATGTCTGTTGTTAACTGGGTTCACGCTGTCCATAAGAACACGAGGTAAAGTCCACAGATGTCCCAGGCAAAGCCGACTGCAGTTCTTTTGTGAGCAGTTGATGAAGGCTGACACCATCATGCTTGTAAACCCATGTGCCTTGTACAAAGTCGTATCGCTTTGGACCACTAAAAGCAAAGAAATACAGCGATTCATCTAGTGTAAAATGACAAAGTTTATGAAAATTTAGAAGTTTAGTAAATATGTTCAACCTTAAGAATTACAGTGGAAAAAAACTTAGGTTTTGGTGACAGATGGACTTGGAGTAAACCTGGATTTCAACAACAGTTTCGGATACCTTAACAACACTATTCACCTTCATGTAAATGATAACTAGAGTTTCCAATCACATCAGGATGGGCATTTTCACACAATTTTTTTCACCAATCACCTCTCAGGAAGAAGAGTGTAAAATGTCTGGTTCAGGTTCAAAATGGCTGTAAAAGTGGTGCTTGTGTCTAATCACAAATTGTAATCTTAGAGTATGATGTTCATAATTTAGGTGAAGACTTACATTATATATGCCATATCTAGTTACACCGTAATACACTCATAGCAGCAATAGTGGTAGCAAATGTCTGATTGTAACACTATTTCTGCCTCCATCTTGACGGGATAAAATGTGTGTTATTATTATCGTTATTTTGTTTAACCTGAATGGTGATGAAGACCAGATCTGTTTGTTCGGAGTCTGCTTGTTGATGACATAAGTTCCGCGGCCTTGACCAAGTCTCACCGTCATGACACCATTCTAACACACACCGTCGGCTTTATCGTTACTATATAAACAGTGTTTACACAGCAGATATAGTACACACGAATTCACTTAATGGAGATGTAGATCAGAACAAATGAACGTGATCATGCAGGTTTCACATGATGCAATCAACACAGCCGTTTCCCTCCACTGCAAGTGGAGTTCTGTATTCTCCCCATTCTAAGTCCCACCTCACCAAGTCTGACAGGGTTCCCACTGATCTGGAAAGTCTTGGAATTTTGCTGGTGGTCAGAGGAAATTTTATATATCATCCATGTTTTTCAGCAGTCGTTATTATGACTGTTACATTTTTCAGCCAATGTTCGATTGTTGCCTGTTTGGTCCGCGCTGTTGTTGTATGTACATCTATAATATGTCACAGAATGTGGTTAAGGACAGTCAAGGAAAAATTCCGGATATGGTCAGGGAAAGTCAGGGAATTTCATTTTTATGATATAGAGTGGGAATCTTGTCCGAGTCCCAGAACTAGACTAAGATCCAAGGTTAGGTAACAGACAGTGAAACTAATCACAAAACCTCGCAATTTGTTCATCACAAGAATATAAAAATTATAATAAACTGTGCCAACTGTGCAACAAATTAGAACACTAACGGAGAAGCTGACGTCAAAATCTTCACCAATGGCATCGGCATCAGCTAATTCTTCAAACTTTTCTGTAAGGGAATAAAGAGTACATTCAGAGACTTCTTCATATTCCAGGTCTGTTAACTCCCTGCAAAAAACAGCATGACTCAATGTAAGACAGCACTGAGGGAAAAGGTACTTATGCCAAATGCAGACAAAAGTAAGTAAGTTTATTATAAAAACACATGACAAGTGCACATGTTTACACAAATAGGTAAAATCGTAGACACTATAGTATATAATAAAATTAAATTATAAAATGCATATACATATAAATGCACACAAAACAATCAGTTAAATGTAAGAAAATAATGAACGAGCAATAAAATGATGCTTGTTAAATTCATATTTAATAGGGGGAGTGTGAAACTGTGCCCGCGTTGTCTGAGCTGCATGGCACCAGGTGGCCTGGGTTTGACGGTGAAGAGATGGTGAAGGCAGTGTTGTTCAGCCAAGCTGCGGCAAAATAGTTCATACTGAGCTGTATCGTTTAAGAGGTCCAAGTCATGTGCGCAGAATATGATGCCCATTCGATCGACTTTTTTGAATACTCTCCTAGACCTAAACATATCCTTTTGACCCTCGGTCAAGTAGCCGAAATAGACTGGTAATGCGTACAAAATTTTGTTAAGGACAATAGCATTGAGGGGGAAAGACGGTGTAAACACATTTCAGCGGACATACTTTGTGGATGGCCCTGTTTAATTCTGCTTTTAGTTTCTGACCGCTGGGATTGCTGTAGCATTAACAGTACCATTTTCGACATTATATTGTATCTGTAACCATCAACATCATGAGAAAAAACCAATAACACATGCTGTTACAAAGTCTAGTGAATGTCAAACAAAACTTCACATACATTTTTTATGTTATTCCTCAGTAGACAGCCTACTTACAGTTATATTAAGGTTGAATAAAGTCTATGCTTAACAATGCACTAAATAAAGTAAAGTAACCGGATATAGCAGTTCGCAACAAGCCTCACCGCTGCGGGAACTCGCATGCCATATAGGATCACACAGTGTTACCTGCCACCCGGCAGAGGTGACATTCCTGCCTTTACCCCAGAGGGATGCAAGGCTGAGTTGACCTACTTGGATTGGTTACATACCAAGATGGTATACCCGCCCGAAGACAGTCACCTATCCCAATACTAACCGGCTCAACGTTGAGCAACTTCGTTCCTTCGACGAACGATGCTACCACAGCTCTAAACCGCCAAGCGTACCACCGACTAGCACATGTGGATAGTGTTTTATAGCAAAATAATGATTAGCGATATATCACTAACGTAGCTGAGTTTGATGGTGGCTGACTAGAATGCTGGGCAGTTGCGAAACATCGGCAATTACTGGTGAATAACGGAACCTGCAAACTTTGCTGCCGTATCGCTCCAGCAACAGCAGCTCCGTGTGACAAACTACAAGCCTAACAAGATACAATCAAATTATTTTACCGTAACAAAAGCACAAGCACTGAATGATGTCACATATTTAATACTGAAACATTTTTTTTATTTACTTTAACCTCCCTCGTGGTAAGATTCTTCTGATATTTCTGTCCCAGAGCAGAATATTAGTGAAAAAAAGTTGCCAGTTGCCATTAGTGTGACTTGTTAGTCAATCATAAACGTTTCACTTTTCAACGTATCATCCACATTCACATTTTGGCCTATCTCTTCCTCGGTAAGACCATTATGAGAAAACTGACTGCTGTGAAGTGTGATCAACGCAGCGGCCATTGAAACAACAGCACGGCCAGGTCATTCTTAATCAACAACACTTTTCTTGACAACGAGCAAACATCTTATATGAAGCATGCATTGCTGGTCTTATAAAACATTTGTTACCATATGTTGGATGCATATCAGATCAAGTGAATGGCATTTGCACCAAGTATTTGTGCCCACAAAAAACAAATAGCAGAACACTCTTCTTTACGGAATGTTTTTAACAGCAATGCCCCTACAGTTAATGTTTACAAATAATCTACATAAAATATAGAGATGACACTCAGAATGAAATCCATACAAAACATATGTTTCAGATTTTATATATTTTGAAAATTAACAGAATGGCTACATTTTGTAACTTATTTATTTAAAGACCTTGTAACATGAGAAGACTTAAGGCTCTGTTACCGATAGGCATCGTACACTAGCCACTGGCTGGTATGTTTTATCAATCCATTCAGTACTTGTACTCAGCGATGGAACATGCAAGACATTGGTGTCATTGGTGATATACTGTAATCATAACAGCACTAAAACTCAAACATCAGCTTGCATGTGTGAAACCAGTTAGCAGTTCAGAACTCACTACAGTGAGAGTGTCTGCACTGCAATGTGACATGACGGCAATCATTCCATACATGGTGAACAGAGTATGTAGATTTGAAATAAATAATGTAAATTTAAACAAAGCTGAATTAAGTAAATTTGAAAACAACAACTATCTGGACTTAGCAGTAATGGCTGTTCCATAAAATGCTGATGTCAGCAGTAACTGCTTTTGTGTTTATCATTGCACAGCGGATAACAAGTATATATGCTAATGCTGATGGACTGTGCAACACTACATCACACAAAATTGACCACAACACGCTGCATGCCGACTGCCAAGTACAATCACCAGTCAAGAAGCATCGGTCGATACTGAAAACACAGACTGACAGCTGATAGTTACTAACACATATGTGCATGGTTGATTTGTTCTCAACATATTATACAAACAAGTTTGCAACAAATACACAACAAATCAAACTGATTGAGCTTGAGCCTTGCTGTATAGCATAACTGGTGTCTATCATTGTAGGTGCGAGCAATAGTCATCCAAAAGTAGAGTTTTTACATTATGAAAACCACAGTTGCGAGAAAGGTGTTTTCCAAATAATAAATTAGTGATCTCTACCTTGCGGAGCTCATGCACTTGAGACAGTCATTCTGAAGGGATTCCGAGATTTTAATGAATGACAGAGGGAAGGAAAATCAATTTTACCACGTCCTTTACCACAACTTCGAGTGACGTCATTTATGGGGGTATAAGACCAATCACTTCCGATCTTAGAAAGCTATTGCAAACTTCACCGTAATTTTCGATCGTGCTCCACTATAAAATGATCTTCCAGATCTACAAAAGCGTCCAGTCAGTTGATGCCTACACAAGAAACTCCACATCGTTTAATATCACATCAAAACAGTATTCTGTTGTTTCTGGTGTCAATATTTACATCAATTTATTTACATTCTGTAATATCGCTCAGTAATAAGTATGCAACATCACAAATATATATTAAATATTCTTTGTAAACTCAACGAGATACACGGACGAAGGTGTTAACACCTCAAAGTCCGTATCAATCAATCACAAACAGATACAAAATTTATTATTCATATAATTCACACTCTTATCTGTCTCCAGTAAAGAACTTGAAAACTTGTTAACCGTGTTGTTAACCGTTGGAACTTTGAATAGCTTAACCCAGGAGACTGTCGACGCTCAGTCAGTTAGTGATTTCAGGAGGCATTTGGATATTCTGCTGTCTAAAAGGATGGGTTTCTTTATTGACTCTATGTCCGCATATTGAACAAGAAGCATTTGAAAAATGTTGGGCCCATTCGCTACTGCGAGCCGTTTTACATTGTCATTCACCAGGTGTC
>Ga0209782_1001757_pt1 | contig 11640 bp, 5 predicted proteins | sample WorMetmaBAHAMAS1_FD_187390 | JGI IMG/M metagenome (GOLD analysis project Ga0209782, IMG submission 187390) | Marine gutless worms symbiont microbial communities from Max Planck institute for Marine Microbiology, Germany - Inanidrilus... | ecosystem: Host-associated > Annelida > Digestive system >... | reverse complement strand
TATTTGTTGACCAAATATGGGTGCAAAGTTTCAAATTACATAGGCTCATATAAGGATTCAGGGTCAAACTTTTGACCATGTGTTGAGAGCTGACAGAAAGCTGCCATAGAGGTGCGACGATATACCGCTAGGTATTCTAGTTTAATAGACTAATGCTGTTGTTTATCTGCAGGAAGCTCACAGCTGTCGGAGAGCAGTGAGTCGTCATTCAGTAGCCGAGGTTCAGTAGCAGCATGTGCAGACCAGACCGCGTGTCCTGCTGACAGTGTTACTACCGTGCCCGCCAGTGACACTGTTAAGTCCGCTGCGAAGTCCAAGCCACCCGCTGATGTCAAGCGTCAAATGAAATCACTGAGTCGAGAAATTTCAGAGTCCGAGAAAAGTTATCGTACAGCGTCAGTGAAGCAGATGTTTTCCAGTCTTCTGTCGGGCACGGGCACGACCACGGTTCAGATTCCGTTTCCCGCTGATGAACATCATCTGCTGCCAGCATGTCAGAAAGTTCCGGTGGTCGTTCACGACCAGGAACCGTCGTCGGTCATTGCGTATGCTCTCAGTTCACAAGACTACGAGGTGAGCCTGCAGCAACTGCGAAACCAGATTTCTGCTGACGTGGCAAGTGGTTTACAAAAGCCGACGGCACGGCCTTCGGCATCATCATCATCAGCAGCACCAACTCCGATAGTTGCGGGTGCTGACACCACTGAACCTTCAGGTAAGAAGAGTGTGCTGTCGTTCTTGAAGGGCAGCAGTTCGTCCCGAGACCGCAGTCCAGGCCAGCGTGGTAGGCTGCAGCGGTGTGAGGTGGACACAGTGAAATATACACCACGTTCAGTGGATCGTGAAAGCGTGGATGACTCGGAAGAAATAAATGACGGTAATCCAGTAACGACGGACAGTGAGAAGTCGTTATCAAAGTCGACACAACAGCAGCCTCTCAACTATCACATTGAACTTCAGTTCAGTGACAACATGGCCAAATTCTACTGCCGAGTGTGTTTTGCCGATCAATTTGTCAAGCTGCGTAAACTGATATTTCCGGATGGCGAGGAACGATATATACGATCTCTGTCGCGCTGTTTCACGTGGCTTGCTCGTGGTGGAAAGTCAGGCTCAAGCTTTTGCAAGACGCAGGACGATCGATTTATTCTGAAGCAGATGTCACGCTATGAAGTGCAGTCGTTCAACGAGTTTGCACCTCACTACTTTGACTACATCACCAGCGCACATGCCAACAATAAGCCGACTGCGCTGGCTAAAATTGTCGGCGTGTACAAGATCGGTTACCAGAACTCAAAGACTGGCGCCGCCATGAAGCAGGATCTGCTTGTCATGGAGAATCTGTTCTACGACCGCAAAGTCACGCAGATATTTGACTTGAAAGGCTCGGCGAGAAATCGTCTAGTGAGCACGTCCGGCAAACGAGCTGAGGACGTCGTATTGCTCGACGAGAATTTACTGAAAGTGAGCGTTGACTCACCGTTATATGTCCACCTTCACTCCAAGGCCGTACTGACGTCAGCTATTACACACGACACACAGTTCCTTGCCGACCACTCGGTGATGGACTACTCATTGCTGGTAGGATGCGACGAATCCACCAATGAACTTGTCATCGGCATCATCGATTATATCCGAACGTTTACGTGGGACAAGATGTTGGAGATGGTGCTCAAGAAGAACATAATTGGAACGATGCCTACAGTTGTGTCACCAGACTCGTACAGACGTAGATTTCTCGAGTCTATGGACCGGTACTTTCTCTATGTTCCTGATCGCTGGACTGGGCATGGACGTAGCCTGTTGTTGTGATGTTTTCTGTAATTGCGTTCATCTGGAATCTCAACCAGGCCAAAGTCCTCTGAAAATTGCCTTGAATCACCTGGAGACAGACTGTAGACCTTCAGGCAACATCACTGAACTCGCATTGCCTACTAATATGTTAGAGAGTGTGATCAGTTTGAGTGAACTTGATAAATGTTACTATAATAGATGCACATGCCTGATTTGCTATCAGCTGCCGGAAGTATAAAAACAGATACAGTTAAACATCCAGCTAGGTTAACACAAGGGATCTATTTCCTATATCTACAAGTTGTAATTTGAAGCACGATTTTGACGTCACTTCTTGGATCGGTGGATAAATTTGTCAACATATTACTGAATGTTATCATGATCCTTGATCAGCGTTGACCGCCCCCCCCCCCTGTGATACAGTAATCAAACTTAATAGTGTGATCGACAGCGGACAGATGGACAGGTAGGTAGAGTTATTTATTTGAAACGTAACCACATGACACAAAGGTTGAAGTGATACATTAATGACTTGGTCGTCTGTTTGTGTCATTTGCTGTATTTTTCACATATTAACTAGTTGCACTGTACACGCAGTTATGAAATTGGTGTGTTAGTTGGCAGATGATCTGTGATGTGCATGACCTGCAGCACTGTAATTGTAACAGAAGCGTGCATGTAATTGTAATTTCATGCTTATCTGCAATTTATTAACACAAATTTAACAGTACGGCTTTAACGGAATGATCCCAATTGAAATGTACATTAATGTTTATGCAACCGAGTACAGTATATGGCGCCATTTGTAAAAGACATCCTCAAAATTCTGGCATTTTTTGACCCCCTCCCTCCCTTATGTCTACCTATGTCACACTTTTGCTAAATCTCCTCCCCTCTTATGGATGTCCACTTCATATGATCACACTTGAACGCAGTGTTCCTGTCGTCACATAGGAGTATCTGGTCTGTCCAGCAGGTATGTGCTAAAAATTGAACTGTTCCTGAGAAAAAATTTCAGCACACAAAATCCCAATATCTTGGCTGCACCAAATGGATTGTGATCAGTGATGCATCTATTTTTTGAGAACACTCAACGAAAGCTACAAGCATTTTGCATCTTACTAGTTGAGAATATATCAGTCATTTGTTGGAATAGCAGTGTCAAGCCACTGTAAATTGTTACAGAGGTAGGTGTAATGGTTCAGCTTGTGGGTGTCCATTGTAGCGTAAATACCTCCTCCTTCCACGTGCACATTTATACAATTTTGACATAATCCCCGTCTGTGTGGATGTCTTTATGAATGACCCGTATGCATGTCACAGTGGAAAGTGGTGTAAGTGTACTGTAGTATGTGTGGTCCAGAGATGAAATCCTGCCAAGGAATGTTGTATTGCTTATCGTGACTCGGCTAAGTCAGCTGGGTTAGCGTGTGCCTCGTGTTGAATCTGCATTTGTCTGTTGAATCAGTATAACGTAATGATAATTGCACCGTGAACATTAATCATGATATGCCAACAGGCCGTACAGGGTCATGTAATCGTGGTAGAATTTGTCCGCCATTCGCTGCTACTTGGCTGTTGTCTGTCTGCATACCTAATTTGAAACGTATAGCTATCTCATTCCACAAATAATAATAATAGAATAGTAATTATTATTGCTATTATTAAGCACATTTATAAAGTGCATATTTGCAGGATGCCACACATGCATCAATAATAGAGGTGATTCCCCCAAATTTGGAAGGCAGTGAAGTGACTGACTGAAATTTGGGGTTTAAATTATGTATTAAATTTACTTTGATTACTTTAGTTGGCTAGTACCTGTCACATGTACCACTGTTTGAAATGCCTATAGCTTGTTGCTTCATACAGTTCAAACTAAGCGATAAAAAGATAGATCATTCAGAACAGTTTGAAATCTTTTACATTAGAGGTTTTGGTAAATTCACATTTTACATTATTTTAAAGGTGTACTTGTAATTGGGCATAAGTTCAGTACTAGTGATCCAAGTAGTGTATTACATTTTTGTTAAAAAATCCAACTTGTTGTGTCACGGGGTAGATGTTTGTGGATGTCGCCTGCCAGCCAGCCACAAGTATTTACATAATATCCTGAAAAGATCTGTATATAAAGAAGGAAAGTTTTGTGATTTTTGTGGTAGAAAGTTCTAATACTCGGCGATAATAAAAATGTTACTGTTGCTGTTGCCTGTTACAGCCTATAAGCAATAAAATGAATTATAAATTCCAAGTACGGTAGACAAAATGGTCTTCGGCATCTCTTTAACATAGTGCACTTACCATTGATGGGTGGAACAGCATGCAGCACACTTAGATGAGCAGTTCTTACAGTTCTCTGGATTGGGTTTTGTCACACTGGGTGCATTTCACTGTGCATAGCCTAGATTTGTGTTTATCTGTGTGTATTTTGCCCTTTTGTTTTTCATGCTGCATATATATGTTGTGTTATTGTCAGCACAGTGGGGTGGATCTAATGGGATTGAAGCCCAGTCCTTAGAACCTCTCATCCTTCAGTGCTATGACACTGTTGGTTGGGTCTTTTGACCTATAAAACCCGTCCCCGATATGACCTATAGTGTTTAGTGGGACGTTAAACCTTGCTCAATGTCAAAATGGCAATGTTACCAGTGGTATATCATACATCAAACCACTGTACTGGTAATCTGTTACTGTCTCGCCATCTTTAGTAACTCAGTTACTGACTGCAAAGATGAAATAAATGACTACTACTACCACATTGGGTAGTTCCTTTCAATAGGTCGAATTATTTGTTAATAAACTATGTTTATTTTTCATTTATGTATGCACTGTCATTTTTTTGTGCTTTGTTAAACATGTTCAGTTTTATTAAGATTGTTGCAATGTTGCTATTGTAAACCAATGTTGAGTAAGTATTGCACTAACATTTGTGATGGCATTTTGTTTCATATATGACACTGCAATGTTAATTGTTGACAACAAACGTTTATTTTCCACTTGCTTACTCTAGTGATTATGGTAATCAGCATGTTGTTCACAACCGTGAAATTACATTTTTACCTTCAGGGTGGTCAGTGTTACAGCTGACCAGCACTGAGGGACAATTTATATCGACCCTATGTGTGGGTTGATATAAATTACACATTTATGAATTAAATAGTACATATGAAAATGAGATAGTACATTTCTCCAGCAGCCAAAAATTAAGTCTACCCTGGTATTTCATGCAATTAATCATTAGTAATCAAATAACAATAAATATACACTGCAAGTCTAAAAACCATGACAGTACAGTGGTTTGATATACCACTGGTAACATTGGTAACTTCACCAAATGCTGATTTTCAAAATTCTTGCACTAATAGATTCCCTCGTAAATTTGCAATGAACTTTTTACTATATATCCCACCACACCTTATATAGTCATAGTTACACTACCTTGTGAAACATTAAGGTCTGAAAATAGCAGCATGTATTGTGATTAATTTTAAATCACAAGGTAGTGTAACTGTGCACTTAACATGTGGTGGGCTATTCAGCTATCACTTTACTAAGTATTTATCGCTAAGTTTGGTAGCGAAAAAAATAAAATCTGTGAACACCTGGTGAAATTACAGACACAAAGGTTGATTGTCTCATGTGCCCCATTTGCCATGCAATATCGTGCTTTAAAGATAAAGAACTGGCCAGATAACTCACCCATGATGGACATTAGTTGTTTTGTTACTGCATACTTAATAGTTACAATCGTCCCTCTCGAGTTACTAGCAGCAGAATATACAATTGATGACATGACCACATAACTAGGGCTGCAGAAATCATGAATATTTGGCATGCCAAAAAGTGATCGTGAAGGCAGTAAACAAGTATTAACACTGAACAGTCATTTACTGTGATTTTCCTAATTTTTCCAAAAAATCTATTGTGATTGTATTTTTTTGATTTTCACCTTGATTTCCTTGCAGCCCTGCACATGACAACAGTACACATGTTTGGTAAAAATAATCAGAGACTAAAAATGCTAAATTACTGTCATTAAGTTATTAATCCATTATATTTGCTGTTTAGCTAATTTTTAAACAGTATAACATCATTATATGTCACCTGGTATAATGCCATATGCATTATCACGGCACATGGCCTGTTAGCTGATAGATAACCAATCTAGAATCTTTAATATTTTATTGACTATATGACTGCACTGCACCATCATATCCTAAGCAATGCAAAGTCATTTATATAAGTAAAATATGTACATATTAGTTTTTCACACAGTAAATGTTCACAAGAGCTAAGTTAATAATATATGAATATAGTTCAATAACACTGTTGCTTTACACATAACTATGGCATGTGCCTGCAGAAGTTCTTAGGATCTCTTAGGACACCAACCTAACTAACTTTTGGTTGGCCCACAGGCTGGTTAAATAATACCTGAATAGGCAGTTGCAATAATTAATAACATTAATATGAATATCATGCAGTAAATACAAATATTTAAACAACCATAGCCACACAAAAAACAAATATAAACATAACCGATAAAACTTACAGAAAACTCGACATTCCGTACAATACATACTTCTCTCAATAAACAAACAAACATCTGTGAAAAAAGTATCGATGCCAAAATGGCCGAGGTAAAAACTGGCTGTGAAGAACTTGTGTGTCATTTCAGTGCACAGTATAAAGTATTAAAAGTAAAGTTAATAAAGGCAACTGGCCGGCAAAGGTCCCAGCTTGTCAGCAAGGGTGTGCAAGCGTCCCTGACGCTTCATCGTGCGCCATTTATCCTTAATATCCACATTGCTTCTGTTTGGCACAAAGTTGGCACGAATCACAGCCCAGTTTCCCACTCCATGAGCGAGCACACCGCGGTAGACTTGTTCTTCCTCTACAGTACCCCACGGTGTCTTTCCCCCTGCTCTTCCTGCACCCCTTTTCCACTCGGTAGCAGGATGCCACATATCATCCACTGACGATATCTTAGTTGACTTGGTAGCAGAGATATGACTGGTCAGTAATCCAGTAGATGATCCATTGATTGCTGATGGTGTAGTTTCAGCAACATCATCTGTTATCTGCTCATCTGAGTATGTGAGTTTCTCCACAGCAACCACAGCTAGTGGCACATCGTTTTTTCCATTGGACTTTGCTGGCAATTGATGGAATTCCGATGCAGTAGCAGAGTCCGGTTGAAGCTTGTGACACACCCTCTCTGCCGCCTCCAAAAGAAACGACTTGGGCATGTCCATCACTATCTTTTCAAGCAGGCACCGGCATTTTGACATAACTTCTTCAAAGTCTGCAGCTGGCTGCGCTGACTCAGGATCACGAATCATTGCTGCAAGTTGGTCTCGACATTCCGTCTCTTCTTCTTTCTTCGGGCTTAGCCACTGACGGAGAAACACAGCCTAAACATCAAACAGTATAAAAAAAGTAAAGTTGGACATTCAGTACAAAACCTGAGGCAGATAAAACTGAGTAAAAAAAACAAAAACACACCCTCACAGTGTACTTGTTCACTGTGTGCAGTGCACTGGGCAGCTGTACAATGCACAGTGTCTACAGCAGACAAGTGCAAGCATCACTGTCAGCTGGCTGAGATGGCAGGCTCTGCTAGTAATGACTGAAGTTGACTTACATTTAGAATGACTTGCATATGATGGTTGTACATCATGCCTGTGTGGTCGTACAGCTATTGTACAAGCTCCCTTTCTTATTCATGCTTCATCTATCTTCTTGCTTTTCATCCCTTCCCATTCTACCAGAATAGTCCCACTCCATTTCCACGCCCAGATGTCGTAGGAGGTGACTAAACATGGTTTTAGTTTTATTTGTGTTGATTTTGTGTTATATGGTATTTTTAGTTAAGGATGCATGCTTATTTGTGTTGTATTTGATTGGGGCTTGTGTCAGCATATTTCTAAAGTTTCTTGGATGTTTTTGAGCTATTGCATAAATATGGCTAATCCAAATATCAGCCAAACTTCAAACATTATGTGGCCATCTAGAATTTTTTTAGATTTCAGATATGGGATCTAATTCAAGACTTTCAGCCAAGACATGTTCCTTAGTCACGGCAATTGTCATTATCACTGCCACAACTTCTGCATTGTGCAACAGCACATGCCTTGGTGGTACAGCACTGCTATTGTTAAGTTTAAAAAAATGCTAACAGAAAAACCATTTATGCACCTTTGCAGTTGTCTGATCATTTTTGTGAAGCGGAGCAAGGACAGCATAACGTCTCAGGCAAAGCTTAACTTCTTCGATGTCGACACTTTCCAGTCGAGTGAATGCATGCGATATGTAGTCAAGAAGGCTGATAGCTTCCTCTAGCATTGTTTCTGCTGCAGCCACAACCTCAGTAGACAGCTTAGTAACTGACACTTCATTTGCTGCCTCAGCAATCTTACACATAAAGTGTATAAGAAGACGATAACCGTGTGTTTTTCGATCGCCAAAATTTTCCGGATGAGAATTGCCATGCCATTCGCAGACGGTATCGGACTTGGAAAATCTATTCCACATTCGCCAGAACTCATATTCAACAATCCACCGGTGACAGATTTTCTCAGTCTCATTGTCAACCGACATGTTTCAGATAATTAATACTGAAAAAATGAAAACTACACTTGATTCAACAAAAAAATAAAATCAAAACATAACCGCCAACATCGAATAACTAATATTCATTGTTTATAAACAATAAGCATAAGTAAGCAAGCAGTGCCGGTCCATCGCTAATGACGTATTGACGCATATGACAAATGGTCTCCTAGCATGATTGTGTTTTCACCTGCAAAACTTGAAAATTTCTGCAACTGAACGGCAACAGACAGATTCAACATTATACACAAGATAACTATATATTCTTCTTTGACAGAGTTGTAACTGTAAATACGGGCCTCGCTATGTCGTCCCCCAAACATGCACCCTCTGAAAATAAATCCTAGTTATGGCCTTAATAACAGGGCACATTCCAGCAACCGTGCACTTTACAGAGAAACTGCATGAGAACAGGTTGGTCACTACAGATGGGCTTCTTTGAGGACTATCCGGTCCGCCGGGCCCTACTGGCCTCACCTGCTCACAGCTGGTGTGGCCGCACCAGGTATGTTACTCATCAGATACACTCTGAAAACTATTAAGATGCTGCTGATAGATTCTGTTCCAAAACAAGCAGGTTGCAGTTGCAAATTGCACCAACTGGAAAATCGTAGTTATCAACAAGGACATTATGAAGAGCATATTAAACAACACAATTGCAAATGAACTCACGTAATCTTCAACATTATTTCAACTGTAAACCTTTTAAAATACCATACAACTTTTCACATAACTGTGCAGCATTTTACCGCTGCTGATGCACAATCATTTGTAACAAATTTATTGAATGTAGATTGACTTTTAATGGAATTTTATTATATTTTTGTCGGGAGAATGACTGAAGATGTTTACAAGATTATGGCAAGAATAATTATTTCGACTCGTGTTTGACTATAAAAAGTACATTCTATTAGTGCCAGGCCGGGAGGGGGTATGTCTTTGACCAAGAGTAGACTATGTACAAATCAACAGCAGTTTAATAACAATTGTAATGTCCAAACAATAACATAGAGATGCAATCTTCTAAACAGGCCATAGCTATGACTGTCAGGGTCACTCACAATCCGAGCCATAGGCAGCACAATTCATAGAATAATTAATATTAATTAATGAAATATTAATATTGTATGCCTAAATTTTACACAATGTACACATTATATTATTTAAGTCAACAAATAACTGCCTACAGTAGAAAAAACAGTTTAGTTCCTAAATTACTATAATGTATCACCACATGACTTTGCACAAAGAACCTGCAAGCCAGTTAAAAACAAATACATAAATAGCCGATCACTGTTATAGTAACTCAAATATATGTAAATCTGTTCAAACTGCACTATAAATTATGAAGGTTCATTAGTTAATATTCAATGGCACATTCACTACATTTTTGATCAAATTTATACTTCTGGTGAAGCATGTAGAGTTGTTAGATGTTAGTGTGATTAAAGTATTCATGCCAAGGAACTGAGCAGTATATCTTCTGTTTAACATCTGACAGAACCTAACACAGCATTACTGTTAAGTGCTTGCAGTAGTCGTGTAACTAATAGCAAACTACCCAGTCTGACTCAGGCAACATTTGGTAGGTCCACCCCAGGTCCCAAAAATTATTCCATATAAAGAAAGTGGGGGCATAGCATGGTACTTAACAGTTATGTCGAGTTAGGTTGCTTTAGGTTTTCAATGTTTACACTTAACTTTTTTATAGTACATCACTTCTAAAATTTAATAGATTCTGCAGGTTTTGATGATCAATAAAAAGAGTTAGCTGTGTGTGTCCCCTACATAATGTAGTATTAGTACATATAATTTGATCTTGGTGTAGTAAGAGACAGATACTGTAAGCATAGCTGGAAGTATGTGGTAGATGTGGTGAATTTTGTTTTTTCTTTAATTTCATTTTTCACCCTCAAGCAAGACGGTGGTATACAAGCAAAGATAAAGATCACATAGGAAGACGCACACAAACAGAGTTCTCTAAACATCAACACAACATCGACATAAGCACACCAAGCAAGGCACAACATTTCTATCACTGGACTTTGCACAGCACAATTAATTCCACGTTTCCAGGAAGGTTTTTGCATACTGAAATAACGTCGTTGTTACCATTCACAAACCCGTGAGGCTGCTAATTACTGAGCCGCGTCGCTATCAACACATGGCTGTTTAGTGTTTATCGTCTGTTAGGTGGCCGTGCAACGCTTTACATAACAATGCCACCTTAAATATTATCGTTTCAGCGCAGTCTGCCTGTCTAACACTTTCACAATTTCCGAGTCCCCATTGTAGCCGTTCCAGACACTACACACTTTGCTTAATGTCTCACACCCTGGGAATGAAGTACCAGGGTCTAAAAAAAAATAATAATAATAATAAAATAATTGTTTCTTACGTCTAGTAGATTTAGTTACCAGGAAAATATGACCACTGTTAGCAACCCTAATTGTCAGCTTAAACTACACAAAATGGGCAACACATCCATACCAGCTCAACGTATAATGCAGATAAATAAAAAAAATCTCCAGTTTCAGCTCAAAATCAAACCAAACGTAATTTCTCACTTCTTTTCCAAAGGTCTATACATACAAAATTTCGTTCAAAAATAATTTATCCATAATTTATAGATTGATCCTACCAACAGAAAAACCAAGCAATAACCACACAAACTGAGGCAAAATCACAATCGCGTTGGCAGAAGTACTGCAACAACAATAACAATCTACAGGCAATTATTACATGTAGTTTAACTCATTATCATCACTTCATTCATATGCACAATTCACTAAAATCTCACAATTTCTACGACAATTTCACCTCGAGACCGACGGCGTCTTCCAATCTACTTAGCGCCTTCCTGTTGTGTCTTACTTACGATTCGGCTTCGGCTGATTATGAGAAAATACCACGGCTCTTCTCAACAATTAACATTATCTGCAATGTCTCCATAGCAAAATGCAATGAATTATACACATTAATAAAATATTCTGTGTACAGAATGATTCACTAAATCACTGTCTACAATACAATTTCAACAGCAGGACAGGTGAATATTACACATTTATTAATGTGCAAATTCCACGAGTGGATAAACGTTACTAACTCACGTAGCCAATTTGTTTTTTCCCACTGCCACTTAAGCCCGCATTCCATTAGTCTAGCTGGTCGAAAACCTGCTGAAAGCTGGCTGAAAGCTGGATAGAAGCTGGTTCGTACGGGTCGAAAACCGGT
>Ga0209782_1001756_pt1 | contig 11647 bp, 1 predicted proteins | sample WorMetmaBAHAMAS1_FD_187390 | JGI IMG/M metagenome (GOLD analysis project Ga0209782, IMG submission 187390) | Marine gutless worms symbiont microbial communities from Max Planck institute for Marine Microbiology, Germany - Inanidrilus... | ecosystem: Host-associated > Annelida > Digestive system >... | reverse complement strand
TAGCAACGTCCCTTATATATTATTGAGGTTTTTAAAATAATACACAACACTACTTATCCCATCTCTATTTCACAGGAGTGGCTTCGGTGAATTTGGTGAATTCCGTGAATGATGCAACGTACTCATCTTCTATTTAGCACAAGGGCTAACACTAGAGGCAATAGTTACAAACTTCTTAACCATACGTTTTATTACGATTTATGAAAACATTTTTTTCTTGCCAAGTTCTGTTATGAACGCAAGGACGGTTAATGCATTTAAAGCAAGTAAGATAAGTTTTGGTCGCACCAAGCAGCTAAGTTTGATTTTACCGCCGATCTGACTTGTATCGAAAATTGATCTGAGGAAGTTATAAAATAATGATTTTTTTATAATTTTATTGGTAAATAACGATCCGACACGGACTTAGAGGTGTTTGACACATGCGTTCGTGATTTCCTGTTCAGTTGAGAAGAATTGAATTGTGTGTCATGGGCTTGAGGAATCGTCCCCGACCCGACCTGAGCAGTTTATTCCATATTCTATAGCAACATGTAAACAAAAATGTAGTTGACTGTGTGTTTGAATACGCATACTATTATGGTATATAGAATATATGTAAAACAACGTAGCAGTTTAAACGTGGTCATCGATGTGACATGACATATTGTATTTATCTATTCAGCTTTTACATTGTATAGCTGCAAGTATGTTTATTAAACTTACTTACTTACATAGAATTGTTCAAGATAATTAAAGGTATATATGATTACAGATGTGTTTCTCATTTTTACTTGATAAGACTGTCAGAGGATAGTATTAGGACTAGAGGCAACAGATATAGGCTACTTCAAAAGCACTGTCATTATGATTTAAGAAAATTAAACTTCTGAAATAGAGTTATACCAGTTTGGAATAGTTTACCTGATTATGTAGTTTGTGCTGAAACAGTTAATACCTTTAAAAACAGATTAGATAAACATTGGTCAGACCAGGAGGTGTTATTTGATTATAACGCAGATCTCCATGGCATTGGAAACCGCAGTATTATGTTAAAAGATTCATCTTATTAGCACTTGTTATCTAAAAGTATTTCTCGGATATAGAGGCCTTTAGAGGCCTGTTTCCATTACCTCTATGTGATGATGATGTGCTGTGGTGATAAAAGTTAAGTCATACCTCTAAAAAGCAAAAGGCTAGAGTGAAGATCGACGCACGGTACCTTATTTAGCCCGAAGTGTCTATACACACGGCTGGCTGGTATACTAAAAATAGTTATGCAAATATGTGTATATATGTCGATCCATTACGGCTGTTTGCAGCACGCTAACCGATTGGCGTTGTAGCTCAGCTGGGAGCATGCTGGATTGCATTGCTGAATTTTCTGGGATCGAATCCCGGCGGGTGAATTTTTTTTCTATTTTATATCTTTTTTGTGTTTCTTAGTCTAATTTGTGTTTTATTTCGCAACATTTTCACTTATTCAGAAAAACATCAAGGCAATGTAGCGCTCTAGATCATGCATAGACAATTGTGGCTAATCATCGCATGTACAGCCAGCCGTGTGACGACCACTTCGCTTTTGTCTAAACACATGGCTAGCCATGTGTATAGCATCAGTCTATTTAGCCTGCTTGGCAAACTTGCCAACCGGGCTTAGTTTGTCTATGTTTTTTCTTTATTTTTCAAACACAAATATGGACATTACTCAAATATTGGATTTTTAGCACGAGATGTAATATATACATCTCGTGTTTATGCTACGATGTCAGTGTCCGTCTGTCTGTCCGTCTGTCCATCTGTTTGTGACGGAAGTGCATTGGCGCATTATAGCTAATTTAGGTTTCAAATTACGATCCCAATTTTCGGCGCATTGAGGTCGCGGTGCATGCGGGCGAGAGGGAAGGGATCATCGCTGGGAAGAGTGGAGGGATCATCTCGTGCTATGCTAGCCACTGCTATGCCCTCTTGTTATGTTTGGTATTGTAGGATATGCCGCATTCAGCATCAGCAGTTTCTGTGCCAATTATAACAGCGTTCAGTCATGGTCACTGTTATTCTCACAAGTCAAAGCATCTGATCACTACAGGATGTTTTGTATCAATAGAAGCAGGTGAGCAGTTCAGTTATGCACTGTTACTGTAACGTGCTATTTGAAATATGTATAAGGTTCAGATACAATTGCTGGTACTTAGTAGATAAAAGACTTGTGAACTATATAATTATATATATAGAGAGACATCTTTTGTTAGTTTAAACATTTTTACTACTATTCATTATTTAAAGGAAAAGCAGTTTTTGTGATGTTTCAGTTTCTTGCCTGTCAATTTTATCAAGTTATTAAAACAAGTGCTTTGGCTGTCATGGCACAACATGCACTTGTCATATTGGTGCTGCCCTCTGGTGAGTCAGTTTGAGTATCATGGCTGCTAATACGATCTTGTGTGTACGGCTTTTTGAGGGTGAGTGAAAGCAGAACAGACAGACAGATGGACATACACCAGACTGATACATGTACACTTTCTCCTATACATGGCAAGTGCAATAAGATATTGATTGCCTGATGTACAGTTATGATGATGTTATGGTGTGTCAGATGGGACAGACTGTGAAGTATACTTTACGACAGATGGTCTGCCTCCAAATCTGTCAAGTCTTCACCATGATGAGGTGGAAAGAACATTCAAGTATTGTGGCCCATTTCAGCTTCATCCTGGCAGAAGAATTGTCATGGCTGTCACATTTAATAGGTCACAGTGCTGCTGTACTTTCAAAATGTTAATAAATTTTAAGTCTACATGTATAGTCTTCCCTCTTCCCTTGTTATTTCTTGTCATTTCTGAACATTATGGAGATGACACATTTCTGCGTCATACGCTACATTTGAAAGTTACTTCCATTCCACTACTACCACTTTGTGGCTACTATAAATGCCGATCTCTGTTATCTGGCACCACTAATTAAGAACTGGAGGATTTTAGTTGGAGGAAAGTTTTGGTGTCTTTACTGACAGCAACTTGAGAATTCGGATTGGGGATAAGACATGCAAATTTTGCTGTTTGGTGTTGGTTGCACTGTCCTTACTCTCCATACTTTTTGCACCATCCACAGACTAATTCTAATTTGAAAAATTTCACATTGTGGTAGTCTGTCATAGGACAATATGATGTTCCTCATTTGAAATGTCATGAAAATATTTGGTTTGATTTGCAATGATTTTTGATACATAGGGCGATCATAGCGAGACCCATCCCTGAAAAGGGGTGTGGTCATGCTCATGTAACCATTTTAATTTTGGGGCTCCAGTCATATCTTTGACTTTGAGACAGGTAAAGCTAGAGTCACAAAATTTTTTTATGCAGATATCAAGTAGTGCTGTGACGATTTTGAAGATCGACTTTGAAGTCGGATCTTTTCTCAGAATTGAATACAGAATCGAGTGGGTGATGTTGAATAATCATATGATCGATTTTTGGTGGTGCATGACCGGAACAGTGTGACATAGTTGTTCAAACCTGTGTAGTGACTTTCATGCAGCATTGATTGATGTTCAACGGATGGCTGTTGTTTATTGGTGTTCCAGGATCTGCACTTTGCCTCCCTCCCCCACCCTGACACTGATGCCGATTTTAATTAGTGTCACCAACTTGCCATCACTTCTGCATTTTGGTATACATATCATTATTGGTGATATTTTAGTAGTATCATTAGTTAGCATGAGTAAGTAAAATAGATTTCATTGGTATTTAAAGAGTTGCTATGGCATTTCAGGTCTCTAAGGAAGCAGAGTCTGATTGCTGTACAGCAGTTTGATGTGATTGGTCGAAATGTCAGCAGTGTTGATGAACTAGCTAGACAGTATGGAGAACAGACATTTGATGAATGGGAGTCCGATACTTGTCGACCAAATGACAGTTGCCTGACTTGGCAGCGTCCACATCACATTGGGTAGTTGCTCTCAGTTTACTACTTCTTGATGTCACATAAATGCTACTCATTAATGCATGTATTACTTTTGGAGGGACCTCTCCAATATTTTACAGGGGGTGGGGGACAAAAGTGACAATTTGTGACTAGATTTTAACAAAATTCTGTTAGTGGTTCAATAATTCTGCAGTGAAGAGGGAAATGGAAACTATAAAACAATACATGATTATTAGCCTATATCACCACCAAATTTTTGTGGGGGTTGGTTGAATAATAGTGGAGAATGGCTTACATAAATGCATGTGGTATAGCTAATTTTCCTGTAATCTTTGCTTTTTTGACTCGCTGGATGGTGCTGCTAGACTCCAAATGTAATGAAATTCAATGTGGATATCATATCTCAGCTTGCAACTTGCTGGATCATTTAATGATGCTTGCCAGGTGGCACCAACAGCACAAGAATGGTCAGACAACTTGTGGGGATGCGTCACGCATGCCAACATTTTTAATGATTGATGGCAGCTAGCATGCTCATATTAGAGAGAAGAGCTATAGTTCCCTTCAACACTTACCCACTTGGTACACTGTCACTGTACTGGCAATTAATGCATTACATAGAAAGTAGTGGTATGGAAACCAATTGCAAAATGTTTTTGTAATTTTATATTAATAATGCACCATCCGTGTCCATGGTGGTAAGCATAAATCAGCATCTTTCAGTCTTCTGTCCTGATTTTTCTCTTGCATTAATGCAGTTATTATGCTGGTCGTGTCCATAGCGGCAAGTGCTAAGCAACGACTTATATTTTAATGTTGATGCAGCCAGTATATGTTTTGACCATTCTGTCCAATGTCGATACATTAGTTTTATGCAGCCTCTGATGTTAAAGACTGGGAGCCAGTATGACATACAGAGAGAGCACACCAAAGTATTTTTAGCTGATTCTCACTATCCATTTTCTAAAGAATGGACATAGTAAATTCACACTTTTCTTAAAAGGAACACAAAAAATGCTGTGAAATACACCAGTTAGAATCAAACAGGACCAGTGGTTCCTATATTGGATTAGTATCAATTAAGCAATAATCACTCACATTATTGATTTTAGGCATTTACGCAGTAATTTCTTTATTGTTAAACATTAGTTATTTTATTTGCAAACTTGTTTTAATTATGTGCAGAAAGCCACAAATAACTGATGTGCTGCCAAGACTTCAAACTTGCGAGGTTTGAACGTTTAAATTTATGCAATAAACAGTTTAAGTAAAATATGACATATATAACAACAGCAGCAGCAGCAGGGCAGTGAATCAAATTAACTAGTGAGCCTGAACCCCCAGATTTATTGTGTAGCTTAGTTTGATATATTAGCATTTGCCAACTTACAATATAATTAGCTAAGATGTAAATATTCTGTTATTTTCAGTTTGTGATTTTACACAAATTTTTGACATTTTTTCTGTCATTTATATATATGTTGTGAATGTTTTGTTTTGGACAGAGTCCAGAGTGCTGTTTAGACTCACTTTATGGTAAGTGATTGGCCTGCTTTCTGCATTCTATAATAATAATTTCAGTGCATTGTTAATTATATTCTGAAAGTACATTATAGCATTTTCTAATGCACCCACCTGTGGTACTGAGGCATTAAGTGATTCTGCAATCCATCCGTTTGTTTGTCGCATGCCCATAGCTCAACAGTGGTGCATTTTACTACAGAAGACTAACAGGAAACTCTATGCTAGAAATTGAACCCACTGGTGAGAGTAAGGCCACCAGAAATAGCCAAATGACAACAAAGTTCTTGATGGTGCCCTCTGAAAAGCGTACACTTGGTGGCTGCATTGTCAGTATGTTCCTGTCGAACTGCCAACAGCAGGAGTCATATTGTTTAGCTGAGCTGTTATCATTTGTTATTTTTGTTGTTGTTGTTTTTAGGCGGCATTGCAGATTTTGCAGCTGTATAGTGTCATGTTGTTGCAATGACAGTAAATACAGTAACATGGTCATTGTGTTTTGTCAGTCTACTGATCACAACCATGAGCCCTGCAAAAACTGTTGCACAAATCAAGATACCATTTGAGATTTAGACTCATGCAGGTGTGCTCAGGGACCCAGATCCCACTTGGGGCTTTTCTCCAGGTGGTATTATCCACTGAAAAACATTATAATAGTTATTGAACAATTTGTGCGTTTGTTTGATAGATTCAGATGATAGATCTAGCAGGGACTTGGAAGAGTGGAATCCAGCTTTCTGCTCACATGACATTGATGTGGATGATGTGAATGATTCTGCAGCAGCTTACAAGTCGCCAAGACGATATCATCGTGCATCTTTACCAGCAGATTATCACAACGTCTGCAGTGCTGCATGGCGCAGTGATTTAGCTGACCTTCGTGAGCACTGCTACATCAGAAAGACACACCGTCCCACCACATCTATGCAAGACAGAGGAAAAGCTGGGACGGGATCTGGTGAATGGCATGACTACAGCTATCCAGATCGATCAACAAAAATAGGACACAGCTACTTTGAACAATGTCAGCCGTTGGGGAAGCAGTCAACCATAGATACCTATGCCAGCAGCCAGAAGGACAGCCACAAAATGAAACAAAATTCAAATTCTTCACGACGCAGCAGTAATAGATGTAGCAGTAGAAGTAGTAGAAGTAGTAGTAGTAGTAGTAGTAGTAGTAGTAGTAGTGGTAGTGGTAGTGGTAGTGGTAGTAGCAGCAGCAGAAGGAGTAGTAAGAGTAGTAATAGTTCAAGTAGCAACTCATTTCATGGTAGTGATTCATTGTCCGATACTTTTAGAAAGAAGGATAAACTGGTTGAGAAGAAAAAGAAGAAGAAACAAAAAGACGAAACATACACAGAAAAAGACAAAGAGAAAGAGCGGACAGTAAAGAAGAAAGATGGGAAGACAGTGAACAAGAAGAAAGACAAGAGCAGTGATGAGAGAGATGATAAACTGAAGGTCAGAGAATCTGATGTTAGGTATAATAATGAAGAAATGAAAACCGAGTCAGAGACAAAGAACTTAAAAGGCGAGAAAGAAAAGAAATCTAAGAAAGATGATGAAAAGGAAGTGGATACCACAGAACAGTTGGCTGAAAAGAGCTCAGACAAAAAGAAGAAAAAGAAAAAGAAGGATTTGCAAGATAAGCAGATTGAAGATAAGGCGAATACTGTGGAGTCCCAATGCAGCAGTGATAAAATTGAAGGCAGTAAAGAAAAGAATTTGGAAGCTGGCAAGCAAAAGAAGAAGAAGAAGAAAATAAAAGAAAAGAAGTTGCAAGAGCAGGCAAAGTCCGACAGTGAAGGAAAAGAAGATAGAGAAGATGATAAAGAAAAGAGTAAGGACACAAAACCGATGGATATGGAAAGGAAGACGATGAAAGATGAAGGACATGAGAAACAAACTTCCAAAGACAGACAGCTTGAGAAACTGAAGCCGAATTTAAAAGAAAAGAAACTAGATTGTTGCAGAAATAAGGACAGAAAAAGTAAGGTATTAGAACAAGCAGAAGAAGAGGAAGAAACAAGAGAGAAGAACGTGCCATCTAAATCAGAGGGTACTGAAGAAAATCAGAAAAACAAAGGATTTAAGAAAATGATTGTATATGAAAAAAGTGAGAGAAAGAAGTCAGGTTTAGCAGAAAAGAAGTTAGAACATTCTGACGGACAAGAAAACAAGGAAAATGCTAAAGAAGACAATTTTGACGTAGTATGGGGCAAGCAGAAGAAAAGAGAACAAGTAAATGGAGGAAAATTTCCAGAAACAGATCGGAGAATAGCCGTTGTCAACCCAAAGTATGTGCATGAATGCCATGAATCACAGAAAATGGCTCGACAGACTGATGCTGGTATATATGACAAATGGAAAAAGTTCAACAAGTTGAAGCAGACTCATAAAGTAGCTGATGGGAAATTGACATTCATTAATGATTCTGGCACTCAGATTAATGTCTGGGGAAATGCCAGCCAAGAATTACTTGCTAAACTCGATCAGTTTCAACAAAACACTCAGGTAGTACTTCGTTCTAAATGTTTTTTTTTCTGTAGTTCATTCTAACAGAATAGTACCTTGTGCATCACCTCGACAGTTGTCATCAGAGCCAACTCTGTGATGCATTTTGTCAGCCTTATCTCAGTCTTCTTTTATCTCTCAATTTCGTAACGACTGACCACTCTCACCATTCATCACTCTCAATTATGGGTTGAAACCCATTTGTTTTACGAATCCTCTTTGTTGTAGACTGATTGATTTTCTCAGGACTGCCTTCATAGACCAGGACTTGGACCAGATATGCTGTGCTATAACTGTTATCTAATTTTTTTTGTTAATTTTCTCCTAGTGTTCTGTATGACATGATAGGCATATAATACACGTGTACTTCTCGTTAGTAATGGTGAGCTCAGTGGTTAATAGGTCATAAACTGTCACCATGGTAACTGGGATTTAGCTCATGCTGAAACTTAACTTGTTACTATTTGTGTCAGAAAAGGTATCCGTATTTCAGGAAAGATCTGCCTTCTAGAACTACAGGCAGCCATGAGGCATCATTTTATTTAGTACTGTTGCTTTAACACTTTTTATTGAAGCAGCCTGTGAGAAAACTGCTCTAAATATCCTTGAGGGTTCTCTTTCGGGAACCCAGTCCGGCCCATCATGCAATAACTACATAGAAGAAGATCAGTTAAACAAAAACTGTGTTTGCTGTTGTTGAAATGTTTGCTGTCTGAATCGGTATGGCTGGATTGTCACACATCATACAACAAGGAAGACTGCCAGGGTGGTGGTAACCCAGCCAAGATTTGCAAATATACAAATTGTTGCATTGCCTTATAACAATGGACATTTGTGTCAGCCTGAATAAAGTTGCTGTACTTATTTCAGAAAGTTGATATGGCAGGGGTTTATTCATTGCCATATATAACACAGTCGTGAAACTTCTGTATGCTTTCAGTGAATTCACACTGTTGGCTCAGTATTTGAAACAGTGTCAAGCTGGCGTGGAAAAATTGGCTCTAAAGACAGGTAATGCTGGAAACTGCTGCTAATATGGTAGTGTGTTTACTGTGTTCATGGCCAGAAGAAGACGACACGATGGAACTGTATTTCACGTTGTGAGAGTGGGAGATTCACTGAACCACGTGATGTGGCATGCAGATGTGGCTTGCAGCCACAGTCAGTCGGTGAATATCACGGGATTCTCAATCAGTATCAACAGAACCATCAGCAGTGGCACGACTTTCCCACGCAGGCCGACACTGAATACTTGAGTAAGATGTCCAGTGCTGACGTTGAGTGGAAGAGGGCAAAGGTATGGTGTGATTTGCAACAAAATCTATCGACTGTCACTGCATGAACACTGCTGGTTGTGAATTGGGATGGGCATCTGACTTGTAAATATGTTTAACTAAGTGGCAACAGAATAAACCAGATAAATCTTAAGAAATTGCTGTATGTGTTATAAAAATAACTTTGTTATTGTGCAGAAGCATGTCATTTATGTCATGCCACGAAGTATTTGTGTAGCCTAAAACAATAGTTTGTTTTATTTCTGGTGTATATATAAACTACTCGGGCTTTTTGTGCTTTCTGCAATTGCGGTCTTCTATTTCAAGGGTCCGCTATCCTGAAGTGCTAGTGACGGCCGTTGCACGGTTGTTCTCAGCCAACTGACAATTTACCACCAGCAAGTGGGGAGATTTGATCTCACAAGGCTATTTGCCAATGTTAGACTGTCAATTCTGCCAAAACATAGCAAGACATGCAACTGAAGTCTGGGTATTGTAGAACCCATTGAACACTATCATTAACCCTAACCCTAACTTTATTAAGGGACTTACTGCATACTTACCCTACTAACCTTGATCACCCTAACCAACCCAATATCGCTTGTATCATGAGATGTCGCCATAGTAACGCTAAGTCATTATACACTAAACAAGTCAGTATACACTGTCAGAATAGCGGCCCTTCAGAATAGTGGACCCTCGGAATAATGGACCTTTGGAATAGTGGGCCATCAGCATTTCTACGGGTAGCCTGTCGGAGAGTACAATTTCCTATATTGTATAATGCAATGGTTTGATTTTCTGTACACTTTGTCAGGAACTGTGCACAAATCCTGTGTTGTTCTCACCAAGATCCAGTACATATCATGTTACTCATCTACTAAAAAGTATGTCTGTTTCTCTGACACATTTCTGTTTGAAGTTTTTCACAGCCTATGTGCGTCTATGGTCCAATTAATGTGGTGGCTGCAAAGCAGCTCATCTTCTGCAAAAGGTTGTCATTTATTAAACGTTGTATAATAAAGTGCTTTGACATTTTAGTTGCATGGCAAGAATGGTATCTGGCGTGTAAAAACTGAGAGTAGAAGTGCCGCCATGGTTATCTATCTGTCTATCTCAGCTGATGCCACTGCCACCCACTGTCTCTTGCTTCAGTAAAATCCAGATTGATGTTACCTTTTTGATACCGGCTCACCCGGATAGTACCAGACTGCAGGTGTTGTTGTATATTAAAGATATCAGTATTCACAAATGCACCTTTGCTAATTGGTTACCACAGTACAGTTATTTTTTAGCTAAAGTGGCTGTATAAACACCCGTGATGTTCATCTTTGTTGTTGTTGTTGTGGTTTATAGTGATCAGATCTCTTTTACCATACATTGTCCACATACTGTGTTTCCTCATGATTTCAGCGTCTTATTCTCGGTAACATCTCATTTGCCCCAACTTCACACAAGATACATGTTCCTTCCTGCAACCTGCAGTCAGTTGTAGAGTAGCCGAGCAAAGTTCTCGCATGCCGTTCTTAAGTGACAGGAACTAAGCAGGGCCAGATGTAGGATCAGAGGCAGATCCAGTGACTGTTCCTGGAAAACTATCTTCAGCTTAATAAAACAGAAAATGATGAGTTGTTGGGCTTGCTTCTGAGCATAACAGGGCTGTGTTCCTAGCTGCATGGGTAATTTTGTAACTGCCAGGTATATGTTCCCCTACTTAACTATGGAAAACTTGCTGATTTAACAAAAACTGGAAAATAGTTATAACTTTTAACATTTTTATGATTTATTGTGTGATTTGTAGATGGCAACATATTTGCAGCTGCAGTTTCTGCCATTGCTGATGATTTATCATTATTAGAATTTCTTGTTCCAAATGACCAGTCATTTGATCGAGGTCTGTTTAAGCCCATCTCTCTGTTTGATACTTCTTAATTCTCTCAGTGAAGACAAAGTAATAGCATTGTGTCTGAAAAGTACTGTGTAATAGCTTTCTTTCATTAGTTGCACTCAATGCTCATGCATAAAGTGGGATTTAGTGAACTTTTTGAACATATCAAGTTACTGTTTTATGCTTTAGGTGTTTAATGTGCTTTCATAGTATTACTTAGTACTGGTCTTCTAACATTGATATTCTGTGGTTAGGTCATAGTTAGTTTAGGTTTGGGTTATGTGTTTTTTAAGTTTAGCATTTTGTGTTTATTGTCTTAGCTCACATATTTCTGCTTGTTTTGGATGTGTTTAGCTTTTTGTCACTACAAGCCAATAGATTGGCTAGGAAGAACATCTCCAAAATGAACTATTTGTGTGTGGGATATAAACATTAACTTTATCAATCTCTATGGTTGGGAAGATAACCATAGACCATGTATCCATGGTCACAAATCCATGTATCACAAACTCAGTGGTGTGTCTACATATGGGTTTAAGATGTCTGA
>Ga0209782_1001755_pt1 | contig 11648 bp, 11 predicted proteins | sample WorMetmaBAHAMAS1_FD_187390 | JGI IMG/M metagenome (GOLD analysis project Ga0209782, IMG submission 187390) | Marine gutless worms symbiont microbial communities from Max Planck institute for Marine Microbiology, Germany - Inanidrilus... | ecosystem: Host-associated > Annelida > Digestive system... | reverse complement strand
GCCGGTGGTCGAGTGACGTCATTTTTAGGTGCATGTTCAACTGATGCTGAGATAGTGCAACATGAGACGTCCCATTGGACCAGGAAAGTGCAAAACTACACTGTGGTTAAAAAACCGGACCCCTATTATATTTTTTCCTATTTTCTATGTTCGCTATGGAATGGGGCTGTTAGACATAGGGTGATCAGTGAGTAAGTGTTTTTCACAAGTATTCGCTAGACGGCGACACTATGGCGCCGATCGGGCTATACGCTAGGCTTTGCCACGCATTTCTAGTTTACTTCTGAAGTAACAAATATATCAAGAAAACCGACACAAATTTCACCACCAACTCATCTTATGGCACGGATCTTATAAATCTCTTTAGGATAAAGATGGCACACACTGTTAAAACAATGTATTTAGTGTTATATATTTTTCTTTGGATGGCTCAGAAGTGCAACAAAATGGGAAACTTCTTGCAGCACTGTAGCAATTGTGGTTGCCTTCTTTCCCTAAAGCAATTAATCTCATATCAGCAGCAACAATTAGTTACTAACAATCAGATATTCAATGTAAGCTCTCTCAGATGACCAGCTGCAGTTCAGCCACCAAATGTTATAAACCTTTAAATTTACGCATATTAAATGTTAAGTATGAGGAAACTTTTCTGTATGGCATACCCCACGTTATATATTGGGAGACGTGTTTCCCCGTATTCCCCGAGTTGACGCTTGATGTAACAGACGTCAGATTTGCAGTGAATCAATGTTCATGTACAGGTAACAGTCCATCATGTTAATCAGTAAGCCGCTGCTGATTCCAGATGCCTCAGAAAATAAATAAGTGTTGAAAATGAGTAAATGCATAACATCAGAAAGCCGAAAGGTACAAGAACAAGAACAGAGAAATAAACAATACACTGCAATGGCACAACAGGTAGGCCACTGGGCTAACAATCTAGAGAACTCACAGGGTCCAAGCCCAACTGTCCCACTGTCAGACAGCAACTGTAAGTCAGCACCAGCCCCAGCAGTTCTTAGGTTCATCGGTGTACTTTTACTTTTCCGTTACCTTTAAAGGTGTTTCTAAAATTGTAGTTTTAGCATTAGGATTCTTATGTGCTGCATTTTTAATGAACGAATTCTGCTCTTTAGGTGCACACAGTGAAAGACGCAAAAAAAATCACCTCGACTCTGAGTGACAATTTCATCTTGGATGAATGTGCAACCATTACTTGTAATGATCATGGGAAGGAAATAAGTTAAATCTACGGCAGATGCACCAACCTGGCCAGCGGCTGGCGGCGGAATGCGCGACTGTGGAAGTGGAGCTATGGCGCCTCCACATTCACTGCAGAAACGAGCAAATGGATCTGTCGGACGCGGTGCAAAACAGTTGGTACACCTGCAACAATTTACCCCGCCCTAATGCTCATTTCTGGCTGATTACGTAGAGAAGACACAACTTGGAACCACGTCACATAATTTGCCAATTTCACAGCTACAATTTGTTTTCGGTGATGTGTGCTTATATGGTGCAAAATACTCCATTCTATAATGCCGATACGACAGAATGTAAACCACCTCTACAATCAGGAGAAAAAAGTTCTGCAAAATTTTTATACTTTGTATCATATTGCTAGATAACAATTTTCAGTATATAGTACGTCACTTGTGTGGCATCTTGAGGACTTCTACTAACTCCACTACATGCTGATAATTGCCACTGAAGAAAAAAAAGGTATCGCCTCTTCAATAACTATATAATTCAAGGACTTTCAAAGACCTTATCAGGGATTTTTAAAGGACCTATCTACAACAAAATGGGGCTGGGAGAGTGTCGTAAGCTTCCCAGTGGGGTCCATGGCAATAAGGTCTAAATGCCAAAGAAGCCAACTGGTGGCATGCATTTCACATTACCCAATAAAAATTCTCCAAACCTAATAACACACATTCGAGGACTTTTCAAAGACTTTCACAAACCACCAATATTTTCAAGTACTGTCAAGGCTATGAATTTGCAACTTTTAAATTCAAGTACTTTCAAGGACTTTCAAAGACAAGTGGGTACCCTGAAAACACCGAAGATGCTAGACAATCGTACTTGAGAAAATCAGTTTCCCGCTGAAGCCGAAGCGAAGCATCGCCATCGGGAACTTTCCAGTGTGACGGTCTGCCATCCGTGCCATTCATGTGCCTCATCTGAAAACAAGATCACTGCATCATCAACATGCATCAAATGTCCATTACATCATCACCAATACTGCAGCCTACAGAGACCATGCAATTTTACACCCCGGACAAATATGAAGCAACAGTCGACTGTGCTATCAAACTGCAAAAACGACAAGATACATTTGTAATGAAACATGCAGTACAGCATGATCATAGCAGTACAAGCATTGACATCCGCAATACATCATCATCATCATCATCTGGAATTCATAGTGTGCCGACTACATAACGTAAGCTGCCAATGCATTACACTGTCACATTAAAATGCTGTAATGTTAATAACTAAAAGCTTCTCTAGGTAAGCGTGTTGTCAGTTTCCATTTTCCATTTTAAAACGTTCAGAGAGGATTAAGCGCAAATGTCGTGTGAAGTTTGTTCCAGGTTACTCGTGCGCAGCATGAAAAAGCTCGCTATCCAAACTTAATCAGACGCTTCGGTAGACAGCAGTTTGCAGTTTTCCCAGACCGCAACCACTTGCGAAGCGATCGCTGGCATTATTATGTGCAGAATATTCATGAAACTCCGCACACGTCACACATTGGTGTCACCCATAAACATTAGTATAACTGCACATGGCAAAATATTGCAACAAGCGCTCGCAAAGTACCATCAAATCACTGGCGAAAATATTAGTTACATTTCTAGTGAAATATGCAGTATATGATAAGAGAATAACTGACATTGGCAGGATGACCATCGGTGGAGCGATCGCTGGCGCTGGCACTGCCACGTGCGGAATTCATAAAACGCGGTGCAAACTGTCGCTTACTAGTCCCACCTGCATACATCAACAACAGTTCCAGGAGCATTTTACTTCTGCAAAACAAGAAGCATTTGAGAAATGTTGGGCCCATTCACCACTGCGAGCCGCCTCACGCCAATTCACCAGATGTCGCTAGCGGTACTGTCGCGCGCCGCCTGCGCATCGATGTCCACGACAACGCCGATGACGACAACGACAACGCGTGACAGAGGGGACCGCTATGGCCCCATGGAATGGGCCCAATCAAAGCCTGGGTCATCGTTCACACTTTAATGAACTAGCACAAACGACAATAAATTTTCAAGCTCTACATTTGAGCAAATGATGAAGGTGAACGAAAGGGAACTACAACTGTACTTTTCTAACACGAATCCAGTATAATCAAAACTATACTCACTGCGCGAGCATAAACAGCAAACTTTAATACCGGATCACACCAATGGTTACTGTTTCTCTAATAATAGTAAATCTGATATAATTGTACGGAGTGCGGTGAAGTGAGCAGGATTCCGCCAGGTTGAGACCCGTCACATCCACTCGGGGATCTGCCATCTTCTGACTTGGATCCAACACAAAATCATCGACAAATTTAATTAATAAGATGTCCCCATATGTTTTGCCACATGAAGCCTTTCTTGGTTCAAAACGTACTAATGTTGATTTCAGTTGCATGCAGCTTTGCATCAGATCCCACCATGTAAGCTTGCAGTAGACGCCTAAACTTCCACGAAGCTTTTCATAAATGGTCGACTTGTACTCGTAGTAGCAGAGGAGACAGAAAAGAAGTGGAAGGGATATGATGACAAGGAAAACACCTGGCACTTCAGGGGAAGTAAATCAATATGAATCTCAAAATGATAATATAATCACATTGATATACCTTCCCTCGCCGACTCTGGCCTACATCTGCTGCCCTGTATACCGCTTGTCCAAGACATAGTTTTTGTGGCAAACTTTTCCACATCTTTCCTTGTTTGCTAAAACACACACACACACACACACACACACACACACAAATAATGGTGCACTGAAATAAACAAAAGTACTTTAGTTAAATCTGACCGTGTTACAATGAAAACTCTAAATGTAATCTGGGCTGAAAAATAAAAACAACACTTGTTTATTGGTAACTTTTCCGGAATAACCTCGGTAAGCTGGCACCAAAAATGTAAACAACTTTGATTTTGATAAAGCAACAGATAACAAGATGACAGGTGATGGTGGTGTGAGCTGAACCAGCAAATTACTTGCAACTCACTTCAGACAAATAACCACGCCAGCATCTCGTTACTCAATATTGTTACAGGCCGGATGCTCTGTCATACCCAAACAACAGTATTTAAGCACTAAAGGCAATAGGATGTTAATCTGTTGGTTCATTAAAACCAGACTCAAGCTTCAAGGTGTGGATAAAAAACTTTTGCAACTTATCGACAGCGTTTAGCAGAGTGTAAATTGAAAACAACAGTTCTGTGTGTTTTCCTATATCACAGTGCACAGCTGTTGTACACAATACGGCATTAAACAGTTCCGATTGTCTATGTATGTCATATCTGTTATGAGTGCAGTAGGGATGCACAGTACTGTCATCAGCATATCTGTCTGTGAGTATGTCTGTCTGTTTATTGTCCACATGCATATCTCAGAAACCGAATATCCAAACTTCATCAAATTTTCTGTGCATGTTCCCTGTGGCCATTGCTCAGTCCCTTTCTGGTGTGTGTCAATAACTTTTCCTAATGTTGTTATCTGACCACAAGAGTCACATGCAACGTTTGATTCAGGCGTCTAGTGCCGTAGCCATTACATTACCAGATCACACAGGTATTGCATAGTAATGACAACTGATTGTCGATCTAACCTCACTAACGGACACAGTACGGCTGAAGTTGACATTGTCACCATCGCTCGTCTCGAGCTGTTTTACTTCAAACTTTTTTGTCACAATATGACTTTCACGCTGATCGCTGCACACAGCCATGTTGCACTGCTAACCAACCACCAAATATATAAAATATTCAGTAATTTAGTAATTGGCCTACCTATCTTTCAATAGCATTGTTCAGGTGAACTGAGGTTAGCCAGTTCCCTCTCAGTTATATTTCTCCACTTGTTTCACTAAAGAACACACACATTATAGACGCCAACCCATATTAGCAGCAATGTTTGTTAAGAACTTGAGCATTTTGTTCCAGCAATGAAACATCGCTGAAGACAACCGGCACATTTGGATCAGGCAGAAATAAGACGCTACCGTATTCTTCACTGGTGTTATCTGCACTGCCTCCACAACAAAAAGAAACCGTAGAAAGTGACATACAAGTTTTTTTCAATGGACCGATGTCCTTGATGTCACCCAACCCACACTGCAAAAGTACTGAACATAACTCAAAGCACTGACAGCCAATAGCCTGGCCCAGTTTTTCCTTCATTTATTACCAAATTCACCAGACTCTCGAGAAACGGGAACTGCTGCCTTCATGTCGGCTCTCTGATGCCAGCATCAACTCATTTTAGAATTTTAGAAGGTAAGTTGAACAAAGCTTCCAAAAATAGTGACTCAAAAACAACGGTTGCAGACTACTAATAAAAATGCTCAACATACGTAGACACCGCTACTGCTTTGATGGTGTGCTTTCCACCGGGAAGTGTGAACGGTTCCTGGTACATAAACGTTGCTTTCGCAGCGGGACCGATCGTTTGAAATGGTGCCGGCTTTTCGCCATTCAGTGTGTAGAAAATTGCTGCACCGGGAGTCTCTACACAATTGTTTGCAAGCAGTTCACATTTACCGGCTTAAACACATCACTAAATAATCTGATACACAATGAAGTTTTCTAAATGTCATAAAAATTCTACAAGATACAGAAAAAAACTGACACCAAACAATTACATGTACTGCAATTACTGCCATTATACTGCCACAATCTGAACAAATGTTGTTGAATACTAAGAATAATCCCAAAAAGTAGCAATGAAAACAACATTTAGTCCTATGCATTTGCAACTTTATAATGTACTCCATCAGCATATATCATAGCAATGTATAGTATACACACAGACAGCAACAACAACTGTTTTAGTTCAGAACTGGAGGCTTCTGACAGAGGTTTCATCTTTGTGTCCTGCAGGATGAAACAAGGGTCTGTCTTAGTGCCAGCCCTTTTCCTACTGTATGTCGTGGATGTCATTAAGCTGGCTGAAGACTGTCGAGTTATGTCGCATGCGTATGCCGATAACCTTCAGATATACTGCAAGCTCGTTATTATTTCAATATTCTGCAAATTCGGTTCTAACATGGAAATGTCATGGACCCCTAATTTCTAGGAACTGACTACTGAAGCCAGCTGTCAACTGCACTATGGCTAATTAACACAAACGACCGACCCAACCTGAATGGTCAACTGACCAGCGACTGTGATAATGCCATCTTGCATGCTGATAGTTAACATCTGACCGGCAGATGGCAGATGGAAAATGGGATGGAGAAGAGGGAAGAATGCATCCTCAGACTAAATTTTAGAAGCAGTACGGTTGATGCAGCTGTGCAACTTCCTGTGATAATAATGGTAGCGATAAAGCAGTGACGCATTCATTTTCATTTTTCCATGCAGTCTGCGAACTTCTGTTTATAGCAGCAGCCACTCTATCTCTACCACTCTGAATGCCAAGTGATATTGCTAACTGGGATCAATTTGCAGTGTTTAATGCACGTAAGGAATATGGTAGGCCTGCTGTAGAGTAGTTGCATTTATTAAAATAACAATGTGTAACTTCTTTTGTCTTCTATTTGCTTGTGACAATAAACACACTGCTATCTCACAAACAGCATAGGAAATGAGCACGGTACTGCTTCAATAATTACTTAGCGATGCGATTTACATGACAGCTGCACCTTTGATCCTTTCATCTCTGTAAGCATAACAGCTTACATGTATTTCAGCATAATATGGTCCTTGCTATAATGTGTCTTTGACCACGGCTCTCCCTACTATGTAAGAACGAAGTTGCAGTGTGTACAAGGTGTGTATGGGTAGCCTACATGCATGTAACTAGTTATAACCATATAAGTTCAGATGCAACATTCAAAACAGAATCAACATTTGCTAACCAGATCGAAGTTCCAGCTTGGTGTCCGAATCAATGACTCCCTTTGACTGGCCAGCCAGTGGAGCCCTTAGTGGCACGATTGTCGGCACTGCGACAGCCCCCGCAGTCATCTTGCAGTGAAAACTATAAAATTAAAATTCAAAACGACACTTTACTCCACCTAATCATATAACAGTGTCCTTTTTGCATTACAAATATACAGTAATACAAAGTTAAAGCTAAAAATACATGGCATTAAGTGCACAATATAACAGTATATATCATCTTTGAATCCTAATGATCTATATCTAGTTTTTAAGAGTTCCGACTTCTTCATTATCATATCAGTCTGCTTCATCACTCACAACATTTCGCCATAAGCTGAAAACTCATTTATTTCGGCAATCCTGCCCAGACATTATTATATAACTGCATCACCGTAGTGGTCCTTGAAGTTACTTTTACTTAGGCCACTATAAATAGTTTCTAATGTAATATAATGTAATGTAATGTAATGCAACATGGTGCGCATCCATCTGCTGCTTCTAGTCACATAGGACTGCTCCAGTCTAGAAGGCTGCAGTGATAACTGATAAGCTTAATGGACATTTCAGTGTTTACTCTGGCCGCTGCCATATACTATATCTAGTTTATGCACAAGTTAAAATAAAATTTAAATATAAATATTCATTAAAAATAAATAACTTCTCATTGCTGCAAGCCCGCAACAGTAGTGTATTCAACCTTTTTAAATGCAATTGTAAAAACTTAGTTCTTGGAGAGTGAACTCATGGTTACAGGCTTACAGCATACACCCAAGATTTCACATTCTAGCTAAGCTTACCACTGTATTATTTACATAATGACAAATACTTAAACCAAATTTCTCACACCTTGAAGATGGCTTGGAAATGGGACGATGCAGACCCCTCCCAGACCTATTATTTGACTACCCTAGACCCTACCGCCAGTAATTATTGTTTTATAAAAACAAAAATAACACGAACACTACTATAGCCACCGGCTAGCATTCTGCATACTAGCTGAAAAATTCAACTGTAAATGATTGAAGATAGACTCGGCTAATGACTAGGCTATTTGCATACTGACGCTAGGTAGTCTAGCCTTAATAATAGCCGTGCGTTAGATTGCGATGTAAAGAGCAAATACGCCGATTATTTGGCTACAGGTAGCCTAGTCATAAGCCTCGTCTGCCTAGTATTTAAGACAGACAGTTGAACTTTTCAACTAGCTACAGGTAGTACCAAAGAAAACTCACCGTAACAGAAACACATAAACCAGCGATATATTAATTTCAAGTAAATATTAATTGACAATATAATTCCTATATAGCCTTATCAAGCGTAAAAATTATAAGCGTTTATACGGCTGCAAGTGTACAGTTAATTGACCATTTTATAACCCGTTGTCAACCACACCTCTAATGGCGGCCTTGGATACAGGTACCATTTTTAGCCCAAAGCAGGTGAGCAACCACCACACCACGCAGAGCGAATCTTCGGGCGCAGGCGGCGCAGCTGTTTTCAAAAAAGATTGTGTATTCACTGTATTGTTTTTCCAAATTATATCTCGACGTATGACAGTTTAATTTTTTTTACCGACTCACCGTTTTTTGTGATTCATTAAATTATAACCGCATGTGGCGTGGCGTATGCAAGGGCCTTGGTCCAAGGCTTGCATGCCTATACAGACATCGATAACTTGAGCTGCAACGAGCCAAGAACGTGGTTATGCCGTGCATTGCGAGTTGCGACATAGGCATGTAGCCTATGCCTATTCACAGTTGGCCAAATGCGTCACGGACTAAACAGGTGCGCTGCTATTGAACGCCGTTGCCGTGTTAATCAGCAGTAGACCGACACTCTCGTCAATTAGCGTAAATGCCTTCGAATAAAGATGGTCATAAGGCTATAATATTTAGCCAGTATCAGGCACTATATAATTTTTACCGACTCACTTTTGTGATTCTGTGATTCGGCCGCAGCGAGAACGTTCCTTTAAGGCCGCATTCCACGATTTGGTCTGATTTGGTCGTACACCTATAGCGTACCCTGCTGGGCAGGTCCTGTTGGCGACAGCTGGTTATGATGAACGTCACGTGACATCGTATTTCAGCCAATCCTCGAAGCACGTCGTCCCTCCTGCGACTAGAAATGATGGTCAGTCGGCTGACCGCATTTTGGTCGCAACGTTATAGCGCTCGATCGTACGCCCGATGCGTTGCGCTGCGGTGTCGTGCGGTGCCGTGCGGTGCGGTACGGTACCGCTCACTGCGTCGGACCCACCATGCCGCAGTACGTCGCAGAATTACGCAGTGTACCGCACACACACGTTAGCATACCGTGAAATGGCGTTCTCACTGCGGCCAACGGCGCCAATGTTGGCCGTCGATGACCGTCGACGGCCGCAGCGAGAACGTTCCTTTAAGGCCGCATTCCATGACACCGACACCGACATCCTCGCCGACATCGTCGCGAGGATCGTCGCGAGGATGGCGGCGTGTCGGGCGACTTCCCCGTTCAGCTGGCCACAGGAAAAAAAACTTCAGGAAATCGCGCGTGTTGGACGTGTCGGCGAGGATCCTCGCGAGGATGTCGATGTCGGTATCGTCGATTGCAGCCTTTAGCCTACAATGACGCAAAACAATGCAGCCAGCGTGAACCTTAATTGAGGTTTGCGAGAAGAAGGCTTACTGCAGCGTGATGTTGGCCGTCACGATGTGGTCGACAGATTCATCTTCTACGAGATCTCACACGATTCTGAAGAAGCTCAGCGGCTGAAACGACGTCATCGTATGTCGAGCAGCTATACAAACCTTGCACCGCCATGCAGGATCTCGAGCAATCAACCTTTAGGGCCTCCGCCCTCCGTCGACTAGAGTACAAGGCATCGATCAGAAGCTCAGGACCCAAACGGCCGTCAGCGGACTGTTTTTTTTGTTTATCACCATCAGTCATAGGGTCCGAGAAGCGACGTTCTCTCCAGCATGGCATCCCAGGACTGTCCCGCATGGGCAAGGCCGCCCAAGTAATAGGCATACCACAGAAAATGAAAAAAAGAATGAAGTCAAAGTATAGCCATGGCGGTTACAGAATAACATCGTTATAACTTGTAACATCTGAAAAGAACGAAACTATCACAAGCGACATAACTTTATGACTTAAGTGGCAGACCATACACTAAAGCGTTCGATTCTATGACTACAGCCTTCTTTTGGATCACGTGGCGCTCACCTATTTTACAGGCGTTCATTTCTGTAAAAAATAATGTGTAATACATTGAAACAGAATCTGCTGTGATAGACTGTTTTAGTGGGCTGAAAACAGAGGCCTACGAGACAACAGAAGGAAAGCTCGGAGTGATATAGCACGCTGGCTCTAGCAGGTTATTAGCTTGACTTCATATGTCGTTTCAGGAAGTTAGCCTATACAAGAGACAAGACGGCCTAGCAGTGGCTAGCATAGCGCGAGATGACCCCTTCCCTCTTCCCGGCATGCACCGTGACCACAATGCATTTCCGTCACAGACAGACAGACGGACACTGACATCATAGCATAAGCGCGAGATGTATTACATCTCGCGCTAAAAACGTCCTACCACAAAGGTGCGATTGTTGTAAGCCTAGGCCCCACGAAAAAAACTGGGGATGTGTGTGGTACGTCCAACTTCTCACTCTCAAAACTGACCTGGTCTGGTCGCTGTACTGCAGTAGAGGCTGGACATGCGGGATTGGAATGTCGCGCTTGTGCTACGATCATGACGTCCGTCCGTCTGTCTGTAACGTTGGTGGAATTTGTTATCACATTATAGTCCAACAAAAAGTGGAGATTGGCACATGACAGCATATAGGATACCTGCATGCCGAAGCCGACCCGTGATCCCGAATTCTACTGATGAAGACCAGTGGAGTGGAGTACGAAAAAAGTTTAATTGCACTCTGGTGGCATCCGGCGGCACTCATGTCGCGCTATCGCAACATCTCATCTGCTGAACCTCTCGTTACACGCACGACTTTTGCAGGCCGTATACGTACCGTGTGATCAACGACATCTGGACCGACAATGGTCACCAGCGTCGGCCGCCTCCTGTCCAGCGTCTCTGGCGGGTCCTGCCGCTGGCGACGGACAGTCGTCGTCGCAGAGACACTCATCGTGACGCTGCAGGTGTGCTGCTCGTGGTCCTCGGCGACACCGGCCGTGTCGACCAACGACGACTGGGTGACGTTGGACAGGAGACGGCTGCTGATCGAGGAAGGTCGGAGCGGCGAGGCGATCTGCTGGTCGCCGGCGTCCGACGGCACCGTCACGTGGATCGACCCGCTCGACCAGGTGTGCATGATAGCTCGGTGTTGCTGTACAACGTTGCATGCGTTTATTTTTTATGGTGCATTCACACACACACACGGGCTGCGTTGGGATGGGATGGGATTGGATGGGCGGCGTTGGTAACTCACTGTGTGAACGCCTCAATTGAAATATATATATATATTCATCTTTATTCACCACTATGGTAGCAGATAGATAAACAAACGAACATACATACAAACAACAGAACAAATT
>Ga0209782_1001754_pt1 | contig 11650 bp, 7 predicted proteins | sample WorMetmaBAHAMAS1_FD_187390 | JGI IMG/M metagenome (GOLD analysis project Ga0209782, IMG submission 187390) | Marine gutless worms symbiont microbial communities from Max Planck institute for Marine Microbiology, Germany - Inanidrilus... | ecosystem: Host-associated > Annelida > Digestive system >... | reverse complement strand
ACACTGACAAACAATTACTCACTAACAGTTGTATGTACAGAATGAATACAGACTAACAGTTCCAGCAAAAAGGCTGTTCACTAGTTACCACTCGGACAGAGCAGTGCAGAAGACATGGCTGTAAATGAATTTATTCTGACCTCAATCAGCGAGGTTTTTCCAACGCCGACTTCACCAATGATGAGAACCGGACGTCGATGTGACAACAGCATGTTGGTCCAGTAAGCATAGCGTTCAAACTGACACAAATGAATACAAACTGACTGATTGATTGACACACCACTCCACATAAAACAGGTGCTCTTCCCAGCCAATCTATTCAAGACTGCCAAAAATGTTCATTAGAAATATACCATAAAAATGGAGTAAATAAATTGACACATTTTTCACATTTTCTTCTAGTTTTATGCTTGGTTCAGAATAACAGTATATGAACAGTATATGCACTTTCAACATAAGAACATAGTTGCAGTCTTTGCAGAGCTTGTTTCACTTTGCTCAGCTGCGCAATACATAGCTATGCTGTGACCCGGCATAACGGCTAGTTCACCGATGCTGGTGAACACAATTAATGCTACGACAAATTATAGTAATATTATAACTAAACCAAGATTCCTAGCCAGTCTCTGGAAAATGACTATTAATATGTCAACGGAACGTGTGGTGTTGACATTAAATGCAATGCTAATTAGTGCTACGGAAATATTCAGTTTTAAAACTAGCAGACAAGATGACAGCTACTTCACTTCAGTTAACTTGCTACTGACTGACATTAAGCACCAAAAACCAAAAAATGTCACAAATACATGAATTAATGGAACAAAATGTTAAAAACCTCGGGAATGACAACATAGCTGCCTGAAACAGCAAAATTATATGATTTGTTCAGAGGTCGCTCATTCCATCGGACGCAGATTCCTTTCCGAGGTTCAATGAAATAATCAAACATCGTTCCGTCAGCAGGAAGTGTAAGCCCTGGCAGCACTTCAGACAACTTATTGCGGACAAATATATCAAACTTTGCCCTATCTCTGTTTCAAGCATACAACACCTGCACTATTAATGATGCAGACACTATCAAAAAATACTCTTTATAGTAGCAAAGTCTACAAAAAACAGATCAGATTGAGTACAAGAGGGCCCAGCAGTGGCTAGCATAGCACGAGATGTTGTTGTTGAGATAACCCCTCCCCGCGACGACAATGCGCAGTAAATTTGAATTGGAATTTGAAACGTAAATCAGCTATAATGTGCCAATGCCCTTCCGTCACAGACAGACAGACGGACAGACAGATGGACAATGACATCGTAGCACAAGCGAGAGATGTATATATTACATCTCGCGTTAATAATAATGGCTAATAACTTCAGATATGCTTCACCTTTACCAACTACGTATGCTTGTACAGATCAGGAATTTACTAAAGTATGACAAAACTGCATTTTCAAAGTCTTGAAAAACAAATGTCATTTTAATCAATAATTAATCGCTAAGACCCTGTAATTAATCAACTGAAAATATTAGGTAATATGACAATCTTGAGGCATAGTGTGGTTAACCAAATTGATTTGTGGTAATATGACGGTGGAGGACAAGACTTATACAAAACAGCGGACAATTTCTGCCAGTAGCACTGATAAACTGACAATGTGAATACTATAAGATACCTGTTTACGACTGATAATCCAAATCCCCAGATGTATGCAAGTGCAAGAAGACACTTTAATGCATTACAATCATCAGATGCATGTGACAAATTCTCCGCTGCCTTCAATGATCTGCCATCAATGTGTTCAAGTGATCCCACAAATCGTCTCGCCTGTCTAACAGACCGGCTGCAGTCATCAGCAGCCGAAGCCACGGCAGACTTGGAGCCACGACTGGCTTCCAATGACGTCAGTTTCTTCTGACCTTGAGTAAAGTGGTCGTTAACCAGCGATGAAAAGAGGCACAGAAAAGTTTCCACTCGAAACAGAACGACGGTTGATTCGTGTCGCGTGCTTCCAAAGTCATGGTGAAAACACGGCTTAAGTGAGCGGAGAAACTGAACTGATGACTCAACTAACGACAGCATCAAACTTGTGATCACCTGCAGGCTACAGCCAACGAACGATAATTGAATTTAACTTCAATTTAATTTTAATTTTATTTCATATATTTAATTTTATTTGCATTCGGTTCTTTGACACTGTTGATTAGGCTGCAGGAAGAACATTTGGCCTGAAAAAATTGAGTGATGAGATACTGGCATGGTTATCTGTTGGGAGTGAAGTGCAAATAATTGGCATATAATCCAGCTGATTCCACTGCCGCCACATCAATTCTTGCTTTATTAAAATCCAGAATGGTTCTGCCTTTCTGGTACTGGCTTACGAAAGTCATCCTGTAGAAGAGGTTGCAGAACAGTTGTTGCTGTTAATTTAATTTAACTTAAACCTAACCATGCAAAGTTTTTTCCCAACGTCCAACAAACAGTATCAAATATAACTGTTGAGTGCCTGAGCGAGTAAGATACAACGACGACGAACCTCGTGATGGGAATGAGTGCTTGATCGAGAGCACGCTGATGCCAGCCGTCGACGAGACATTTCCACGTCACAGCATCACTGCAGCAGTGCATGACTGCGCAGCAAGACACCGTCTGAGGAGACGCATTCGCCAGGCTCGACATTTCACATATGATCTTTGTTGACTCTAGAAATATATATCACCGCACGAACTACATAACTCGCTTAACATGGTTACACTGAAGCTGTGCACGATAAACAATTTTTAACATATTAAAATCACATTAATTTTAAAAAATAAGAATAAGGTGCTTATCTCCCTTCGTCAGATCCTTCAGCCCGCAGATGGATATGTTACTTAAGTCTGTGATACATGGCCAGTGCAACACCAGACCTTACTAGTCGCAGGACATTTCTGTCGTGTGACTGGTACCAAATTATAATGCTTGTTGTCAGAGGCACACGAGTGTGTGCGTGCACGAGTGCATGAGCAACAACTTGCCAACGTTACTACTTGACAGCAGAATGGCCGCGAGTTGAGTTGAATGTACAATCTTAGAGTTGCAAGAACACCCTAACCATTACACCACTTCCAAACAGCCTAACCATTACTTATAGCACCTCCCAACACCCTAATTATTACACCACCACCATATCTACTATAATTACTCAAAATACTTGCAAGATCTTCAGTAATTATAGCAGCTGATGGAAAACACTCATAACATGCACCCGCAGTTTATCATGCAAAACATTCTTCAAAATGACGACACATCAATACAACGACGCTGTCTGAGTATTAGGAGCTGACCGTGGAGTGCAGTGACGTCAGCGTTGAGTGATCGATACGAGTGAGGCGCTGTGAGGAAACAGTTCAGTCCGTCAATCCACGATGTACTCAGTTCTCCGTCCAGCACTATCCACCTTGTACCACAACCTCTACCAGTCGATGATCCACCGTACTCGGCAGCCAAATCGGCCTGCTCACCCGCCCTCTGTATTGCAGCTGTCAGCAGACCAGTCTGCCACACTGCCCCCACGTACTGCCCAAACAACTGCAAGCACAAACCGTCAACAGGTGTCACCACTTGTCACTAGATGCAGAGGTATTAACAATGTGAGTCAAAAAATGTGCCATCTGTACTTTTTCGCATGATTCATCAAATGCTGACCAACTTACAAATTCATTTCACCCACGCAACCCAGAATAAAATCCTCAATAAACATTCCACAGCACCTTAACCACATCACACTTTACATCCTTGCCAGATAGACAGATGTGCACAGTTAAAATCATTTAGTAATCAAAAATGCCATTGCAACAACAGTGTTACTTTAATGAAGTCATAATCTGTGTGAAAAAAAATTACGAGTTCATTCTTGTTGAGTGTTGGACATGATAAATGAAATGTGGCATTATCTACATACACCGTCAACATCGTCCTTCACCAATCTGCACTACAATAATCTGTCCTTACATCCCACTCATTCAGTACTGCAGCACTCTATGGTTTGAGATAGACAGATGAGTGGTAAAGTATCTCGGTACAATATTTCAATCTGCTTTTAACAACTCGTAGCAGCTCAGATTCATTTACACTGAAGCATTTCTTTTACTTACTAACTTGCATGCCTACTCACTTACTTAGGCAAATAAGGCTGTAGTCGACGATGGCACACGCTGACTAAATGTTTTTATGCACGTTAGAAGCTCACTTACTATTTAATTACTAACTTATTTACACATTCAACGAGCAATGTTTTCAGAGAATCATTTTATCACCTCCTGTGACGTAAAAACATTTGGAAATAGCACACAAATGTTGACTTTGGGAAACCATTCGTCGGCATTTTCTTCTGTGTTGCAGCTCAAATGTGACTGGAGTTGCTCTGGAGCATCTCCAGTATCCTGCATGCAGTCAATGACCAACAACTTCACCGATGTTGACTGAGTTGATTCTCAGATATTAGAATGTATGACCATGTGTTATACAAATGTCAGTGGCATGACATCACCTAGGAAAGTACGAACTTGTACCGGTATGTTTATGTATGGAATATGACATTCTCTAGCTGTTCACATTATGCTGCCACATTAGCAGGCAGCTGGCTCACAGTTCATTAAAGCCATCTGCACACGCAAAATGAAATATAAAACAAGTGCTGCAATAAAGGACACCCTGGAATAAAATTAAATAGAATGGTTCTTGCAGCATCTTGCAAATAATTAGCCATTGTGACTGTTTTATAGCGAGTCTGGCGTCGTTTATAAATATCCAGACTTACTTACTTACTTACAAAATTCTTGAGACAAAATTTTTGCAACCAGTGACGTCGCATCTCCTAGTAGCAGTCTGTTACATCATGATTACGACGCACATGTAAAAGCGAAAATAATTAACATACGCCCCACTCACTTTCTTGCAATTTTTTCTTGCAGTCGTGCAGAGGCACTGAAATAAAATAAATGCTGCAATAAAATAACTGTCTGTTACTGCAGTTGTTTTATTTTATTTTACATGTGGGGAAGGCTTAAGACAGTGGTCACTAGTGAGAAAACATGTCGTATTATTACTAGCATAAACAATACTTTTAATCTCCTAAAACACACATGTTGTTCTTTTACCAGAATGTTACGTGATCACTTATGTCCATGTACTGTCTAATCACTTGGTAGTACCGGTACAGATACAAGTATTATGACACGACATCAAGACCTCGAGTCTTGCGGCTGAAACTCTCGAGCTGTGTGAGCAGTCGTGAGTCATGTCATCAACACCGTGATGTTGACAGTTGAGGCTGTTGATCGCTCTGCCGAGGACGCGGTAGCACGACGTCTTACCAGTTCCACTCGGTCCGACGAGCAGCACTCCACGACATGCTGTGGTACTGAGGCTGGAATAGAGATCGTCAATCTACGACAGCAGTCACTCGTACGGCCATTATCCACTATTTATCACTTATTATCCACCTGACTACACATCTAACTTAGCCGTAAAATACTCCGTTGTTGAGCTAGACACATGGAACAGACAGTCCGATGGATGGACGAAAAATAATCCCGCTACTACAGATGTGGGGCAGGCATAATAACTCATAGTGAGGATAACAATAACCATTCTATAGCCATCAGACAAGTAAACCTGAGTTCAACTGAGATGTCTTGTTGTTAAGAACTGGATAATTTTGCTGAAACATCTTACAGCCAACATACTTGCTGATAGTATGCTAACTACTGTATCTGGATTAGATATAAGATACTACAGTTATACCAATACCGTATGATACCGCATTTTATTGAAGAAACTGTTTCACATATGCTGAAATATCTCCATATATATTTTTTTCAATTTCATAATACAATATTGGACAGTATTGGTTTAACTCAAACAAAATGAACAAGGTATCACACAGCAAAGCAATATGCTATCACTGATGGCATTTGGGCATGGGCATACCGTGCAGACAACTAGCAAATAGAATAGGCAGGCAGGCAGGCAGACAGGCAGACAGACAGACAGACAAACTGCAGCATTGCTTTATGCTGTCTGGATACATAACTATATAGCAATATAGTAGTTTCACCTTGCTGACTAAACAGTCGATTGGATGTAAGCCGGAGGCACGTAACTGTGAAATGATAGCATCATTCAACATGTCATAAGTAGTGGTCGGCTTTGATTGCCCAGCATGGTAAGTGGTCGCTAGGCCGACACTTGCGGTCGGCTTCGCATGGTAAGATGTACGTAGGCGGACACTGCTTGGAAACACTTCCCTCATCAACACACGCAGAGCTGACACATCATTGGTCGCCAACATACGAGACTCAAACACGGCCAGCAGCGCGTCAACGAGCGATGATTCTTCATTGGTGAGTACGTCACGTGACGTCAGAAACGACAACAGCGTGCTGCCTGGACAAATTAAACTGACGCAAACTAACAACAAAGAAACTGCTGTCCGATATTTTAAAAATCTAATAAGCAACTCAGAAATGACCCAAAACGACCAACTGAAGACCAGTTAGACGAGCTGTCAGCCGTGGACACTGCCTGGTGGTGCAACAACATGACGGTGCTCAACAGCTAAGTGACCACGATGATGATGATGATAAATAAACAAGCATCAACTTCGATAATCAATAGTTTTATAAAGTAAAAGATCAAAGAACAGAGTTCAAGAGAAATGCCACTGACTGCTGTTAGTGGAGCAGTTCAGCGAATCGTCTGCTGTTGCTGAATCACAACACAGATGTGCGCTACGTGCCGGAGTGGCTTGCGGTGGTTCTGCCGACCGCCGAGCAGAGTTGAGTCTAGCAGCGGCGAGTCGTAACACTGACACGACCAGATGTAGATCAATGACGGAGTGCGGATGCCGGCGTGCTGGCAACTGTAATGAACAAATTAACATAACAACCAGTTACATATTCAATAGAGATAGGAAACAACGAGAAAGCTGTCGCTGCAACTGGCCATATCATCTACACGATATTGATGTAAACTCTGGACCTCTGCAACTTCACAGTTCTGTATCAATGACCAACATTTATAGAATCTTGTGAACAAAGATACCAATGCCAGAGTCAATGTGTGTAATAACCAGCAAACACATTGGTAATTTTTGCTAGCTAGTTTTCATTACACTGATAACACTAGTGAAAGTGGGTTTAATATTCCTGCCACTGGCAACACCACGTGCTATAAGGCCCGTTTTTGGTCGCCTACCAGGATCTAACAGGGCGTGGCGGTTAGTTGTTTATTTTTCGCACTAGACCAGCCAGCTTTCGGTATATTAGTCACGTGACTATCATGTTTACATACCAAACACCTACCATACACGCGACCAAAAATGGGCCTTTAGACTACACCAGCGGTGCTTCCTCCAATGAATATTTAACTCCATGAAATGCACAAACATAGAGTCAAGCACAGTGCAATCACACGAGAGAGAAATGTGATCAAAGAATGAAAGGACAGGCGTAGAGGCTGAGCAGTGATATGGCCTTTTAATCAGGAGTTGATAAAGATAGGACAACGTCAGACCAGTGAGCTTTGTTCTCTTCAGTATTGAGATACTGACGGTTGCATGTAATTCCTGTGACACTTAACCCAAAGGTTCTTTTCACAAGTGTGAAGTAAAGGAAGTCAAGAAAAAAGCCCTGATTAAACACGTTCAACTCTAAAAGTAGTCATTATAAATTTATAATCAAGGCAGACAAATAGGTAAATTAGTGGTGCATATTATGTTCATTTAGCTGAATGTTACTTTCAAAGAAAATGAATCCAGTGTCAAATATGAATAAGTACTCAATAACAATTCACATAAGCACAGAGTGTGTGACTACATGTAATTACCAGCACGAAAAACTCTATGTACAGATCTATCATACAGCAGAAAGCAGAAGGCATGATGGATACCTGCGTTTCTATCATCGTGAATAAAACGCTGAGTTTTGCCGCGAGAGTTTTGTATTGAGTAAAGCCAGAGCAACACAACTGCATCTCGGTGATAACTTTCACATCCGGCTGAGGCAACGCAAACTGCCGCAGTGCGATCTACAAATGTGATTGTGACATAATGCTCACGACCAACAATGCACAGTCAAGATTTGTCTGCTATCTAAAGACAGCTCGCTGACTCAATTTACAACATGCTATTCAGCTCGAGTTCAAACTACTAGTACGTTACATAAGATAGCCTAGAATCATGCATGCTGATTTACATATAAATTTACACAGATTGATGTATCGTCTTTAATTATCTACAGTGTCTGCTCGACTCGGTTAGCATTAGGGAAAACAACACCAGTTTGTTGTAACTGCTGTACTATTAATATTATCTTTTCATCAACAAATATGCAGAAATGCTGATAACTAATTAATGAAATCAATGTGGCTATAAACAAACTTACACACTGTATGTTGATACAGCAATGCAACAAGAATATGGATTATTACAAAGTTCTTGCATTGACATTCAATATATGACAACTGCTGAAAACCTTAAAGTTCTCGGGAATTTTGGCTGCACCAACAGACGCCGTGTTGAACGTCATAAAACACGCGTAGTTTGAGTTTGCTTGAATGAACTCGCCGCTAAACAGCATACTGCCAAGATAAGTCGGCCGACAAAGTAGCCGCTGCGACAAGTGATGTTTGACATCGACCAACGGCTGACTGTGGCGCAACACTTGTTCTGTTTATATCGGACGAGCACAAATCAATCTGCACAAGTTCCACTAAAAAGCACTTAATTTCAACTCACAACTTTATTAACATCTCAAACCAATTTTGACCCAATGCACACCAGCTTAGTGACTGTCGTCCAGATAAACGCGGGCAAGCTGGTTGTGCTCTTGGTGTAAGGACGACTGGTGGAAAATTCTTGCATGACAGGATACCCTCCTGACTAAACAGTGAGAACAGATTCACAGAGACATTGAGGTTTGCTGAATGGCAATTCAACCCCTTCGTGGTGCTTTGAGACAGCAAGAGTTCAATGCTGAATGCAACTAAACCAGCATATGACTGACATTGGCCAGACGACCGGCTCAATTAACAGCCAAAGCATTTAACCAACTAGATCAGTCTGTCGACCGACAGTCTTGCCGACTGTCACACAGAACTCAGTGTTTCTCTCCCGGTGATGGCCAAAGTCATCGTTAGTACTCGCTGCACCATCCCAGAGGCATTAATGGCCAGGCAAAGTGAGCCTGGGTGGCTGAAGCAAGAGATAGTTGAGTGGCAGTGGCATCAGATGAACCATATTCATGTCTGATCCTTTCCCCACACAGATAACCACGTCAGTACCCATCACTCAAGTTTTTTTTCTCGTTCGTTCATTCATTAATTCGTTCATTCAGTTTTACAGGAAGGATGCTGCCCAACTAACACTGTCAAAGCACAGTTAACCCAATAAGGTATTAAATCAACCTCGACATTTTCATGTTCACAAACAATATACACAACTTGAGTTTCTATGACAGACTGTTTATCAAAAGATCAGCTCACCGTATGCAACTGATGTGAGTGATTTCACTGAGTGACACAACTGTGAGTCAGCGAATTTAACTTCTCTATCAACACCGCTGCGGCGACCTTTCTCCGTTATCCATGGCTCCACAAAGTATGTGCACCAACCTTCCTCCTGACGAGCACACAAGGTACGTATGATAGCAACACAAACTCTCGTTATCTGAACAACTGCTCTAATCTCTCTAAGGTCCGGTTTTTCCACAGCAAATTAATCTCCCTTTAATGTAATCCGGCATTAAATTCGGCAGATAATTATCAATTTACTCAGATGTCGTTTTTCCACAGGCAGTTTGTCAATTAAATCGGCCGTTTTCTAGAAAGTTATGCAAGCACTCTATCGTTTTGGTAGAGTGAGTGAGTGAGTAATTTCTTAACGGCACATCAGCACATTATAGGCTATTCAGTGCCATGAAGAGGTAGAGAGTGAATAGAGTAAATCGATGACAATAAAATCAAATGATAATTGGTAGAGTTTCCACAATAAAATCAGCTACAGATATGAACACACACAACTGAACACAACATACATTGTATCCGTGTGGCACAGACGTCTGTCGACCGACAGCAAGACGTCGACTATCTGCCACTGATGATGATAATGATGATGATGATGATGTTGACGGCAATGAATGAAGAGTTGTCAGTGAATTACGACGAATGCGTTCACCACCAGACATCACATGCTGCTGCACTTGCACACAAGACATGTGTCGACAAATCAACTGATACTGCTACAGGAACCCACTGATGCCTAACTGATGTGACTGGTACCGTTACTAGGCAGCAATGGAACTCTAGTCCGTCTCATTTCATTTGATTACACAGCGTAATTCATCATCATCATCATCATAGTTGCTTAGCCGGCAAGCACCATTGGCAGGTTACACCACTGTGTCCATGGCTGACAGCGCGCCTCAACAGGTCTCTGATTGGTCGGTTTGAGCCATCTCTGGGTCACACACTTCTCTATTTCTAGTACAATACAATGCAAAATATTCACAGCGTGCTCACAAATCAGCTTAGTCTACCACAGTGAGCCAAAAACAGGAAAATGAAATTTTAAAAAACTAGAAACAAAAAACTAATGTAGCTAAGAAGAAATGGTCCGGAGTCGATGAATTCAGTGCTGGCTAGGACATTTACAGCAGGTCTCCATTATCAGATAATGATAATGGAGACCTCGTGACATAAGACACCAGTAAAATATCACAGCAACACACCAGACAAACACATCAACAGCTGCACTGTTCACCGACTGATAACAAACAGATCAAGTGAACTCAACTGACGGCAGTGACCACCTTGTCGAAATGCGTCTGACCGCGAGTGCCATACTGGTTGTATACAGTTGTCTTCAGCACTGCCAGTGACTTACAGATGGTCTCCAGTTTCGCGCCAATCACCGACATCACACCTGCATTGCAATGTCATCAGTAATCATTAAACTCTGCTGTTCTACATTCGGAAATAACTCCAGTAAATCTGGTCCAAAGTGAATAGTTTGTGGTAAAACAATCTGCCATTTTTTCATCTGTTAGCATTAGGTCTTTCATAAAACACATGAAAACGGAAAATCAGCTGACGATGTTTGCCGTAGAAAGCAGAACATAAGTGACAACTAATGTTATCATATTAAACTAAACAAGTGGCTCTGCTATGGCAGAGGGACCGCGCGACGCGCTTGTCAGTAGAAATTCTGCAACTACAAAATATCCCTATCGTACGGCATTATTTGCGTGATCCTACGTTTAGCCGTTTTCGTGCAATACCGGAGTGTAACAGACACACACAGACAAACAGACGGAAGAACAGACACAGGACGACGGCATGTACCGCGCTTAGCATGGCGTCGCGCGGTAAAAATCGACTATATTGCACTGCCCTCCAAGTATAATTGCCAGGCACCGAGCGTCGGTTGATAGCAAATCGCTAGAGACACCGAGAAATATCGGCTTTGCCGCATATTTGAACGATATTGCTCAAATTCCACTTGGTTGATTTGTTGTCTATATGTTATACAAGCACGTTTTCAACAAACACGGTGAAAAATCGAACCGATGGAGCTTATGCCTTAGTTTATCACAGATAGAGCGTCGTCCGTCGAAGGC
>Ga0209782_1001753_pt1 | contig 11650 bp, 3 predicted proteins | sample WorMetmaBAHAMAS1_FD_187390 | JGI IMG/M metagenome (GOLD analysis project Ga0209782, IMG submission 187390) | Marine gutless worms symbiont microbial communities from Max Planck institute for Marine Microbiology, Germany - Inanidrilus... | ecosystem: Host-associated > Annelida > Digestive system >... | reverse complement strand
TTACTAACTAGATTATAATTACCAGTAGCATGCACATTTGCATACAGTGTATACGATACGGTATGGCACACATGCTAAGTGCATGAATCACCGCTAAATCGCTAAGTTGTTAGGTTGCTGTCGGAAGTGAATTGCGCTGCATTAGCTCGCAAATCACTTTACATTCCAGTGGTCACAAATGATCACCAACCAGGATGGAACGTCATTAGTCAACCAGATGTCGACGAGATTGGAGTTGCAAGTTTACACTAAGCACGTGTTGTCAACCGTGGTCTTATCTTTCATGCCGCACCTTAATGACTTGTTAGTGACATCTCCCTAGACAAGGGCTCACTCGAGTTTCTCTGGCGATTCGCTTCACTTTCGCGTGGATTCGTAGGCCGCTCGCTCACCTATGATGCCTGACAGGAGCTTATCGCGAGCATCGTACAGTATATACCACATATGGTTACTCAGGGCAATTTTGCGGTTTTTGTGTCACAAGCCAGTATTGTATTGAAACAGCTGCTTGGATCGAGCTGGTTTTTTGTACAGAGGCTTCTCTTGACTTATCCTACGATGTGTGTTATATAAGGACATTTGGGTGTTTACAGATCTAAGGGTAATTCCTTCTGAAACAGTGTCCCAGACTTTGGATTTAGAAAAATTTTGTGGGTACATTGATAGTCGAAGTTTTATCAACAGTCGCCTTTGATTGTTTCAAGTTTATCACACTGTGCATCCAGCTTTATAGGCCTATACTATATGATGACCATGATGCAATGCAGTACTCGCCTGCGGCAACTGAAACTTATATGCAGATATCGTGTGTACATTTAGCTTCAGTTTTGGCTGAATGTCAAGTTGTTATATGTGTCACATATTTGGATTTTATTTAAAGTGGAATATTGATTTCAGCCACACATTCAGCTTGACCAAAAGTGAATTTGCTCATTTGATCGACCTCTACTGTCAGTTAAACATGGAGGTTTTGCTATGGACCTCGTAAATGGAGAAATTAGCCTATATTGTAGGGAGTAAGTGATTGAATGTTTTACTGGTACCAGCTAACCCAGGTCATCTTGAATAAAGGGCTGTTACATAGGCTGTTTTCATTGTAGAATTGCCAGTAGGCGGAGATCCAGTTCAGAGGCAGTTTCGTGCCACTTCGCTGACGTCACTATCACGAGATCGTTCATTGTACACCGCTGACAGCTTCACTCAGCATGGTCCGGCAGCTGATATCATCCGTGCGCCTGATGGTGTCCGAGCCACAGCTCCGCGTGCTGCCTGTGATACGTGGGCCTACACATCTAGACCAGTCGGTCCACAACAGTTCACTGGAGGCTCTGTCCGGTCGTTCGTCGCTCCACTGAGAAAGGCCGCTACTATGTCCAGCAGATATCATCATGATATCGCCATGCGACCAGGGTGGCTAGGTCAGTCGTCGTGTCCACAGCCTTTACAGTCTTTGCCTCATGCAAGTGCCTTGATATCACATTCTCAGTGCCTTGATCCCCACTGTCAGGCAGTGCACTCCCTACCTCTGCCTTCTGTCACATCTATTGTACCGCCACTGCCCCAAGTAGATGTCACCGTGAAACATTGGCCGTCGTCATCTGTGGACTGCATGTCTCACTGTCCAATCACAGCTAACGATAGTCCCGCTTGTCGTCAAGTAACATTCAATGAAGCTAGGGTTTGTTATGCACCGACAGCCAATGGCAGTGGTGTTTCTTATCCCATCACTAATAACATCCCAGCTGCAGCTGCACTTTTGCCGCATCACACTACAACAGCACAAATAGCACCCAACATGAGCTACTATCACCATTATCTGTCACCCACTAAGACCGCCTTCAGAGACACAACGACGTCACAGGTGTGTCCTCCTCCGCGAGATGTGACAATGTCACACAACACTGTCTACCGTCATGGCCTATCGCCGAGACGAGTTGGCCAGTATGTCCAGTCATATGGGCAGTGGGCAGATGGTGGAGGCTACAAACCAGTTGTTGCTGATGATGCATTGTATGCAGCATATCACTCAGTCACAACTCAGACCGCATACTTCATTCCATCATCCAGCAAACAGTCTTCACACATTCCTCTTCATTCACACATTCCACGTCCTAGTCTGGCAGAACAGAGACTCCATCGTGAAGTAGTTGACTACTGGCCGAAGCAGGTCACTCCGGGGAATTCGCAGTTGTTTCCGCATTCCTCCGAGAGTGGAACATTGTTGCAGCTGCTGCAGGATGACAGTGAGATGGAGTTGGTTTCAGCAGCTGGCAGCACGAATCAGAGTGGCGCTACATGGAACGTGACGTGGTCAGACAGTGGAATGAGTATGGAGCCAGTGTCGGTTGCCATGGATGGCTCTGGGAACTCTCCAGATTCCTGTAGTAGAGTTGCTGGCACAGCCATGGCTGACAGGGAGGAAGAAACTGACATTCTTGCCAAGGCGACTGAGCGACTGTTTTCACCAGGAGGTGATGAGGAAGAGGATGAGGATGAGGAGGCAGATGCAACTCAGCGGCTCTTTGGGACACGAGACTGTCTGTGTGAAGACGAGACTTGTCAGTGGCAGCACAATGACCAGTCGGCAGTGTACTATGAACCTGCTGTCTATGTGTCATCAGTCACTGGCGACTTGTGTGTCAGTCAAAGCAGCCAAGAATTGTCTGCATCAGTTGCTCAGTCAGACGCAGAACAGTTCACTGGAGATGTTGCACTCCAGAGGAATGAAGACGTAACAGTTGATCGAGTCAGTAATCTGATTGTTTCATCATTAAATGTCGTCGCAGTTGACGACGACACAACTGCAAGGAGTCAAATTGATGATGTCAGTGCAGAAGGGATCGATGTGAACAATACAACAGAGCAGCAGGTTGAGTTGCATGATGACACGAAGGCACAGTGCCTGCCACAAACTCCGATGGTACTTGATGTTAACTGCAGTGACTCCAATGACATGTCAGGGACCATGTCGCACAGCTGTCACACTGTCAACAGTGTTTGTCACACTGTTGGCAGTGGAGATACAATATCGTACAAGATAACATTTGCAGAGAGTGAGTTGTACAACATGGTCGATAAGATTGACAGGATGAATTTCAGTGCACAGCAGACAGTGCTGGGCAAGCGGCAGAGATATTCAGTGGAGCGGAATGCTGCTGCTACAGCAAAGAAATGTCGACAGCTGTCAGCATTCAGCAGTGAATTCAACAGTTCTGCAGATGAAGGTGTGGTGTATCATGTCACAGAAACCAGCTTTGGCAGTGAACAAGTAACTGGTGACAACAGACAGCTAAAGGACTGTCATGCATATACCATGGTCACTGACTGTACTACTGAACTCAGTACTGTGCATCTTGATGACTGCAATATTGACAACAACAGTTCCAGTTTACTGATTTGTTCAGAAAAACATGAAAACACAAACAATGACAGTCATATTGAAGGAAATTGCAAATTTGACACAAACCGATACAGTGCCACTATTGACTTTGTTACTACTACACAGCAGACACTGCACTACATGACAACTTCTGGCAGTAACTCTGTCACACCTTCACAGCCGATACTCCTAGTGACAGCTACTACAGACTGTATGACAACTGCTTGCAATTACTCTGTTATGTCCACACAGCCAACACATCATGCGACAACTGCTACACAGCTTACATTGCACTCTGTGGAAACTTCTGGCAGTAATTTTGCCACACCTGCACAGCCAACACTCCCAGTCACAGATACTATCAGTAACTCTATCACACCACCACAGCTGACATGCCCTGTGACAACTACTACTAGTAACTCTACCATGCAACCACAGCCGACACATCCAGTGACAAATACTGCACAGTCGACAATGCATTCTGTGGCAGCTTCTAGCAATAAATCTCTCACTTCCACAGAGCCGACATACCCCATGACAACTACTACAGAGGCTGTGAAAACTACTGGCCGTAACTCTGTCATACCTGCACAGCCGACACACCCTGTAACAACTACTACACAGCCGACGCTTTGCTGTGTAACAGCTACTGCCAGTAACTTTGTCATGCCCACACAGTCAACATCCCTTGAGACAACTACTACACACTCTGAGACAACTACTACATCCATGCCACTGACACACCATGTGACAACTACTAATGGTAACTCTATCACACCCGCGCAGCTGATACAGCCCATGACGACTATTAGAGACTCTGTGACAACTACTGGCCGTAAATCTGTGATGTCCTCACAGCCAACACACCCAGTGACAACTACTACACAACTGGCAGTTTGCTCAGTGACAACTTCTTGCAATAACTCTGTCATGACTGCACAGCCGACATCCTTTGAGACAACTACTACATCCATGCCACTGACACACCGTGTGACAACTACTACCGGTAACTCTGTCACACCCACACAGCTGATACAGCCCATGACGACTATTATAGATTCTGTGGCAACTACTGGCTGTAAATCTGTCATGTCCTCACAGCCAACACACCCAGTGACAACTACTACACAACTGGCAGTTTGCTCAGTGACAACTACTTGCAATAACTCTGTCATGACTGCACAGCCGACATCCCTTGAGACAACTACTACAAACTCTGAGACAACTACTACATCCACGCCACTGGCACACCGTGTGACAAGTACTAACGGGAACTCTGTCACAGCCGCACAGCTGATACAGCCCATGACGACTATTATAGACTCTGTGACAACTACTGGCCGTAAATCTGTTATGTCCTCACAGCCAACACACCCAATGACAACTACTGCACAGCTGACACTGCACTCTGTGACAACTACTGGCAGTAACTTTGTCGCACCTGCACAGCAAACATCCCTTGAGACAACTGCTACACACTCTGAGACAACTACTACATCCATGCCACTGGCACACCGTGTGACAACTACTACCGGTAACTCTGTCACAGCCGCACAGCTGATAGAGCCCATGACGACTATTATAGACTCTGTGACAACTACTGGCTGTAAATCTGTTATGTCCTCACAGCCAACACACCCAGTGACTACTGCTACACAGCTGGCACTGCACTCTGTGACAATGGCTGGCAGTAACTCTGTCGCACCTGCACAGCCGACACACTGTGTGATGATTACTACACACTCGGTGACAACTACTGCCCGTAACTCTGTCACATCCATGCAGCTGACACAACCTGTGACAGCTATCACCTGTAACTTTGTCACACCCACACAGCCCATGACAACTACTACAGACTGTGTGACAGCTAGTGGCCATAACTCTGTCATATCCGTGCCACTGACACACCCTGCGACAACTACTTCTTGTAACTCTGTCATGCCCACACAGCCAACACAGCCAGTGAGAACGACTACACAGCCAACACTTCAATGTGTGACAACTACTGACAATAAGTCTGTCACGTTAGGTAGCTCTGTCACGCCCACACACCCCGTAACAACGACTACACAACCAACTGTTCAGGCTGTGGCAGCTACTGGCAGTAACTCTGTTAAGCCTGCTTGGCCAGCACACTCTGTGACAGCTGCTACACAGCTGACACACGCTGTGACAGCTGTTACTGGTAACTCTGTCACGTCATCACAGTCGACATTTACAGTGACAGCTACTACACCACTACGAGTGTGTTCTGTTAAATTGACTAATTTGCCTGCTATAACTATAAAGTCAACATTCCCTGCGTCATGTACTAGTAGTATGCCCAGTACTCCGACCATGGTTGTCACCACTACCACACAAGCCAGGCACTCAAAAAATGGTTTGCTATGCTACTCTGGCAAAGTTGACTATTTGCCTGATCCACATCAGAACCAACAGGAGACTGTTGGACAAAGAAACTGTTTTGATTTCCTCATTGGTCTGACATCACAGCATCCTAATTGTTGACCAGTATAGGCTGACAGACTGCGATCTTTCTGCTGTCAGCATGATGATCATTGTGAATGTACTGAACATGCTGGTGCAATCTTTTCTTTTCATTTGCTTCAAACTCCCTCTGTCATTATGAACTTCGTTCCAGAATGTCTCTGACTTAACTCTTTCTGCATTGTCCTCTGTTGATTCACCAGTCTAGCTCATTCATAACACGCACATTCTTTCACCACTGACTTAAAGCCATAGTCGTTGAAAACTCATTTTGGCATAAAACATGAAAACCTGTTTTTAAAGTTCAATAAAAATGTCTAAAACATAGCTTTGTAGACAGGAACTATTATGAAACTCCACAGATTTCTTAACGGATGAAAAGAAAATGTACTTACTAGGCACAGAGATACTGAGTACAATCCAAAGCCAAGCTGCAATACTACGAAATATGATTACATGTACATGAAAAAGAAAAATAATTTTATAACTAGCTTATTGCGACTTACATGTAATGATTCTACAATCTACATACACATAAATGTTGAGAAAAATAAATAACATTCAAAAATAGAAAAATATATATATTTTTGGTACAAAAAACAAAAACATTTTTACACATATGCTCATAACCTTTTTCACAACAGAGAGTCTTCTTCCATCATTTCTGCATACATGCTTCATGGATTATACTAGTTCTCTTCCTTATTTTTTCTGTGTTTTTCCTATGTGACTGTTTTTTATCTCAGCTTTTAAGTGTACATTAAAGATTCGTCTGTATCATATATCTTCTTGATGTTTGCTGTATCACAGTCAAGTTATCATCATTAACTTTGCCTCTACCTATGCCATCAGCCAAGTTTGTTTTTCTTTATTTTTTTTGTTCCAGAAGAGAACTTTTGATTGTAAGTGCAAGGCCACATGTTTCTTCATGTCATCAACCACCATTGTCGGAGCACTGAACGAAACTGTCACAACTCTCACTCTTGTTGGCCTTTACCAGGAGATGGACTGATCGCTATTCAAACAATATTCTGTGTATCTTCTCTCAAAATGTTTTTGGATGTAAGCAGCGATTTATGTCAACAAATAGTGTTGTACAATTAAGTTACTCAGTTTTGCTGGTGCTTTTGGTTATGGTATCTGTTTGACTGTTTTACATAAGAGGACAAGAACAGTTGTTGTGTCCAATCACATATTGATGTATTCAACTTGATTAATTTGTCGGCTTGCTTGTTGTTGCTTGACATTGCCAAGTAAAGATTATTTATAAATGTCATTGTTTGCTATGTCGCATAGTAGAAGTGGCTGTGTGAATACCCCGAGCTGTTTTTTTTTATTTCAGCATTGTTTTGTGAAAGTTGGCGTAGCAACACTGCTGTTGCCCACATTTGTGTCTTGTTTGTTTCTAGCATTAATGAGTCAGTTTTGTATCTGTTAGTAGTCAATAGTCACTATTTATGCAGCACTATACTGTTCTGTCTAAACTCACAAAATTGGTTCATTGGTGAGAACTGAACTGATGTATGAGTCGATACAGTTCAGTACATTCATGCGCATGCCGTGACAGATATGGAATGAAAGCAAGAGTGTAAATGGAAGGTTTTGGTGATGGAGAAATACTAATTACTATGTCCTTGTAAATTGCATGCTTAGTTATGTTTTGTTGCTTTGCACTTTGCTCATTTATTATAATGTTAATAATTGGACATAATTTTTGTATGGCACAGATGACTTCGTTTGTTTGTTTTTTTTGTTGAATTTGTCTTTATTAAGTCAAGAAGTATTTTGTGGATGTGTACATATCAAGATGGTTATTTATTGAATGCTTGTTTCTGTTTGCCTGTTAGTTATGTGATGCTTTACTCGGGGCGTATTTTTTTTCAGATGTTTGAAAATGTTGTTGTTTTACTGGTGGTGCACGTTGTTGTAGCATATTTATTTTTGCTGTGTGCATAATACGATCGACAGTCAATAGAATTGAACTTTGTTATTAACGAACTGTTCTTGAATGTGTCGGACTGTCCCATCTTCTCTACAGTAGACGGCATCTTAGCAACGGTGAACGTCTATAGGTTCTGTGTTGTGTTATGTATGATGATTTTACACACACGTGGTTACTTTTTGGGGCATTTTCGTAGGTTAATACTTTGTGCTTTTTTATTAGCGTAGACCATTTCATTTTTTCATCGGTTGCTTTAGGTTTAGTTTCTTCAGCACTGAGCCACGAGATTGGCTGGGAAGAATGTCTCGATATTTTGTGTCGAGTGGGACTAAAATCTTTAATCAAATCAGGTCAGTTTAGTGCGTGTGACTTGTCAACATAATTATTATGCTACCTGTCTGGAGTTGGACCAGTTTGCACACTTTTCTGTGGTTATCATGTCTACTATTGTGTTTTCATTATCATGGCATACATGTATAACTGTACAGTTGCCCTTTGTTTATTACTTTACCCTCACAGGAGCGGTGTCAGGTACTTATTATGATGAGTGTGACTGTTTGTTTCTCTGTCCACTTGCATATTTCAGAAACCACATGTTCAAGCTTTACAAAATTGTGTCATGATACACATGCTCATTGCACACCGGGGATGAAGTCTGCTATTAGTTGTGATTATATTTTGGTCCGTTGGTATGCCAAAACAGTCTGCATGCATCAGCTTAAGTTTGCAAGTTGAAATGTTTTACTACCACCCGACACTATGCTAGCACGGTATATGTTGTCGAGTGTTTGTCTGTCCCTCCATCTGTCACAATCGATGTTCTACTAAAACGGCTAAACGTAGGATTATGCAGTTAGCACTGCATGATAGCCCAGGGACTATAGTTTTCTGGTGCAGTCATAGCAGTCCCAGCTTACAGAGGACAAACTGTCTTTTAAAGAGGTGTAGTCACTTACGTAACATGATCCATTTTAAATTTTTAGTCCCCTAAAATCTCTGAAATGATTAGAGCTAAAGACTTCAAATTTTGTGTACACTAGTTGACCATGTGAAGTATTAATGCCAGGATTACAAATTATCCCATTTATTGTCCCTCAGATGGGCAAGGTCATGGTCACGTGAACTCTTGAAGTTTTGGAAAATAAGCGATTAATATCTCTAAAATGTGCAATATAAAATCATGGTTGCGGTTGAAGACTAATAGGAAATTATCTATGGCCTATTGACTGTCACTAATACCAATGATCTTGAGTAATCTGAAGGTCATATTTTTTGTTTAAAACCATTCTAATGACCATAAATTATGAAATAGGCTTATACAGCTCGTGTTAACTACAATTGTTTGCACATGAATTGAAAAATGCATGTGGCTTGTGATTTCAACTTTATTGTCGTTAGTGAGTGACTTCTCATGGTCACAGACAGTCATGCACGCTACAAAAGTTGTATTATTTCAAAAATGATGCTAGATATAGATGTCATAGACCTAACTGAGAGAGAGTGATATATGGCCTATATAACGGCAGCAGTTGCGATGACCTTGGGTGTATTTGAAGGTTATTCCCTATTGCAAGCCTTTGCAAATTGAATTTTTCGACAAGATTTTGACTAACAAAGTGCGTCACGCGGTCCCTCTGCAAATAGCAAAGCTTCTTGTTGACATTGAGAGCAGTTGACTCGCGGGTACGGTGGCGCGCTGTATAGCTTCACTCGGGCATGCCGATTGGTTGTGTCGACGTCACGTGCTATAGCCCATTCACACTGCCCGGCTCGACGGTGTCGGGCGGTGTGAATTTGATATCAGTGGTTGACCAGCTACAAGTCATTGAAGTCAACTGTTGGTCGTGCCTTTTATGGAATATTCGATTAAACGAATCCGGATTCGGAGTGAATCTAGATTCGTATTTAATGGCAAATTGAATGCAACAGTGGCGTACGTAATATGACGTCACTGTTGCTTGTTTTTATTGTTTCGATCCTATTTTGCACTTTTTAATTATTCACTTCAAGATATGCTGTTTTTGCCACAGTTGTTGCTATAAGTGTCTTTGTTAAATTATTTGTAATCTTTAGCACTCATCGTGGACGTCACATCGTAAGTGAAATGGGATTCAAGCAGGATTCACCAAATTCGGATTCAGATTCGTTAATAGAATACACTTTTTTAATAGAATTCACTATGTATCCGAATCCGGATTATTTAATCGAATATTCCCTTAGTCAATGTGCAGTTGCTTCATCTGTGAACACTGCACGGTCGTGTTGTGTACGCATGCTTTGTTTTTGTTACCCCCGACCTTTTCAAGTAGGCTATCGTGATGACTGTGTCTGTATGTTTGTCTGCACTCATTTCTCAGGAGTCACACGTCCAAACTTCGCCAAATTTTCTGTGCAGTTTCCTATGGCTGTGGCTTAGTCCTCCTCTGGCTATATTGCGATACTCTGTGTACTTCCGGTTTCGTGGATTACGTTATTTTTGCAGAAACTGTGCGACGCAGAAAGGGCGTATATGTAAAGTGATTCACCGCATTGGGGCAGAGTCTAATGTCTGCGATTGATTTGTTACTTTCTTGTGAATTGTTTACTATTGCTTCAGACAAACTGTTTGTGTGTTTTCAACGCGACGAGTCTGCACTGTCGCCATAGTCACTTGCTCATGCTATATTTACAACGGTTTTTAGCCGCCTCGCGCAGCGAAAGCGGCTCTAAAATAAATACCCTGCGACGTTCTTTTTGTTCTTGTTAGCGATTTTGGTTCAGCCGACTTAGCCTAACGGTTTATATCTCGACAGCAATTCCGCCTAGCTGGGGTGAAGGCGGGTAAGTCACCTCCGCCGGGTGGCAGGAAGTACACTGCAGAAGGAATATTATCTCGAAAATGGTGGAAGATAGAGATGCTGTCATAACAATCCACTAAGAGGAAGTACCTGTAGCTTAGAGCTGTATTAATTTGAGCCGCATTAACTGTGTGAGCCCATCTTATGGTATGTGAGTTCCCGTAGCGGTGAGGCTACGCAAACTGCTAGGCCCTATATACCCAGTACCTTTACATTTTAGACATAGGTCACTATAGCACATCGCATTGTAGCACATTAATGCTTTTAAAAGTGTCGGCCCTGAATCGATTTACACAAAATTTGGCGTGGGTGCAGTTACGTTGGCGATATCACTCCACATGCCAAATTCAAATTAATAGTTTTTCTTTTCTGAAGAACCGATTTTACGCTGTTAGATAATTAAGAGTATGTTAATGACGAGTTATATCATTCCTAGAGCGATAGAAATATTTACAAAAAGCTTGCGGATGGCCGACGTTAATTTAGAACAGTAAAAGTCGCAGTTTCTCTACAGTGATGCAACTATAGTGCAAATCAGATCACTGGTTGACGCAGTGCCGCCTTCTAGCGATCTTAGTTGAACTAATCCGAGTGCTCGTCGACGCTGGCTGTACCTACACAGTTGAGCCGCATTAACTCCGGATTTACTGGACAGAAGTGGAGAAGCCCACCAAATTTATATCAGATGTAGAGGGATCATCGCCGCTCTAATGCGCCAATCGGCTTTGCTATTGTCCAATCCGTTACAGAATGCCAGCGCGACGAATGAAGAGGCCGATTTTCGCCAAGTACAGATACAAAGATGCAAAATAATCTCGGGAGTTACTGAATCGAAAGTCACCACGATATACCCGGATCACCTTACCTGTTAATGCGCGCATTTAGATGGCGGTATAGGCTACTTCAACTCATTGTGGAACGCTAGCGCAAGTGCAAAGAATAAAGGTGGTATCAATCCGTGTTCGATTTTTTATTCCCCTAAAATCAGGGGCGCAACCACTGGAG
>Ga0209782_1001752_pt1 | contig 11651 bp, 11 predicted proteins | sample WorMetmaBAHAMAS1_FD_187390 | JGI IMG/M metagenome (GOLD analysis project Ga0209782, IMG submission 187390) | Marine gutless worms symbiont microbial communities from Max Planck institute for Marine Microbiology, Germany - Inanidrilus... | ecosystem: Host-associated > Annelida > Digestive system... | reverse complement strand
GCAATTATGAGGGACATGCCTGCAAGACATTGTTTGTGCCTCTGTGTGACTGTTATTCTGTGACGTTCTGCTTGATGGCTTATATTATTACATGTATATATACACTGTGTCTCAAAAAAACGACACCGACGTTGCACGCTATAACTTCAATGCACATCAACCGATTTTGGTAATTTTTGGCAGAAATGTTGCTGAAAGAATATGTTATTAAATGGTAATTTGTTATCCCACATCTCCTAACTAATGTCTCTGCACTATAGGGAATCATGAACCCCGAAAATGTGTCTTTTTAGTCATGCTCAAAAATGACACTGCTTTGATGTGCTATATATTCAACACTCATCGACCAATTTTGATAATATTTTGTACACAATAAGGTCATATTATTAAGTACAGTATGCAAATAATTATTATTTCTCCACTAGCCATTTCTGGGTTCATGTTTCTCCTGGTAGAGCAGAGACACTAGCAAGGGGAGGTGAGAAAACAAATCACCATTTAATAGCGTACTCACTCAGCAACATCTCTGCAAAAAAATTACCAAAATCGGTTAATGTGTGTTGAAGTAATAGTATTCTACATCAGTGTCGTTTTTTTGAGACACAGTGTATATCTGATTACTGAAATAACAAACTGCAGTTTTATCTCTGCAATTTTTAGTGCGAGATGTAATATATACATCTCGCGCTTATGCTACGATGTCAGTGTCCGTCTGTCTGTCCATCTTTCTGTGACGGAAGTGCATTGGCGCATTATAGCTAATTTAGGTTTTAAATTCCGATCCCAATTTACCGTGCATTGCAGTCGCGGTGCATGCGGGCGCGAGGGAAGGCATCATTGCTGGGTAGAGTGGAGGGATCATCTCGCGCTATACTAGGCACTGCTAGGCCTTCTTGTTAATATTTTTATTAAATACTGTTCAGTAGGCTGATTGTCTTTCTGTATTTGCACTACAGATTCTCCAAACAAACGCCAGTGCCTACAACCTGTGAACACGCTGTCACCTTCAAGGGATTTAGACAGACTGTCCAAAACTACTCAAGATACCAGCAGTAAGTTTTGTAACCAAGGCATTTTGTTTTCTTGATATATATTGAGCATTTTAGCTATACTGGCAATAATATTTGTATTTAATTTATTCATATATCGAACATTTATGGCATTTAAACTAGGGCTGTGCAAATTAACAGTTAATCACGTGATTAATCGTTAAAAATAGGGGTGTTAATCGATTATTGATTTTTCGATTATCGAGTTTTTTATCGCTCTTGTTATTGTTTTCCAAAAATCGATTATCGTTACTGAAATTGTACTAGGTGACGACGACCAGTTTGCCTAGCCGTTTCAATACAAGACCAATTGTGACTGGCAGATGGACGCACTACGACGCATATGCTGTGCAATTCATGCCATAAGTTTGCTTCGAGTGATAATTTCTGACATTAATTACATGAATTTTCGCTTTGGAATGGGTGCCGTAACAGCATAGAATATATAAGGTGGCATTGTCACATGTTATTTCTAAAATTCGACTGGAACCCAAGAGTTTTGCATGGCATTGCGGTTATTGCACATGTGATGGTAGCGGTACTGGTCAAAATAAATTAAGAAAGTAAAAGTCTGTAATGTCTTTGTTCTTTCCTTGCAATATAACAGTATGATAATGGACTTGCGACGTATGTTCGTCGACAATGGAACTGGGTGTGACGATGTGCTAAACGGCAACGCGATCGCCGATCACGTGATCTGTGGTGACCGTGAGTTGTCGTTTGTAAACAAAAAAGTTTCTTTCGCTTTTTGGAGTTTTAAATTACTTTAAAAACAGATGTATAACGGAATATTGACAAGTTTATATAGAGCCTTTGTCTTCAGCACATATGTGGAATTGTGGATTTGCTCTGCATAGCAAGTCGTGCGCATTCGTTTTTTATCGCTTACTAGTACTTGCAATGTGGTAGTCATGCACGCTTGAGACCATTATATTTAAAATTCGATAATCGAATAAAAAAATGTTTTTCGTTTTGATAATTGAATATAAAAAAAATTTGAGTTTAACCACCGTAGTTAAAAATGTCAACGATTAAAGAAAATTTTAATCTTTAAAATTTTGAAATCCTGTCACTATCCACAGACTATAAGCTACAACCATAGTAGTCGCTATAGTGATCCTTGAAGTTACTTTTTTTTACTTAGGCCACTATAAATAGTTTGTAATGTAATGTAATGTACAGCATCAGTTCCGTATGAGCTGAGCTGGATATGTTGTCACTGAGAGGCAATCATCCCTATCTCCAGAGAACAAAAAAGAACGTGAATACCTTTGTGCCCGAGACTAGAACACGAATCAATTAAACAGTTGTATTGCTTCTTGCTAATGACAGCTGTTAACTGCTTTTGTGCCATGGACAATGACTGAAAAAATAAATGTGTTTTTAGTGGATTTTTGTTAATTTTTAATCAGAATTAACTATTAATTATTTATTAAGTTTTGGCAAGTTAACTATTAAAAAAATTTAATCATTACCAGCCCTAATTTAAACCAATTATTTTTATGTCCTTACTGTAACAGAACTATATAACCATGTATTATGCAACTCACTCATGTCTATGGCATCAACACTGACTGTCATCATATACTGTGATATGAATGTCTCTCTCTATCTGTAGGTAAATCTCCCCTGACATTGTCTCAGCACAAGAGTCGTTTTGCGGCATTGGCCGAGACCATCAACAGCTGGGAAGATGAAGTGACTCCGCCTTCAGCAAAGTTAGTAATCAGTTAAAATTTTGGATAGTTTCGTTCAGTCTCTTTTGATTCCTGTTTAATAATTTAGCACAGTTTAGTGCTTCAAGACTGTAAATAATTTAATTATGTAATTTCCATAGATGTGTTTTTGGGCTAACCAGCTCAATTTGGAGTAACTTTGGAACCAAAAGAGGCTAATTGAACATGCAGTACAGTAGTTTATTTGATAGTTTGTTTTGTTGTAGCATGGCGGAGTGAGGTGGATGTTTTCAACTGAATCTGTTTTTTTTGTTTGTGGGTCGATGTGTTTGTTTGACAACACGATAACTTATGAACACTTCAGCATAGGATGATGAAACTTGATGGATAGGTGTACTGTACAACAATCTTAGCCAAGTTTGAGTTGCAGGTCATAGGCCCCTTTCTCGGGGATCCCCACCCGCAAAATGTCGCAAATCAATCATTTCACTAAATGTAAACAAAGCCCCGCCCAACCAGTGCAGCTAGCTGTCCGTAACTAAATATAAGTAAACAGTTGTCGTCCAAAGATGACAGACTATGCCGGTGAGAAATAAGTATATGGTTTATAGTTTAAATTTTGGATTTATATTGTGTTATGTAATGTATGAACTTGGGAATTGTGGTTGTGGCATTTAAATACTAGGAGAGAAAAGAGGCAAGCACCAGCACCTCCAGTTGTCGTCAGTGCAATGTCCGAAAACCATTTTACCCCTCCAGTGAAGCCTCCACGTACATACGAATCCGATATAGAACAAATTGAGAATGTGGAACCTGTTACCGAAGTCACTCGGGCTGGTCCGAATTCAACGAAGAGACAGGCACCACTTCCTCCGATGTCTCTTTCTCCAATGCATACGTCTACTCCTGTCGGTACTGTACCGTCTCCCATCAAAATGATGAAAGTGGACGAGGATGTCAGTTCAGCCGAGGTTGTTAACGGCATTGCTGAAACTTTGACTGCACCACCGCTGGAAGATGATCAGACGATGGACATTCCGAGTAGACAGACAAGTGGTGACAATGACTGTAGCAGCAAGTTGGTCAATAATACAGCAAAGAAGGTGACCGCCATGGGTGTTGTCAGCTCAGCGACATTGATTTTTGGAGGTAGTGCGTCGGCTACTTCTGGTGGTGCTGTCGCAAAATTGACATCCGCCAAAGTTGCCGTTATCCAGAAGCCAAGTCTTTCCAGCAGCCAGCAGGCTTCAGCCGTGAAAGGACCTTCGGATTCATCAGCAGATGACAGCATGGTAGATGAGCCGACGAAGCATCCTGTAGCGGCAAGATTGGCAGCCTGGCAGACGAAGCAGGTTCCGCCCACCACCAAGGAACCCGTGGCCGTATCTTCACGGGTTAAAAACTACGAGAAAAAGATCACAGCCGAGTCAGCATCAGAGAAAACTAAAACTCCATTGAAGTTGCAGCCACAAGCAGAACAGTCGTCAAAGAAGTCGACAATCGTCACGTCGGTAAAGATGAGTCCCGTTAAAGGCAGTAGTGCAGCTGTGGCCGCTAGTTCACCAGTAAAGACGGTGTTGTTATCACCGCAGAAGCTGTCACCGGCAACACGTGCGATACAAGAGAGATTGACGCATATATGCGAGGGGGGAACGAAGAATGAAGCTGTTGATCGTGAACGCAAGGAACGTGCTGCTGAGCTGGCCAGTGTTGAAAACAGATGGCAGTGCGGCTCTGATAATTCTGCACCCAGTGTAAGTTCAGTTAAATACGTCCATATATGTAGTAATAGCAGAGTGCTATAAATGCGTCTGCATTTTGTTGTTTGATATTTTATTTCGCTTTGTAATTTCACAGAACTTTACAAATAGCTTCTTGTAAAATTTTATAATTTTGATAACCTTACCTCTGGAATGTGGCAACAAACGTATTGCACTCCATGCGCATACCGGGGCCTAATACGCCGTAGAAACATTATTGATTGATTGTGTGTTTGTTCACCTAATCGCTTGCAATTTACTTCCTTTTTCTCTTGTTTGTGTGTTCCTTTCTTATATACTTCTCTCATATTTTTTTCCTTTGAGAATAGTCTCCCCCACTTTGTTTTTAAGCTGGATGTCATAAGAAGCAACTAAACCTAGGTAGTTTAGTTGTTTCAGTTAATGTTTTATTATAGTTTTTTGTGTTCTTGTTTATGATGCATGTTTGTATTGTAGTAACCTTAGTTAATAGTTATTGCTGTTAGCTTAGGTTTATGTTATTTTTATTGTACTTTTTTGTGGTTTTTGCTTTTGTTTCTAAATACTGGATAAGAAATTACCCATTTTGCTTTGAGTGGGACATTAAACCTTAACTCAGTCGATCAGTCAGGATAGTATTTTGTAGTGGCCTTGCATCTAGATAGAATCAACTGTTGTCAAATTATAATCTGTTAGTCACTAGAACCAAAATACCCAATAACAACAATGGTGTTATAAGGTATTTATAGAGCCGCTTTCACTATGTGACTGGCTAAAAATAGCTGTCATTCACTTTTTGTATTTTATGTTTTATTTTCTTTTAATTTAGCTTTTAATTTAATGGCATGTGTTGTAGGTGCTGGAGGATGGCAGTACATCAGTTGTTCCACCACCAGCACCACCGTTGCCTTCAAACATCAAGTCTCCGGTGACCGCAGCTGCCGCTGGTTCATTCAGAACCAAGACTCCGCTCAAGTCTGTCTCTGGGTCTCCACATAAGAACAGTTCTCCACATGGAAAGCCTCCGCCGTCACCACATCGCATCCAGAATGCCTCTCCGGTTGGTCAGAAACGCGAAGCAGCTCGTGATAGAATCCGTACAGGTCTGAAACTGTCGGTTATTGTCAGTCTCTTGTCATATTACACTTCATGTGTTTATGTTGTATGGTCGCCTCGACTTCGTTGATAATCTAGGCAGGTGTTACTGACTACTTCATGGTGTCATTATTACACTGTATAATGTTCATTGTTGTACAGTCTGCAGCGGGTGATGCAAAAGTAAAATAAGTGTTACTATACTCTTTCCATAACTTAGGCAATGTTTAGTGAGTTTTAAAATCCTTTCATCATGAGACTTCATGGTAAAATATTGAAATAGAATCCACCATGCTGTAGTTTTTAACTAAACTTCTTTGTGAAAGCTATGACATCTTTCTTCCACTGTTAATAAATGTTATTGGCCTGTTTTTAGCACGACATGTAATATATACATCTCACGCTTATGCTGTGATGTCAGTGTCCATCTGTCTGTGGCGGAAGTGCATTGGCGCATTTTATAGCTAATTTAAGTTTCAAATTCCGATCCCACTTTACCGCGCATAGCCAGCATGGCGGCCTTGCTGCTCGCCGTGCTGCTTGCGGGCGAATCATCTCGCGCCATGCTAGCCAGTGCTAGGTCTCATGCTGTGCTATGATCTCTTCTTAGATTGTGTTAATTAGTGAAACTAATAAAATTGGATGGTTCAGTTACATGGGTCTGTGGCAAGAATGCAGATACAACTAAACCTAAGAAACTACCAATTGTGTCGAGTAACATCACCATGAGTGCAGAATGTTAATCTGTCTATCATGCGATCTAAAGCCAACCATCAGTAGTTAGCCCTCATATTGTTTCATGTGTGATCGGTTTTCCTTGTAAGTGGCTAACTGTTTAAATTCAAGATGTCGGTTAAACGTACAGAAGATTTCTGTTCAATCAACCTTCTTAATGGAGCAACAGTCCAGGTTGGGTCAAGTTCCTCAGAAGAACAGGCTTATTACAGTTAGGTTTATTAGGCCCCTTTCACATTGGAAATTAATTTCGAAATTTATGTTAATTTGTTCCTTTCAAAAGAAAAATTTCTAGTGTGAACAGTCAACTTTCGAAAGAAATAACATTCAAAAGTGTATTTCGCAATGTAGAACATGTTCTATTTTGCAAAATTTCGCCAAATAAAATTTCTCTTATGGAGTGCTCTGATTGGTCAGTCGGCCAGTGTTTACAAACATCGAACAAAGCGTCGACTGCATCGTCCGTAGGTGTCGTCGATGTTGGCTTTCGAAAGTTATTTCCAGTGTGTAAGGTGCTCACTTTCGAAAGAACATTTTCGAAATTAATTTCAAAATTAATTTTCAATTTGAAAGGGGCCTTACACTAGAATCAGCCTTTCCTCACACCTAGCGAAAAGTGTCAGAACACTGCATGGAACTTAGGGCATTGATTCTAATGAGAGGAAACTGCACTCTGTCCTCTAAATTTAATTGATTCGTTAACATTGTTCTCATCATCCCAGCTATCCAGTGCCAGTATACTCTCAGTATGTAGTATATATGCTATGCTTTCCAGCATCGTGAACCTTAAACTGTACAAAATTTTTTGCTACACTGGCCTATAATGTCTGGATGTTGCCATTAGGTACAGTGAACAAAAGGGCCAGGTGGTTGTTATCTTTCCTCACTTAGTTATTAGGTTCCACTGATGATGATACTATGCTTGTGTGTGAAGCGTGTAATGTTTTTTTTGCAGATTTCGAGAATAAACTGAAGATGATGGGCTTTGATGTAAACAACCAAGGTACTTCGGCAACTGCTGACCTGCCTCCTAGCAACCACAAGGCTGCTTTGCCACCAAAGCCTCATGCCGTGTCCACACCCTCTAGCAAGAAAACAGCAGCGGCAACAAATTCCATGTCAGCGACACCAATATCCTCGGGGACCGGCGGATACAGCCTATACAGTCTGATCAAGAAGCAGTCACAGAACACTCCGGCAGCTCAGAAGCCAGTCCTAGCCAGCACGATGTCGTCCGTCACTTCACCGGCAAAAACTGTCGCCAGTTGCATGCCAGCTGGAGTGCTGAAGCAACCCAGCGCAGTGGCGGATGTGACTGCAGCAAAGCCTCAGACAGGTTTGGCAACTGCTAGCCGTGCTGCGGTCAGTTTTGCAGATGTTACTGAGAAGTTCGACGCAGTCGATAAAGATATCAAGACTGACTACACCAGTCCGCAGAGGTCTGTGCTTCGGCGGTCTATTCCATTTTTTCTTGCAAAGGACCATGAATTTGCCAACAGCATGTGGACAAATATTTTGCATCAATTTATGTTTTGCTTTTTATGTTCAGTCATCAATCTGTTATCAGTCCCCTGTTTTTTCGTTGTGTTTTATTGCTCGGTTTGAAGATGTGGTAGCACCTTTGCCATAATTACAAGGTTGTTAATCCCAAGTGGGCTGTGTTTTGGCAATTTAAAAAATTACCATTTTTATGTTTTGTTTATTTTGGCATTATTCCGTAAGTGTTCATTATTTAGATGTACTTGCCCCATACTTAGTGGCATGTTGTGCAGGATAACTTGCCATCCATGAATAGTTTCATTTGATCTTAATTGTGTTGACAGATTCATTCTACGATTTTGGCGCTATATATAAATTTGTATGGATGGATATATAGTGTACAGCTAGCTAATCTGCTACAGTATTCATCAATCCACAAACAGGCCACTCACACACGTGCACCTCTTTCATGATGATTACACATGTTTGCCTCGTTAAGAACTGGAAGATTTTGTTGAAGCAAAGTTTCACTGCTTGCATGCCGTTGCTGACGAAAGCTTGCCTATTTGGATTAGGGATAATGTTAACTACATGGTCTCCATACCATCTCCACAAATAGGGAAATTAGACATAATTCTAAGTCTTAGTTGTCGTCGTCATTATAGCAGTTGTCATACAGTTGTAATAGTAGTATTTGTCGTAGTTATTGATTTGTGGTTTCACCGTGTGTCTCGTATAGTGATGCAGAGGTGTATAATTCGCTTACGGCCAACGGAGATGTAGCTGCTGATGCTGAGGATGTTGGTGACGACAGTGAGACAGAAGGTCAGAGTTCAGATGATGGAGACGTTGCTGGAGACATTGATGAGCTGCTGGATGAAGCTCTTGACGAAGATGCGGAAGAAAATAGCATCCGGGCGGACACTAAATCTTCAATGACGACAGACTCGGCTGCTGCTGCTGCTGAGCCAGTGAGTTGTGATTATTATTTCACTGCATTGCTAGCATGTGCTACTGACTACTTTTCTCATCCTGTTGCATGCTTTTTAGCCGCGTCACATAGCAAAAGTGGCTCTATTAATATTCAGCGATGTTCTTCGGCTAATTGCTCTTTTTTTCAACAGCAGTTTTACCTAGACTTAAGGTCACTATAGAACACTAATAGGAAGTCATATCGTATTTTAGTTTGACACAAATAAGATAAGTTAAAATATGTCATTCAAAGAATAAAAGACGCTTATTTTTCCTAAAAAATAAAGTACGTTTTGTACATTTGGAACAACTATCTTTATTGCCGTCACATGAATATAAACCGTTAGCAGCACTTGCTAGTCACTGTTACTGTCGTTAACGCGTTGAATTGACGTGCTAGGTTGTGATGCGTCGCGTGCGTCGTCGATCGAGTGAACATCAGCAGGTCTTCTTGTCATTACAGGAATACCGACGCCAGGTCATAACTTTTGCTTGTGATGTTGATGGAGCCCAGTTAAGTAGTGTAGTTTTTCTCAGCTTATTTAAAGGTAAAAAGTTAAAGGTATGGACTATAGCAGTTTTGCAACAATTAGCTTCACTGCTGCAGGAACTCACATGCAAGAATCACACAGTGTTACTTGTAAAGGTAACTTTCCCGCTTTTACCCCAGCCAGTTAAAGCTGGTACTCAATTTAGCATTCCTGGAGGTATGCAGTTTGCTGAATTGACCTAGATCAGGCTAGTTGCCTTGCTTACAACCTGACATCTCGCTACTAATCTGGCTTAACATAGAATAACTTCGTTCATGCGATGATTGACGCTACCACTATGCTGAACCGCCAACACAGTACATAGTTTCTCTCATGCTCTAGTGAGCACATCATGCCACATGTATTCTTCACTAATCAGTTGAAGGCTGCCTGTATATCTTGTACCAGGTAGTTATGTACTGTTTAAGTGCCACAGTCAGTCTGACCATATTTTTTATGTGGATGTTCTTCTTAGCGCCAAACTTATTGCTGGCTTGATGTGGCATCCTGCTGTCATCCTTACATACTGGATACCTGAACCCAACATTTTCAGTTAACTTTAGCCGGTAATGTGCTGTAATAATGATATTTTCATTAATGAGAAATTAAAATGCTGCTTGTACAGTGTAGCCACACTGCCAGAGCATATAAAGTACTAAAGACCACAGTGATTAGTTTGACAGTGAAGGCTGTGTATTGCTGATAGACGGCACGTCCGAAGAGCCAGCCGCCGCCGTCCAACAGACCTAAACCCGCAATACAGCATGTGATTCGTGGAGATGAGGTTGAAGCATGCAGTTCGCCAGGTGTCGGCTCTGGTCGCACGGATTCAGCATCTGGCAGCCCGAGTGCATTGTACAGCACTGTTAACAAGAAGTCGCCACACAAGCATTTTCATATTACATCGTATGTTATACACACGGCTGGCATGTTGAAATATTTAACTGGTTACGAGTTAAATTTTCCCCCACTGAAGGGCAGTGTTGCAAGTAGGATAAGAGTTCTTTTCTAACAGTCTATAAATGGGAAAGAGGTAAGGGGTTCGTGAATTTTTTAGAAGTTTGCGTAGTTATGAAAACAATTTTTCGGAAATAGTGTATTTTGAACATATGTTACTGGCTTGTTGCAAAGCAGTTTTCGATATGCATATAGTTCACGAGTTGCGGAGTGACTGTAATGTCTGGGGTAATTTTTAGTCAACATGTGGAAGACAGTGTATTGTTAATATGAAACACGTGGACTTCTGAATGTGAAATAACATAACTTTTAAATTTCTCAAAACTGAGATTGAGATTGTGGTATAGATTAGGTTTAACAGATTCCAGCATGATTTTAAGACTTATGTATACTGGTATGCTGTTATACCTAGCATATTAGATGCTTTGTGATTGTTGTATATTTTACAAAACTGCAAACTTTATTGTTATTTACTAATCTGATTGATTGATTATGGTTTAACTTCACTCTTGACACAAAATAGGTAATTTTGTATATGCTCTTCCGGACAATCTCTTGGCTAGTACTGGCAACATTTACTAATTTCTTATTATTTGTTATTAAATGTAGTATATTATTCATATTTTATATTTCATGCTTCTTTAAAATTTGCAGTTAAGACACTGGCTTGATGCTGTCACTCAATAAATTTGCAAGATTTACCATTGTTGGTCCTAACCCTGTTCCAGCTTCCAGTTGCTGAACCCGATACAGTGATTTAACTGAAGTATCACAGTACTTTGTATGGTATGATGTTAGTGTTATAATTCCAATTACAAGACCGACTAATGCATGTCGTTACAGGCCGCTGAAGCAGCACAGCAGGATGCCGGCAATGTCAGTGATGAGACAGAGCGATGTTAGTCGTAACGATGAAGACGATTTGTTGCCATTTAATCCTGAGAAATCTGTCAAACAGCGACTTCAGGTTATACCAGATTTGTTGCAGTGTAGAGACTAAAATGTCGTGAGCAGTGTTATACAATGATGAGTTTATTTGTTTTCTCGGCATTATGCCACTGTTCTTTTGATGACAGGAAGGTAAGTCGGCCTGTAAAAAGCATGTACCACTTATCAGAAGAAATGGAGGAAGAAAACCGAAGGGGAACCGGCCATTTAAATGAAAGTGGTGACATTTTGTTTGTTATTTGAGTTATAGGTGCTTCCTAGTTATTTTGTTATGCTTATTATTATTATTATTATTATTACGTCGAGTGTTTTTGACACTGTCAGTTTGGTGAAGGACATGTGGTTTGTAAACAATCCTGCTGTAGAAATTTACAGAGGTTTTTGCTTAAGGAGCTTGGCTAGTACATCAACTACGGTGACTAGGCCAGTTGAATGGAAATGGGCGAAGTCGTTGAATGAGTTAGCATATGT
>Ga0209782_1001751_pt1 | contig 11652 bp, 8 predicted proteins | sample WorMetmaBAHAMAS1_FD_187390 | JGI IMG/M metagenome (GOLD analysis project Ga0209782, IMG submission 187390) | Marine gutless worms symbiont microbial communities from Max Planck institute for Marine Microbiology, Germany - Inanidrilus... | ecosystem: Host-associated > Annelida > Digestive system >... | reverse complement strand
GTCCGTCTGTTTGTCTGTGTGTGTCTGTCACACTCCGGTATTGTACGAAAACGGCTAAAAGTAGGATCACGCAAATAATGCCACACGATAGACCTGTAACTCAAATGTTTTCAAATGGTATTTTTTGTAGTTGCAGAATTTCTACTGACAAGCGCGTCGCACGGTCCCTCTGCCATAGCAGAGCCACTTGTTAATTAAGTTAGAGGCAAAAAGTGTGTCACTACGCAAATTTTTTCTCAAAATTGGCCATACTGTTGTGGAGATTCATGGTTTTTAGTCGCGCCTCTCGCACACTGCGAGGCACGACTTAAGTAGTCACGTTTTTGTCCGTGTCAAAAAAAATGTGTTGCCGGCCAAACCGACCCTCCCCCCACTGCAATTCACCCATAGGGTGAAAGTTCAGATCAAGAAGGACCAAACAGTCCAATGTAAGGGGATGTTTAAAATTGATATTTGTTGACCAAATATGGGTTCAAAGTTTCAAATTAAATAGGCTCATATAAGTATTCAGGGTCAAACATGTGTTGAGAGCTGACGCTCCTCTCGCACATTGCTGCGAGGAGGCGCGACCATATACCGCTAGGTATTTTAGTTAATTCTAGTATTGTTAGTCAACCATCACAGAATATAATACTGTATGCCTGTTGTATGGTTCGTCCACTGCTAATATGAGCTAGGTGTCTTAGTTGACATCTCGTGAAGCCATGTCTTTTACTCTACGGTTATTTCTGTTATTACTGCTCAACTAATGTCATGTCAGTTTTGTGACGCAATGCATATAATGATAAAGTGCACAAGTAGGGCAAGTACTTAGATTCTTCAGCTTTGCCATGTATGAACGTGTCTGTGTGTGTGTATGTGTGTGTGTGTTGCAGTCCATCAGTAGCACAGCACATGGTTGGGCCACTGCGAATGTATCCTGCAGCCGAGGATAACTATGGGATGGAGGCGTGTAACATTCTTTGTCTTGACACGCAGCCTCAGATACTGGTTGTAGCAACGTGTGAAGGCAAACTGCATCATTGTATTGTGCTTAGTCAGCCGCCAGATGCCGAGGATTCCAACGGAGATATTTCATTGGTGGTAAATACTCCATGTATTTGTGTGTAAAATTTAAACTGGTTAAATTGTATAAAATATATGTATGTGAGAGGTGATGTTTGCCTTTGTTGGTTCATTGATAGGAACGCTCTTTGGCATTTATATAGACTGTTGTTGGACTGCTATCTGACCCAAGTAATAGTTATAAAATTGTTGTATGCATGACAGTATAATAGTGGTGCTGAGTATGATGTCGTACTGAGAAGTCGAATGCTTGCCTTCAATATTACTGATAAAGCCTTAAATGCACATCTCTATCTGTATCTACTAAACATTGACTAGATGCAATGCAAGAGGTAATAGTGATCCTGAAATTCGCATAGGTCCACTGAGTGTTTGCTGCAGTAATAAGCCCAAATTCTGTTAGATCTATTTTTTCTTGGAGACATGGTCTGTGACCTGGTCTTAAACAAATTGTGAACAGAGAAAGATAGAAAACCTGCCACTAAGTAGTCAATAACAAATTTATGACTTGTCAAAAATCTGCTTGAAACTTGATGCAAACTTTCAATCACATGAGTGACCAGGTCTACCAGTACAGAGATGCCTAGTGATGATGATGCAGTTGTGGCATATTGTTTAACACTATTGATATATGTTTCTGTTAGGCATCTGAAACCAGTTGTTGATTTTCTCTGGTTATGATGATTGCTTTGAGGCCTTTCATTGTTGTGACACTGTCAGTCTCGTAACGTGAAGAGCATCCCGTGTGTAAAGAACCTGCTGCAATCGGTCGATGTTACTATCCATCCATGGCATTTAACCCTCCAAACCTAACCCTTTAGTTTGATCCTACTAATCATAACCGTGCAGATGGAAATGTGTAATGTGTGAATAGTTAATTATTCAGCAGATGGAAAGTAGCATTTACAGTACAGTGTATCCATAAAAGGGTTACATTTAAGGTGTGTTGGCAGAACTTTAGTGATTGGAGTAGTAGCTCTGCAATGTTAGTACATTTCAATTACAAGAATGAGAGGTGCAAACACAAGAAGTGCTGCTAATACTGCCAATATAACATTTACCGAAAGCTATTCTAAAACACTGAGCTGTTATCCAGCTGCTCAGAAAATTCTGCACATTTGTCATTTCCAAGTTGCATTACTTCATGTGCCAATAAAAACAATCCCCTAGACAAAAAATGCTGTATTTCAGCCATGGTAGTACAGATTTGAGCCAAACTTTTAGACTTTGTATGTGAGTATTCACACAACATATACTGCAAATTTTATTAAAATAACTGATATAGTTCCTCAGATACAGCTGTTTAAACTTTAAAGTTCACTTTTTCAAGTGAACATGCCATTGCACATTGAATATGCATGAATAACAAATCAAATTTTTCACAGCTTTTCATCAACACTTAAAATGTTTCAATCATGAATGTCAGATGCCTATAGATCACAGACTATTCTCAATGTCAGTGCACAGCAGTTGCAGCAACACACGATTGAAATCTGTTGCAAAATGATACAAATTTTTTGTCAGTGAACTCGTAAAGCAAATCATTCTGCATTGTCGACAAAATGATTTTCATCTCGGCATTACGTTGGCCAGCTTTGTCATGTGTCTTTGATAGTGTCCCAGTATAGTATTTCACACATCCATATGGTGCATTTTCTGTTATTTTTTTACATCAGAATTGCAGTTTAGTTACTGGTTCACTTAGAAAACTGTACTTTTAAGTCCAAATGGTTGTAAATTTTAAACCATACTAAATATTGTAACAAAATTTGCTGTGCATGTGGCCTGAATCCTCCTCTGTAAAAGCATTAAATTTGGTGAAAAAATCTGTTACAGTAACTGAGATAATGAATTTTTCCTAAGGGATTGTTTTTCATTGGCGCACCCTGTAGTTCCTCAGATACAGCAGTTTAAACTCGCTTTTTCAAGTGAACATGTAGTTGCACATTGACTATGCACGAATAACAAATCTATTTTTCACAGCTTTTCAGTTCAGATGTTTCAATCATGAATGTATGATATATATAGCCTATAGCTTACTTTGTATTTAAACAGACTGTTCTGAATGTCAATGCCAATCAGTTGCAGCAACACACGATCAAAATCTGTTGTAAAATGACACAATTGCCTTATCAATGAACTCGTGAAGCAAATCATTCTGTGTCGTCGACAAAATGCTCTTTTATCTGGGCATTACGTTGACCACCTTTGGCATGTGTCTTTGATAGTGTTCCAGCGTAGTACCTCACACATGATAATCCACTGGCACATCCATATGGTGCATTTTCTGTTATTTTTACATCAGAATTGCAGTTTAGTTACTGGTTCACTTAGAAAACTGTACTTTTAAGTTCAAATAGTTGTAATTTTTAAACCATAGCAAATATTGCGGCGAAATTTGCTATGTATGTGGCAGAAATCGTCTGTGAAAGCTGTAAATTTGGTGAAAAAATCTGTTACAGTAACTGAGCTAATGAATTTTTCCTAAGGGTTTTTTATTGGTGCACCCTGTATATTGTTCAAAACCTGTCAAGATAGATTTTGCACATCGGCAGACTTGTTGGAGACTTGTCTGCAGTCTGCCGAAAACATGGTCATATAGATCAAATTGAATTTGGACTTTTGGCAGTAGATATTACACAATTAACTGCATTTATCAGTAGACCATGCCACTGATTGGTCAGACAGTGTGATCACTTTGCATGTGCAGACTGAAGACAGATTACCAGCACCAGCACTGTACATTTACGAGACTGTCGAGCTGGAGTTGTCATTGGCAACCATCTCCATAGAAACAGACGAGTCGTTGACGGACTACTTCAGCAGTCCTTTAAGGCTGAATCGAGGTACTGCAGCTGCAGCCATGCTTGGCTTGCATATGATTGATTGATCGAGTTAAGGTTTAACATCCGACCCAGCACATAATAGATAATTTTGGAGATGCTGTTTGCAGTGAGTCTCTTGGCTAGTACTGAGAAGTGAGCGACGGTTTAGAACATGGCCATTGGCTGGTATGTGATTTTTGTTATGTAATCGCAGTGCTCAACAGTGCGCTGTACCATAGAATCACTGTGAGGACTGTAGCCATGTGTATTATCCTGTAATGTGGTCCCATACTAGAACTGTTGGTTAGCCAATGTATCTGCTGCTGCTAGATGTACAGGTGACAGATACTTTCGAAACCCATGATTTATACATTGTATTAATTTCTGTTAGCCTATAGTTGCTGCTCAACATATGTCATGCTTTTTCTGTGGCTGAGTGTTTACAATAATGAAAGGCACATCTTGTAAAGCACAAAATGAGAAGTCATCAGATGCAGTGGATTGTCGTCAGCTGCGTATGGTGTAACATTGCAATACACCAGCAGCAGCAGCATACACAGCTTGTTATGTGTCAGATCCAGTATGTCCAGAACGTTATCACTGCTCACACGGCGCTGGTCTACATTCACTAGTCCTGCCTTGGATTGAGAAATTTCAACATTTCTGTGAGTCGGGTCTGTATCACTTTCTGGCTTTAATTTGTCTACTAATGTTTGTGCTTAGTTTCTTAACTACCTGTCCTTGATGGCCTTTGTGCAGCATGTGAAAATAATCAACGCAGTGTACAAATAGTATTGCGTGCTTTGTTAATTTACCGCCAGTAGGGGTGCAAAGTATTGTGATCAGTATGTCTGTATGTCTGTCCACTGGCGTGTCTCAAACAATACATGTCCAGTGCCCATCGTTCACCAAATGTTGTATACGTGTTACCTGTGATGATGGCTTGGTCCTTCATTGCTGACACTGCAGTAGCAGCAATACATGCGTCTATTTTTAGCACGAGATGTAATATATACATCTCGCGCTTATGCTACGATGTCAGTGTCCGTCTGTCTGAAGTTTGTGCATTGTGGTTACAGGGTGCAATGGATCCCAGATATCTTTGCATGCTTGGATAGATGGATGTCTTTGCTACTTACTGACAGTGCCTCACCCGGATCGTCGGATGGGATGATGCCGGGATTTCTGGTGGAAGAGGGGGTAATAGTAGTGATATCACTTATTTTACTTACTGAGAGTCTGGACCGGAAACATGTGACTGTTTGTTTATCAACGATGTTGACATTTTTATAATCGTTCGTGTTGAGTTTTCTTTAGTTATCTCAGTAGAAAATGCATTATATCTGAAGAACGGTTTGTGCTAGAGTTTCCCACATCTCGCGCTATGCTAGCTACTGCTAGGCCCTCTTGTTTATTTTGTGAATGATGATGTCACACGTATTACTGGATGGCAAGAGGATATCGTAACAACCTAGCATGGATGGATTTCCCAGCAGCAGGGGTTTGATGTGACAGTCTGACAAGGCATGCCAGTCACACAGCTGGCTAGATGTCTGGCACCGCATGTAGGCATCCTCAGCACTGGGGGGAAAGTGTGCAATTCCCAGTTCTCTCGTTAGTTTTGTGATCCTTTACATTACATGTGTGCGCAGCAGATCAGCAGATATTGATTGGACTATTGTTGTTTATTGTCATAGGTGACTCCTCGCTGTCTGTACCATTTACGAGTAGCCAGCAGGCCGTCGCAGAACATTTAGTTTGCACTAAGCCTCTGCGGTCCAGGTCATTTACACAGTCATTGCTTCTCTGTTGGTGCTGTCGTCATGCTGTGTCGTGGCTAATGACTTGGACACTGTGTCCTGTCTCTCAAGAGTCATTGATGGATAAGTCTGAGATGATATTTTGCCATGGTTATCAGTGCTTGTGTTCATTTCACTACTTTGACGCTGTTTGCTGGGCAACTAAAATGCCATTCAGCCTTTAAAAATATACTAAAAATTATGCCAAGAGAAACTGTTTTGTATGACCCTTTGGAGTGTATCTAGATTGGCAACAACAGTACCAGTAATTAGTGTTTGCAGCATGTCTGTTTTGTCACTGGCTCATCGTTATCAACGTTGGTGGTTGCTCAACGTGCTGAATTTATCAATACTAGATGAACCAGTCCCAGTGCCTCAGTCACACTACTGCAGTATTGAATTAATAAATATTACTAGCTAATTACGACCATCAGCTGCAGGAAACAAGGCACATTTCATTGCCGTTCATCACTACTGGATTAGGTATTGACTCAGCCAGTCCACGCAACATCAAATTACTAAATCAGTCTTGTCCAGTTTTCTGTGGATCGTTCTAACTCTGTAACTCAGTTCTGTTCAGCCATAATCTTCCAAACTTAGCTCCATCAGTTAACATTGCTGAGAGTACATCATACAGTATATGTCGTATATCAAGTGTGATAAATTAGTATTTGCTGAATAATTGTGACTGTCTGGTTAGATGGTTGACGACAGTCTGTGTGTTGTTGCAGTCCGTTGTCGCCGGTGCTTGGTGTCTGCATCGTCGCTGATCGACTGCTCGGCAACAAGATCATCTGCCTCACATCAACGCTAGAATGCATTGTGTTGCCTTTGCTGTGAGTTGCTAACTCGACACTTGTACATGTCAGCTGTACAGCTATGTACAGGTTTCTTTTGCAGAGCTGTGCGTGAACAGCTAACATTTGATAGGTGGCTAATTGACACATGATCAGTTTTTTGCTTTCTTGAGATTTATTTTATTTATTTATTTAATGATTGAAGCAAAACAGAGCAATGCAGTCAGTAAAATCACAGTAAGCGAGTAATAATAGTCTCTGCTGCTCTGACGTTGTTGTGGTAGTATGTTAATGCTCAAGTCAGTGTCAGTAGCAGTTGTGAGAGATTGTTTAGAGATGTGGTTCATAATTTGCATCGTTGCCTGCTATGAATGGTGATTGGCAGGTCCAGTTACCGTCTTGATCCGCTTGCAATGACATCAGACATGAATCTCGTGCCGTCACAGTCGCCACTTCGTCAGATGTACAAGGAGCCATTTGACGTTCACATCAGAAAAATTCTGCAGAGAAATTCTTCTAATCCACTTCTGAAGTGAGTGATAACGTTCTCTTTGTGTGAATACTGAATTTGACTGACTATTTTCTAAGCATTTTATGATTCATTATACTTGGTTGTTGCATAGCATACTGTATTAATATCAACAATGGTCAGACTTCCAATGATGTTGTGCTCGCATGTTTTTGAGCTCACTGTTGTATCTTTTTACACAACTGTTGTGATTATATTGCCTTTTTCATTCTTGTGTTGTTCAAAAAAATAATGCAAAAAAAACAAGTAAGAAAAGGAGTGAGAAAAATAATAAGAAAAGTAAGAAACAGCACAGAAGTCGGTAAGTTTGAAAGATAAAACAAGACTTGAATGTAGGTAGTAGCTGTGCTGGATGCAGCAGCACCGTCATCAACAAGAAGAAGAAGAATGTCGCAAAGTATCCATAGAGTGGAGCCGCAGTCATTTATATGTGACATGGCAAATGAACAACAGTTTCCTTACATACTTATTGCAGTCTATCATTTAGTACACAGTATTTACACAAGACCACGCAACAACTGCATATCTCACAACTTCTGGAGGTTTAATATTTTTATTGTATTATTTTCTTGCTGCCACAGTATTCTGGGTGACCTGAATAGAAGTAGTTGACTGAAGACTGAGAAAACGTTAGTCACTGGAGAACACAGCATTTACCTCGACTGAGTGAATAACATTTGCCTGATGCATTAACATGCAGGAGTTCATCGGCAACTGAGCCGTCTGCTCAAGAATGTCTCCAGCTTGTCGTCCGTGCAACGCAGGTATTCCGTGAGGAGTATATACAGAAGTTTGAGCAGGCGAGGGAAGAAATTGCTCGCAGGTATTCTCGCCTGTTCAGCAGTTATTTAGCTTTGACAGTTTGATATTATTGCTATTACAATTATTGGTATAACTGTTGAATGTCAGGCTACCAGAAAATTTGTACCAAGTGTGTTTATTTTGCTATTCACTTAATTGTGACACTGGTTGTGTATGTCAAAACAGCTGAACATAATCCAGTCATTTTTACCACACATTAATTAATGTGCAACCGTTCTAGTTTTTTCAACTAAAATTGTGGGGCAAAATGCTGACAATACTTAGAGGTGGTAAATACAAGATGCATAGAACATTTTAAAATGTTTTTTACTTCCATGGTGCTATATGATACTATTGGTACTTTACTACTACTAGAAAATAATAAGGATGTATACACATTGTTACAGTGGAACAACAATAGAAAGTGAAATATGATCTATGAACTCTTTCCAGTTAACATATTAACATGAGTGATCTGTGAAGTTTGAATCTTAGTGATAGTATATTAAAAAACCAGCAAATTAAGACCTTAGTGTCAGTTGCGGTGATCAGAAATCATGCATTTCTAATGTTGCGTCTAACCCAAAGCACTGTTGATGGTCACATGCAATCATGTAAACTCCTAATTCACAGACAAGTATCATCTCTAAAAATATAGTTACAATGTTATGCTGTCAGGAATCATATGTGGTACTGGCTAATATCAATGCCTCATTGCAGCTCGTATTTCATGGTCTCAATAGCTATTAGCCTGACAGTTGCAGTACCTCTGAAGTCCAGCAGCGATGCGGCCTGATCCCGGAATTATGGCCCGTGCCCATCCTTGGATGTAAGGATGCCACATGCCAAATTTGGTCAATGAAAAGACAGACAGACAAACACACAGACTTGGCTTTATATATAATATAATGATTAGTGCCTTTAATTATCGTGAGTTGCTTAAATTATTTCACCTATTCATATCTTTTGAAATGCAGTATCTTAAAAAGTATAGACAGCCTTTAGTGCTGCATTCCACTTTTTAGCTGGCATGACACACTAGCACTGTTTGCTGGCATTGAAGCAATGTTGCGTCAGTTACTGACATGAAAGCTTGTTAATGTGGAATGCATGCCATAATGAGCTGATATGTATGTGATGGCTGATCGTGTAGGGTCCGAGTGCTACAGATGCTGAAGCAGCAGCAACAGAGAGAGTTGAGTGAGTTGGACAAAAGCGTACTTGCAGTTGCTACTCAGTCCGAACATTTGGTGACTAAATACCAGGAGACCAGCAAGCGACAAAAAGCCATGGTCTTGAGGTGTGGTGTATTGCACACTCGTCTTATAGTATTTGGATGTGTACTCATCTTATATTATTTGGATGTGTAGTGATAGTGTGTGTAAACCATGTTCAGATAACATTTAAGCTGTGTCCTATTGGTTAATTTTTTAAATAGCTGTCATATTCACAACAACTCTTATTTTCTAAAGTTTTCATTGTGGGTGAGGTTTTCGGGCCACACTTTATTTTATTGTTGGGAAATTTCAAATTCCATTTTGTTATTTTTATATCATATATATTTCTTCTTATGATAGAAATGATGCTGACATCAAGAACTGTCTAGAGCAGCTGAGCCTTGCGGCAGTTCACTTGACTAAGTTATTGTGTAGAGCAATTCTTCAACACAGGTATTTTATCAGGTAAAATAGTGAAACGGTTAAGGTAGAGCAGGTTTTTGTACAGTCACTATTGCTGCTGAATGTGCCCGTAAAACAGTTTCTTAAAAACACATTTACCAAAGTTACCGCTAAAGTGAGGACTCGAGTGTTTTGCCATGCACTGTACGTGAAGATATGATGTGATGGTGACAGGACTGAAGCTGTGGTACGTCAGCTGCAGCAGCGAGCGCCCGTCATGTCTGACGCCGAGAAGGATGCTCTTAGTGAACTCAAAGACATGCAAGTGATTCTCAGCTCATACACTGCAAAGATTAAGACGGTATGATCAAGTTGTATTGTTGCGGTTATGTTACTTTTTGTTTAACTTTGTTGTAATGACTGTTGCTCGATTCTCTTTCAGCTATTTACTACATGTTATTATTTGATTAGAAAATTTGGCATCGCTGGAGCTGGATTTGTGAACTGCGTCTCTCATTGCTGTTGATTTTGTCAACGTTGAACCCAGTTGAGTGGATCGCAGACTTGAACACTAATTGTTTCTGTAGTTAGTTCTTGTATTTGAAATGTTGTCTGTCAACTCTATTTGTAGATGAGTTGATGTAAGTGTTTGTTGTGATGGCCAAAGTCATTCACCGACAGCCGGTGAGCCAGTGATATCTTGATGCCACATCAGCACATCGTAGGCATTCAGTGGCCATGAAACCACTGGAACTCTACTATAGTCAGAGTCACAAACTGGTATTGGGAGTATGAAATGATGCATGTCTGTGATGGTGACGGCAGCTGTGCTTGTTGTCTAGATTGAGAGCAAACTGCAGTATCAAAGTAAAGCGATGGAGTCGCAGTCGTTGTGTGGTGCTGGCACTGTCAGTAATACGCTGAGCAGCCGACAGATACAGAACGTTCGCAGTTTACTCACAAATGAGTGAGTACACACAACTTTACTGATCTCATATCACTGTATGTGAACGTATATTATCTCTGCATACGTGTATGCAATTGTGTTCCATCCAGTGCTTTTATGATTGGCAGAGAAGCCGAAAAGGCATCCAAGCTGCATAAAAGCTTGCTTTAGTTATCGCAGAGAGTAGCTGCAGGAACAGATGTCAGATGAACAAAAAAGTGTATTTGTGTGTGTGTGTGTCATTATGTGAGTAAGTATGTTTATAAGTATATATGTACTGTGATGAGAAGCATTTGCATGTCTTTGAGTTAACTAAGAGCATCCCTTTTTGGCATCAGCTTTATCAGTGGTGGTGTTGACCACAATCGTCCTTCGATGAAAATGCTGAACTACCCCAGAGTTTAGGTTAAAGTTATGGGAAGTGCTGTTGGTTTGGTGACCCAGGCAAGACATACATTGCTACAGCTCAGCACAGACCACCACCTTCCAAAAACTGGCTCGATCCTCTCTAGTCTATTTAGATATTCAGTAGTTTGAGCTCTTGGAGCAAAAAATTGAACACGCAGCCCGCTGAAGTTTTATGGCAGCGTACCACCATGCAACACTGGGTGACATTCACTCAGGCCAAGCCTTATTCCAGGATTTGTCACAATCTGTCAACCTGTTTGGTCTAACCACGTAGCTGTAATGGACAATACTTATATAACTGCCTCTTTCCATGACAATCTGGATCAGCATGCACCAGAAAAGTAAACTATTCTGGATTTTGATGACGCAACAGATGATGGGTGAAGTAAGTGCAGATCATTTGAACATGCTTCCATCAGTGCACATTATTAGTCAACTTTTTACAAGTCTGCTTCCGGACCACCAGTGTAAAAGCACTGAAGTCACTGAATGAAACTGCATTGACTGCCCAAACTAGGAGTCTAAATTCTATTATTTAAATATGAAATGATAATAATTACTTCTGTTGATTTTGTATAGGCAAATCTGTATGTAATAGTGATGTTGTTATTCGAGGTGTCCTGTTGTTAATTTCAGGAATGAAGAAATTGCCAGTCTTGTCAAGCAAATAAAAAGCATGCAGACTGTTTTGACAGTGTAATGTTTTTATATCAGTGATATTATATTTCACTTTGTGTTAGCACATTCTTGTGTATAAAAGTTTGTTCACACCGGATGCCAGGGGCATCGATCCCTATGGTACAAGGGGGACATGTCCCCCCAATAATTATGAAGGGGGACGTCCATGGTAATGTACCCCAATA
>Ga0209782_1001750_pt1 | contig 11654 bp, 8 predicted proteins | sample WorMetmaBAHAMAS1_FD_187390 | JGI IMG/M metagenome (GOLD analysis project Ga0209782, IMG submission 187390) | Marine gutless worms symbiont microbial communities from Max Planck institute for Marine Microbiology, Germany - Inanidrilus... | ecosystem: Host-associated > Annelida > Digestive system >... | reverse complement strand
GAAAGTGGGAAACTACCTAACGGCATGTGCAGGAATTGTCACAGGTAAAGCGCTGCGGACCCGTGATGCAGATCTTGAGAAGACAGTGTCTAACTTCGTAAACCTATACTGTCTAGAGTGGAACCGAAACGTGTCATCTCATGCTCAACAAACTATGAGACAGATGATGGACCAATGTGTTCGACGTCTTGAAAGGGAACCGACAAAGGCACATTGGTCAAGTCTTGCAGAACAAACCTTGGCTAAAGTGACAACCTTTAACAAACGAAGAGGTGGAGAAGCTGCCAGAATTCTCCTTTGTGAGTTTACTGATTGGCCTGCTTGGCATGAAAACTGTATGAGTGAGTTTCAAGCAACATTGTCACCTATGGAGAAGGAACTCTGTGCTCGCTTGGAGCTGATCCTTGTGGTTGGTAAACAGCGAAGACCAGTGCCAATTCTTCTCACACCAGATGTGTCATCTGCCATTAGTCTGTTAGGTGGGGAGTGAGGAGGAAGAAGATGAGGAAGGAGACTTATCAGAGTTTGACAATTCTGAATTCAGCAAGGCAGAACACTGATGCAGACTGACATCATGTTTGATGTATATAAAGATACGAGTAATATGTTGTGCTCATTACTGATCCCACTCAAAATTTACGTATTTTCTCTACCGGATGATCGCCATCTTGTATTTTTTTGGTAAAAATGATGTAATAATGTCAAATTAATGTTAACATCGGACTTCTCATGATCGATTTAACCTAAAAAGTCTTTTTATAAATGAATCTACGAGTTCTGGTTCAAAGGTTAATTTTGAAGATGCAGTCGGTGGCCATTTTGGATTTTGCCCTCGGGAAAAAATGCCGGGATTTTGAGGAGGGACCGGGGGGCTTATTTTTTTTAAAAAAAGGTCCATAGAAGTCAAAACAATCGTCAAACCATCTTAGCCAGATAATGGTCACGCAATTGAGGTTTATGACCATACTATAGGGTTTGTTGTGTCTTTTCCTGGTTTTGGTATAGGCACCACATATGACTGGCGCCAGCTAGTAATCCATGTATTGAGAGTTGATCTGAACCATAGACTCCTTAAAATAAGGACTGACGGCAGCCATGCTCGGGTCTGCGAACTTGGGTCCATCAGTTTTTTTGGGTGTTTATTGCTTTTGTGTTAAATGTGGCCCATAAGTTACAAAATTTGATACATGTGATACCACAGCAGATAAACATTTTAAGAGTGTCATATGCTTTAGAGATGTGCGCCATTGCACACTATTCATATTCTGAGTAACAGATTTAGTAAACAAATACGAAAACTCGAATTTGAAGCATTATTTGGCAGAATACATGGTCTCAGCTGTCTGACATTATTAGTGTGATAAATAAGCATGTACCCAATAACTTGGATTATCTGAACAAGGCATTGCAGGAACTGAACAGGATCGAGGACTTACCTACTTCATCACATTTCCAGTTTCTGATGGCATAGATGGAAATGCTGTTAACACCTCCTAATAAACTCAGATCAGATATATATCTGTCTTATATTTGCTGCTGAGCTCCTGTGTGTTTTGCCTGCTTCATACAGAATGTTGAGAGGCTCACGAAGCATTATACTTGTTGGCGGTTTAGCGCTGTGGTAGCGTTGTTTGTCGTACAAGTTGGTCAACATTGAGCCGATTAGTACTGGGATGGGTGACCGCCTTCGGGCAGGTATACCACCTTGGTATGTAACCAAGCCAACTAGGTCAACTCAGCTTTGCAATTATCAAACTGTTCTGGTTTCTCTTTTAGACTGATGGCAGGAACAAAGCAGTGTCAAATGGGATGACTGCTTACATGGCATTTTTACATTTCTGAGGGTAACGGACGGGAAGTTATAAGACAGTAGCATTTGAGAAATGTTGGACCCATTCACCACTGCGAGCCGCCGCACGCCCTAATTTTACATTGCCATTCACCAGGTGTCACTACTGCCGCATGTCGCCACTGTTGCACGCCGCCTGCGCATCGATGTCTACGACAACGACGACGACAACAACGACAATGCGTGACAGAGCCTGAGGGGACCGCTATGGCCTCATGGAATGGGCCCAATAACGGACGGGACAAAAAAAGTAACGGATGGGACACCATGTTCATTGTAAAATTATTTCACTACCAATGACCAAATCTTAATTAGTTGCTTATTGTCAAATAAAACTCACGATATTAATGGAAAACTACCATTAAAAAAAATAGTCAATTGTTCCAGCTGCCATGCTTAAAACCCAAGAAGGTACAGAGCCATTCCATGGTAACGGACGGGACACTTGGACAACATTATGTGCTTAAAACATTATGTGCTTAAAATTGTCCCATGCATGCACAGTTATTTATGGGTGTAGTAACAATTAGTTATATTTATTTGCCAGGTCTACTACAAGTAGCTAATTTAGATCAACAACTCAGCCTTGACAGAAAACCACAAGTTCTGTGGTACTTTACATGTCGGTAATACCACATCAGCATTAACAATGTTATCTTTGTCAACCACCCCCAGTTCACTGCACATTGACCTTGTGGATGTGACAAGCACATTCTGATATCTTATCATGTTAAGTTACTGGCTCAAAAACACAACAGAATGCATTGTAAATTTGTGGGTATTTTTACTTAAATAACTTAACTAAAAGTGAAAGACGGACAGGCAGCATTGTTTTCAGTTGATTTCGAGATGTATGGGCAAAAAATCCTAACCATGACCAGACTATGAATGACAGCTAACAGTATCTAGAGTGAGTGAGTGAGTGAGTGAGTAGTTTCTTAATGGCACATCAGCACATTATAGGCTATTCAGTGCCATGAAGAGGTTAGAGTAAAATCGAACAAAAAATAAAATTGAAGTATAAAACCAAGGCAAAAGAGTTAATAATGTGGAGTATGAACAATGTGGAGTATGATGAACAAGTCAGGCATCACTATGTCCATAAGTGAAGACAACATTGTTGCCACAAAAGGTGCACAATCAATCGGCAAAATCACCAGCAGCGAAAAGGGGAAGACGGTAACTATTATCTGTGACATGAATGCCGCTGGTGCATTTGTGCCATGTGCTTTCATCTTCCCAAGCAAGCGAATGGCCAGTCAATGATGAATGAAGCACCAGCAGTGCTAGTGATTGAACAATGAGATTTTTCTACACTGGTTGGAACTCTTTGTTGCATCTTTGTTGCTTTGTTAAGTGCACTCCAGTGGCACCACACATTTTACTTCTTGATGGGCACCATATCCATATGATGCTGGAGACATGTCTGTATGGATGTGACAACAATGTAATAATTATCAAATTTCCGCCTCACTGTACTCACGATCTGCGGCCACTTGACACTGATGACACTGAAAAGTGCATATTCATAAGTGCTGATGTTATTACTGTCATTTACTGTGAATTGCATGCAGTGACTGACGACATTCACTTTGCTCAGTATGTACAGTCTGGACATAGGATGACCAGCAACCCTGGCCGACGTGTAACAATGTTTGAAGTGGCAGCAATTTTTGTCAGTGCATAACACAGATGTTTAAGCATGCAGAAAGCAGTCAGTGGATTCCAGTCATGTGGTCTTTGGCCATATAATCCAGATCAATTTACTGATGATGACTATGCTACATCTTAACCCTTTTGACTTGGATAACTTGGCTGGCTGTCCTGTGACAACCAGGCCACACAGAACACTCAATACCTGCAAAGTAGTTATCAAGTGTGCCCGACTTGGCGACTGTGACAAGAATAAAGTTATTGAAGAATTGAAACCATAACTTATTACATTACAGTCAAAGACTACTTTGGCAGCAAACAAAATACTAACACTTTTATTATCACATTCAAAACTGCATCTATCCCAAAGCATCTGAATTGGAGCTCAAATAACTTATGCTAGCCCCTCATGGAGAGGGTATATCAAAGTAGAAGAAACAGCACGTTTAAAAGCTATACTATTTGAAGCATGTCGTTATGGCTATCTCCCTACTGATTGCCTCTCCCTGACCTACTAAATGCTAGTGATGACTCACTTTTTACCTGCACTCGATATAACCCCCAACACGTTCTGTACCAACTTCTCCCGCCAAACAGACCACCTATAATCTTCGTTCCCGTGGCCATGGCCTCATCCTGTTTGTTATACCCTCAGAGTTCATGCGCAAAAACTTTCTGCACCGTATACTATACCAAGATATAAAGACTTATATTATTCATATTGCTGAAATTGTTGTCCATGTTGTGTGTTTGTGTTGTCAGCTGTGCGTTGACCACAGTCTTGATTAAAGTCTTACTACAACTACTACTATTTGTAGTAAATGGACCACCCCTTTGACTTAACCCCCCACTGAGTCAGAACCAATTAAATCATAAATTTACTGGACATATCAGTTTATGTAATCTGTGTGAATGTACCAATATATGCATAAGTGTTAAATAATGCATTTTCTTGGAAATATATGTCAACAGGTTACAAGCAGACAGTCAGGTTTGACCTGTCAGGTAAAACGATAAAGGTAAAATTGTCCATTCAGTACCACCTTCCCCAGAATACCATCTAGGTGAACTATTTGACTCCAATTAATACCAGGACAGTTTACGTCAGACCTCTACTTGAATATGCCACCAGTGTTTGGTCTCTATATTTCAACTATTGATCAAACCCATGCAACGTCACTTCCACTGACCTAATTACCTTGTCGGTGAAAACAGAGATGAAGTATGGCGGCGAGTTACTTAGATTCGTTAACAGAAGAAGCAAGAAATTGATATTTACAGAAGTTAAAAGCAGTTGGCGTTGAAATATGTCCATTATCAATGGATGATAGTGCTTGGCTAAACGATCCGACGGAATGGCCAGCCATCCAGTACGCAGATGTGTACAACTATCTCATCGATTCACCCAGTACGTATTTCTTTGTTTAATTTGCGTGTTTGCCTAATTTGCGCAGTATCCTTTGTATGTAAGGGTGTTGATGCTCAATACCATATGCATATAGAACTGTACTATAATAGGATTAGGGTTTATGGTTAGGCTCAGCTTTACAGTTATGATTAGTCTTAGTAGTGTTAGTTTTGGGCTGCTTTCAGTGTGCACAATATTAGTATTTGTAATGGATAAGGTTCAGTGACTATATTTGCATTAATAGGTGATGTTATGTCTGCCTTTACATACTGGAATCATTGTAATGAATACAGTGCCTGTACACATGGCTGGCTGGCATACTAAACTAGATATATAAATATATGTCGATTCATTACGGCTCTTAGCAGCAATCCCGTTGACTGGCGTTGTAGCTCAGCTGATAGTGTGCTGGGTTGCGGTGCTGCGTTTTCTGGGGTCTGGCTTCAAATCCCAGTAGGTTATTGTTTTATTTTATATTGTTTTATTTGTTTTGCAATCAAATTTGTGTGTCATTTCGCTACAATTTCATTTATTGAGAAAAAAAAATCAAGACGACGTAGCGCCGTAGATTATGCATAGACAATTGTGTTTCAGGATTTCAGGATGCACGATTTGGCATACAAAATGTCCAAAAAAATTCAGGGGTAACACTCCCGCACCCCGTTAAGCGGTAGAGGGTGACCCCCTTTCCGCACCCACCCGATTTAACGGCGTCTTGTCCAGGACAACCTGGGTAAGCTGGTACCAGAAAGAAAGAACCATTACTATATTTTAATGAAGCAAGAAATGATAGAATGGCATCAACTGGACGGGTGCCAGTCAACTCGTCACAGCCTAAAATTATGTGACGAGTTGACCGTACCGATGATGGTCTGTTTGTTCTTGCCGTGTGTACTGAGGGTAACGCATAGATAAGCATTTTCTGAACCTCAGCAACATACAGACATTGTAAGTTAATTAAAATTATAATAACAATTTACAAAGAATAAAACAGCAGTAAAATGCCACTACGCTGCAGTTGTATTGACATGCAGACCCACGCCTTTGACTTTTTACCTCAAGCCTAAGTTTGGAATACTGACTACATACGACTCATCATTGTTCATTTCATCTTTTCCAGACCAGATATTCTTCTATCCATTTTATCGTCATTTCCAGCCAATCAGTTTTCTTTTCTTTGTTCGTTATTAAAAACTCGGTTGTTCCTTTGTGGTAATTACGACTTCAATGTTGAGCACTGTTTTAACTGGGCACTATGTTTGGCAGTTGATGACTTTGTTGTGTGACGAGTTGACCGGTGACGAGTTAGCCGTGTGACGAGATGACCGTGTGACGATTTGACTGTGTGACGAGTTGACTGGTAGCCAGCTGGACCATATGCAAATCATTTGCACTTCGCTCCAGACACAACCACACCAGCTGTCCATCACTTAGCTATCTACAGTCTTATCTGCATTCTTCAGAGGCAATTATGTTTCACATCCAGGCCAAATAACACACAGTAACATGAAGGCATAAAAACTCGAGCATTGGTTATCTGCTGTAGTGTGTCTTGTTTACTAACTAGATGATTTATGTCTTATTAAATGTTACTGTGTATGCACGTAGGTTCATTTTCAAAGGAGAAAATGAAAAACTACCGGAGTTTGGAGGCATATAATTTCTTCCGGTCTGGTTGGGTGCAAGATATTCTGCACTTTATTACCTTCACGGGCAATTTTATGTTCAGAGCCAAGGTTCGTCGATCACAGCGTGTGACTGAAACTCCGCACATTGCTTGGGTGGCCACCAACAGCGATGGTGTTGTACTGGCAGCCCACTGCACTTGCATGGCAGGGTATGCTCTCTGTGTATTACGTATATTATCTATGTAATGGGAAAATTTTAATAACAGTAGAAATTTAAAACATCAGTGAGTCAATAGAAACATTGTCAGCAACACACACTGATACATCCCGTTTCCAACATCACAGTATATTAAACGTCTGTGTGCTTCCTTCAGTCCCTCATTTTCTGTGGGAAATTTTACATGATGTCTGGTGAGTGCTTTTCCATTGAAGTTAATCTTGGCAGGTGAAAGTAAGAGATTTAGACCAAATGTGTGCGAACAAAATTGAATGCCAGTTTGAACCCAATCTAACCCCTTCAAGACAAAGTAGTCTAATCTAATCTAATCTAATCAAATAGAAATGTATTTAATGCCCAGCATACGAAGGGCCGGACTGGCTAGGCAATTCAGTGTCAACAAAGTTAAAACAGTTGCAATAGCAGCAAGGTGACGAGTAAATAACATCAGTTAAAAAGTTTTAAAAAAGTGTAGTAGACATTTGAACGTGTGAACGTTATCGGCTGCTCTGATGGACTAGGGGATGGAGTTCCAAATGAATGGTTCAGCAACTGAAAAGGCTGTCACCGAACTTAGTTCTAGTTCTTGGTATGGTGTAGTTGCTGCTGCCGGAAGAACGTAGTTGCCGGCGCGTGGAAGTGCTACTGACTGGTGCCAGCACTTCGCTGATGTACAAAGGGCACAGATGGTTGTGGGCCATGTACATCAGTAGCGCCACCTTGAACTTGATGCGGTGGACTGTATCTTGAGATTATGCACTTTAGCACTGATAGGCAACTAACTGAATTTTTCAGTTACATTGAAGCTTATTTTTAACTTTTACAATTTTTATGGTAAACTTTCTGTTTTTACTATTTAACAAACAGTTCTTCATGAAATTAAAATTACAGATAAACCTTCTCTAAGTAATTCCAACTTTTTTACCCATAGCTGAGATTATTATGATATATATACCACATATGGAAGTGGTCATTTGTTGCACACGACTGTAAGTGTAAATGATTGCTTCATTGACAAATAAGTTAAAACTACATTATTAATGAATTGTGCTAATACATTAATAATATCTCAGTTTATGCGTGTAACAGCCGAGAGAAATGTTGGGGGGTAGGCTATTATGCTGCCAGCTGCTGTAATAGATGGCTGCATTGTCCACTGCTGAGTGCTGGACCCAACACGTGCTTGTAGAATGTTGGGTTAAGGCCTACTGGCTACAGGTGAGTCCCAGTTTTGGTAAGCATGCATAGTCTCATAGTGACAGAAGGCTTGAGTCCACAAATGCTACAGTGCAGATACAGTTAGGCTACTTATCCTTCGAGCTCCATATTCTCACATGGTGAGTGTTAACCGCTATTGGTTGTGAGTGCCCTAGTCGTGAGTCAGAGGCTAAAGCACTGCTCTCATTACAAAGAAATGCAACTGCCGTAAATAAATCTAAGTATTGTTAGTTAAATACTGTGAGTCATTAACCATTTTAAACCTAGCTAAACTGCACTTTTAACTAAATTGGTGTGGTTAATGTAAACTGGTGCTCTACCCAAAAAAATATGTTAAACTGTAAGTAAAAAATTCTTCACTTACCTTTTACCCCATCACTGCATTTTAGTCCATGTGGGACAAAAACTACCTGAAAATGCTAATACTATTTCGTACAAAACTTTCAACTTTGGGTTACTTTATCTGGCTCCGGTTGCAATTCTGAGCCACATTTGTTAAGCAGCAGTGATTCCTTGATGTTTTGTTAGACAACCATTTCACAGTTCACATTCAGTATTTTTGTGTGTTTCTTGTAATATGACATTTACCTGTTAATGTTACCATATCGTCAGATTCAGTTGTTAGGAAAAAAGTTGCAGGAAGATGCACTGCATATTTTTGCATATACAATGATGTCATTAGTTTCCCTTCCATATTTTCATGCTTTTCTGGTAATGTTGTTAGAATAAAACTATTCATATATTCAAGAACATGATGAGTCTGTTCATTGATTAGTTTGTTGATCATTGAGTGATGGGATGCTGATGCGGTTATCTATTTGCAGCAAAGTGCAGATGATTTGTATATTGTCCAGCTCATGCCACTACTACTCCATCATGTTCATTGAAATTCAGAATAATTCTCCCTTCCAGGCACTGGCATACATAGATTGTCATGGAAAAGTGGCCATTAAATTGGTGTTGTTATTGTTGTTGTGTGTATGTGCAAGTGTGTTTTGTGTATGTTCAGCCTCGGCAAGTCATGCTCACACGTGGCAGCTGTTCTTTTCAAAGTTGAAGCTGCAGTACGTCTTGGCTACACAAGTAAAGCATCTACTGATGTCGCATGCAAGTGGAATGTCGCATACGTGAAGAAAGTACAACCGGCACCGATAGCTGACATCACTCTGTCGCGAAAAGAACTGTCAGAGCAACCAAGCAGCAGCCGTTCCATGCCGTCACAGAGGACTGGTGATGATGAGTTAACAGAGAGTCAGCATGACTTCCTCCAAGAACTCTCTACATTGGCGAAGCCAGTTTGTCTTAGTGTGTTTGATGAAACATGTGAGCTGTTTAAACCATCAGCAGCACCACCTCCAGTTATTGCTCTGCCGTCATCACTGCGGTCGCTGCACCAGCAACATCTCATTGGTGCAGATATTGAAGCAGTTAGTACATATTGCCTCAGTGTAGATATTTCTGTGTCATTAGATGAAATTGATGCTGTAGAACAGTCTACTATTTTGCAAGCAGATTCAGTAACATGGCATGAGCAGCGGACAGGTCGTATAACAGCATCTGTAGCACACAAAATTTTGAAAACAGACATTTGTAATCCACCCTACAGTTTAATTCTGTCACTGACATCCATTTCTCATACCAAACTGAATGTACCACCTGTCATTTACAGCCGGAAACATGAACCAATTGCCATTGATGCATTTAAAGCACAGCTGCCTGATTTGCATCTAGGTGGTCAGGTTAGTAAGACTGGTTTAAGAATTTGTCACGGAAATACATGGTTGGGTGCCAGCCCAGATGCTCTTATTGACTGTCCCTGCCATGGACATGGTGTGATTGAAGTGAAATGTCCCTACTCATTTCGGGATACAACTGTGCCGGATATGCTCACAAGTCCAAAGTGCTGCCTTGGAGATGATGGCACATTGAAACGTACTCATCAGTATTACACTCAGCTGCAGATACAAATGTTTGTTTATAATGTCCAGTTTGGTGTGTTGTTGCTGTATATTGGTGGGTCACTAGTAGTAGCTAATGTTGAGCGTGATGAAGTATTCTTGCAAAATTCCATTCCCATCTTGCATTCATTTTGGCAGCAACACATTCTCCCAGAGTTAGTTACACGGCGATTAGAGTTGCGTGATAGAGAACAGCCAGTTGTTCCACAGCAGATTTGTTACTGTAAGAGGTCGCAAGATGAACAGCAGTCACTCATTGTAAAGTGTTCTGGTAAAAGCTGTCCATTTGGTGGATTTATTCACCTCGAGTGTATTCGTCCCAAACGCAAGACAGTGCCAAGAAAGGATTGGTGGTGCAAAGAGTGTCGTAAGAATAAGTGATTTAACTGACTTTATTGTGTTTGGAGTGTGTGTAAATATGTATCAAGTAGTGATTGGCATGTGTGTACATGTACAGTATTTGTAGCATTTCTTTCAATAACTGTACAGACACTACTAGTGTCACTGTTGACTCTTGTTCCATATGTAATTGCAGAGCATTTTGGTTAATGATGAACGGTATTTGTAACTCTCTTCATAATGTTCTTTACGAATATGTTTTCAGTTTATGGTCGAAATTTACTTTTTTTGCACTGTGAGTTGTCACAGAAATGCTTTGTGAAGTTATTTGATAAATGTGGAAGTGGAAAGTACATTTCGTCAGTAAATTAGAACAAACCTCCTTGGATGTACACAAATTACACCACAATATGGCAAATATTTAAGCAAATTGCATATCTACCTTTTTGTTAGGCGTCACCATGTAATTTTACGAATACCAACAAGTACAGACTGAAAAATCGACATAAAAATTAACATAAAATAACAATACTGTGTTGCAGTCTGGTGCTAACAAAAATATATGACAAAAAATTAAAATATCAACTCCAACTGCTGCAGTCAGGTTTTAACAAAATTTAACCTCTAACAACATTGGTCTCTGTAGTGTACACATTTAATTGTGGGAAGAAGCAGATGACATGTGATGGGCTGATGTAGGCCTAACAGTAATGGCTTTAGGTTTATCAAGCAAATTACTGTCTTTGACTTCCTTCTTCAGTACAACACTGTTACCGAGATTCAGCATTATTGCACATGCCCGTAAAATTTTGTCCACATTAGCCAGATCTGCAGTTAGTCGTCTCCTTTCTAAGCTGGGTAGGTTAAGAAAACTAAGTTTAGTTGTGTAGTCCAAGTATTTACATCCTTTTAGCCTCTTTGTGAACTTTCTTTGGACAGATTCAATTTTATCTATTGCATAGTTGAAATATAGAGACCAAACACTGGTGGCATATTCAAGTAGAGGTCTGACGTAAACTTTGAATGCACGGAGCATGACTTTGGGATTGTGCGATAGGAAGCATTTATGAATAAGGATGCACGTGTATGTAATTTGCAACAATGTAATTAATATGGGAATTAAACTTAAGAGCAGGGTCCACTATAACACCGAGATCACGCACTTCACTTACAATATTTACAGGTTGTTTACCAACATTGTACTGTACATTATCAACACTGATATTACCCAATACAATGCACGAGCACTTTCGTACAGAAATAGGTAACTGGTGCTCGTTGGACCAATCAAGAATTCTGTCCAGACTATTCTGCCGATTGTTTAAATCAGAATGGCATTTAATTACTGTGTAAAGTTTAACATCATCAGCAAAAAGAACACAAG
>Ga0209782_1001749_pt1 | contig 11656 bp, 3 predicted proteins | sample WorMetmaBAHAMAS1_FD_187390 | JGI IMG/M metagenome (GOLD analysis project Ga0209782, IMG submission 187390) | Marine gutless worms symbiont microbial communities from Max Planck institute for Marine Microbiology, Germany - Inanidrilus... | ecosystem: Host-associated > Annelida > Digestive system >... | reverse complement strand
ACAATGACTGGCATTACTGGCTGAATCTGCTAAAAGACCAATATTCCAACAATTTGAGTCTGCCAATCTGTGGGCCCTGTTCCCCATGAAATTCCCCATTGGGGCAAATTCACCCTGCCTGGAACACTTGCACAGTACCGTTTCTAGTTCAATTATGCTGGCAATCGGATAACGATTGATTAAGGGTTAACATCCCACTCGACACTTAAGTGGTCATTTCTGGGATGCTCTTCCCAGCCAATCTCGTGGCTAATACTGAGAAAACTAAATCTTAAAAAAACAGGAGAAACAATTGCCAAAAAGTGCATAAATCAAGACTAACGCAGAACACAAACTACATCAGTATAAACAATCAGCCCTCAATATCACAAAATATAACATTAACACAAAATAAAAAGCAACAACTAAAGAGCCAGATTTATCGCTTCTTGCGACATCCGGCCTGGAAACGGAGCGGGTCGATTCTCAAAGGAGAAGACAAAAGAATTAAATAAGAAAGGAAAAAATAAGCATGAGAAAAAGGAAGCAAGTTACAAGAAGCAAAAGAAAGTAAGTGATAAGGTAAGCAAGAATACAAAAATCTATGTAGCATCAAAATCTACAATGTTCTAGGACACATCAAGTCCCGGCGCCCGCAAGCAAGAGGCACACGTGGTGGAGCCGATCTCCATTTCTTTACCCCTTCAGTCTGACTAGCTGTATTAAAAGAAGAGGTGTACAAAATTGCTGTACAAAATTCCTTCAAAAACACCATAAAGTCATCCGTGCTGTATTCCATTCAGAAAAATTTAACGCACTGGTTACCGACTCACTTTGCAACACTGCTATTGGCTGTCGTGATGAAAATGCTGAATTAATCAACGATCAGATCTATTACTTGCTTGGCATCATGCAGATGAACAAGAACACACACAAAAAACTGCACAACAACAATAGTCTAGATAGCTGAAACTGGCACAGAAAAGTGCAATGTGCAGTAAGTCTAAAACAATTAGCAGTGGTTCTGTAGGGAATGCTGGCTCCCAGGGGCAGTTCTAAGTGGGGCTGGGGGGGCACGGCTGCCACAGTCAGAGGTCTGCCATCAAATGAAATTTTTTAGTGAGGGTAAGTGGTCATCTACGATTAAAATTTAGTGATTATATGTTGGTTTTTGTGTCAAAAAGTGCATATTTGTACAATTTGACAAAATTTTTCCGGTGAAAATTTTTCAGCCATCATTCGGAGACGCCTTCCCCCACTGGCCCCTAAATTAGAGGTGGTAGAACCACCCCTGGTGGCCCCCCTGTGCCATCAAATAAAGACAAATCTAAATACATGTACTGCAGAAACTGATTAATATCAGCCATCAGCAAATGGCATCTAAGATCACATTAGTCACATATTTTGATACTAGGAATGCCACGTAAGTCTGTTCCAAGTAAGTTCAACTAATCCACACATTTCCCAGTACTTTCTTTAAAGCCTTTTTGATTACTTATCTTCAGTTTCCGGATATTTTCATGTCAAGTCTCACCAAAAGGATGACACATTACCTCCAAAAGGGGAGCGGTTATGGTAATGTGACCCATTTAAATTTTTAGTCTCCGTAGAATATACTGGAATGGCTAAATCTTGATACCTTGCATTTCGGGTTTTACAGACCACAGGTCACTCAGTTGCCCTGCTCAAAGCTGGTTCTTGGCAAGTATTTTGGCAAAGTGGCTGTTAGGATTTGTCGACAGTTGATCTGGTGGTCCCATCTCGATGATGCAGCCGTCACTCAAGACAACAATTACATCACAGTTGCAGATTGTGCTGAGTCGGTGGGCAATGATAATGACGGTGCAGTCGACAAGTTGTCGCTGGACAATGTCGTGGATGATGCGATCGGTCTCGATGTCGACGGACGCTGTCGCTTCGTCCATCACCAGTATGCGACATCTCCGGAGCAACGCGCGTGCCAGACAGAACAGCTGCTTCTGGCCGATGCTGAAACTGTCTCCCGCATCCGCAATCACGGTGTCGAGCTGCTTCGGCAAACTCCGAACGAGCTGCGCCAGCTGCGCAATCTCCAGCACGCTCCAGATCTCGGCGTCGGAGACCGCGTGTCCCGGATCCAGGTTGAACCGGATGCTGCCGCTGAACAGGACCGGATCCTGCGGGATGATGGACAAGCTGGAACGGAGTCGGCTCAGCGGAACGCCGGCAATGTTGACGCCATCAAGGAGGATCTCCCCAGAACAGACGCGAACGGCTGAGAACAGACTCATCACAAGAGAAGACTTGCCGCTGCCTGTCCGGCCACATATACCGACCTACAACAGACCACATCGTGCGTTTTCGGTTGCCGCAGCTCAAGTCTGGAACAGTCTGCCAGAGGCCGTCGTCTCATCCTCATCACTGCAGACTTTCCGTCATCATTTAAAACTCATATTTTTCGATTTTCATACCCTCACCTGATTCATGACTGTTAGACTGGCATCGTTACAGTGGTCCTTGTAGTAATGTTTCGTCATTTAGGCCACTCTAAAAATTTATCTTTACCTACTTACTAAAATAAAATTCACTTTTCTGAAGCTATGAGCTTACGACAGGATTAAAAAAGCATTACTCCAGTAGACACACACATATTTATCAACCGCGTAGCAGGGGAGATAATACGTTTGGTAGCGTCCTTGTGTGTGCGTGTCCGTTTGCTGTGGGCACTCTCTTGTTTGAACCGTTTGACGTTGCTTTTTGGCAAGAGGATCGACCTTGACCTTGGCTAGCATGGGATTGTAGGTCAAAGGTCAAGGTCAAACAGTGAAAATTGTTTATGCTCTCCCGTTTGAACCAGTGGTGTGAAGCAGACAGAGTTCAGCCAATGGTAACTGCGAATGACTATTACCAGTCCACTGGAATTGTCTGTTTGTCGGTAATCAGGGCATTCGTGTTGCGCGTAAGCGGTCGATCAGCTTTAATTATGTACACAACTGTTTTATAGCCTTTAGTCAGGTCAACTTGTGTTAGCTGGTACCACAGATAAGAACTGGGGAATTTTCTTGGGAGCAGAGTATTACAGCCCGCATACCCGACAACAAGCATTTCTGATTGGAAGAAGATACTTTGAAAGGGCCCCCGACATTGTGATGCCAGGGTAGTGTGTCATGTGTGACTGCTTACCTTCTGGCCAGGTAATATATGCAAAGAGATGTCGTGAACCACAGCCATCTGACAGGAACCATACGTGAGAGTCACAGACTTGAACTGAATGTCGCCAGATGTCGGCCAACTTTCACCTACGTCATCTTCCACTGCGGAGATGCTCTCCTCACGCTCTAGTTCACAATACTGTATGACCCTCTCGACGGAATTGAAATGTATCTCGGTCTCCGAGAGTCCACGCATCATCCAGTTGAAATACGACGAAATCATGATGGCATACGCAATCACCAGGCCAACCATTCCCGGCTCAATATGACCCATGAGGCACGACATTATGGCACTGACACTTGCAGCCAGGACGATAAAAGTGCCGAGTATGTCCAGTCGCAGGCCCATCCAGATGTTGGTCGTGTGATAGAACATGCAAGGCAGCTGGTTGGTGTCAATTTTCTTGAAACACTCCTGAATAAACCTCTGCTGACTGCGAAATGCTCGAATGGTGGCAAGGCCATTTAATGACTGGGATACATGTGCAAGAATCGGAGACCGTGTAACACATTGCAGTCGCTGGAGTTCACGACATGATGCGATGAAGAATCGCTGAACGACAAAGAACAGTATAAACAGAGGCACAACGGGAATGATGAAATATGGTACAAAGACACTGTTCATAACAATCCCACCAATAACATTAAAGGCACAAAACAGCATACATTCAAAGCTGTTAGTCAATTTCTCATCAATAATGTTCATGTCGGCCGAAAATCTATTGAGAACTCGTCCGACGGGCGTGCGATCAAAAAATTTCAATGGTGCTGAAAGAATACTGTCTATCAGTTTCCGATGCAAATTCTTAGATGCCATGATGGTTGTTACTTCAAGCGACAGCGCCGACAATGGGATAAATATCATAAAAACGACTGACAACTTGATGTATGTCATCATGAAATCTTCGTACTGCTGCCAGCCCTGCTTCACATCACTGTAACCTTCCGTAGACTTTATTTCCATTCCTTTGTCGACAACTTCGGTGAGGTAGTAGCTGGCGGCCATTTTTAACAACTGACACAGTATGAACAGCAGAACCGTCGCCGCACATATGATCCACATGGCGGCCTTCATGTATGCCACGTAAACTGACCAAGATACGGAACCAGATGCAGACTGCTCTTCTTCGATGAGTCTCATACTCATCTCCTCGCTTTCACTGCCACCTAACTTTCTACTGGTACTTATCTTATTCTCTGGTATCAAGGTGTCATGAGACATGGAGAAAATTCCATCACTGGTGACAGACGGAGACCGACTAAGTGGTAGATCCAGTGTATCATCCCTCGACTCTTCTACATTCTCCATCTTTTCCAGTAAACTCGTGTACTGCTGCATTTCGTCGGCAGCCAGAGCATCCGGAGAACCGTCATAGATGACTTTCTGATCTTTCATCATGATCAGATGATCGGCTTTCTTCACAAGATTCACGTTGTGTGTTACAAGGACTACAGTCTTGCCACGACCGATCAGCATTTTGATGATGGCTTCGTTAAACACGTGAGCACCAACCACCGCATCCAGCGCCGACAGACAGTCGTCCAGAAACACAATTTCTGCATCAGAATACAGAGCCCTAGCAATGCCAATTCTTTGTTTCTGACCGCCACTCCGCGTCGCCCCCTTCTCACCAACTTCGCATTTGTCTCCACCGGGCAACAGTGTCATATCGCGTTCAAGTCCGGATGCCATCAAAACATTCCGGTACATAGGCTGGTTGAAAGCGCGACCAAATACAATGTTCTCTCGGACTGTGGCATTCAGAATCCAACACGTCTGAGGAACAAAGGCTACACTGTGACTGCTGCAGCTGATGTGACCAGACTTCAGTTGCATTTCTCCGAGCATTGCGTACAAGAGAGATGACTTTCCACTAGCAACTGGGCCAACAACAATAGTCAACTTGCCTGCTGGTACAGCAATATCGGCACTGATTAATGTCGGTGGGTTATTTGACCATGTAAAAACACCATCCATTATTCTGACTGCAAAACGTCCGTTATTCTCATCTGTATCTTCGTGATCTATTGAATGTCTCGACAAAGACTGCAGAGGCTGCATTTCGTCGCTGTCGTCATTCTTGGAACTGTCAGTCAAACTGCCGAGTTCGGGTAACATGAAGAAAGATTCGAGTCGTGCGACACTGCTGCGAGCCTGCCCCGCAATGCTGATGACAACTGTGATAATGAACAGCTGATTAGACATGTACGAAAACACGGCAATGCACGAAAAGACCTTGGCGGCACTTAACGGCTCCGTCTCTAGCCGATTGTAGAGTACAAATGTCAAAAGGCATGCAACGTATGGTATCACATCGGTACAGGTTACCGACAATATCCGCAGAAGTGCCGCGCGCAGCATCATACGTAGCTGCTGACATCTGGCCAGACTCACTGAATTTTCCAGAAACCTCTCCCACGCATATAATTTCAGCAATTTGATGCTCTGCAGCAACTCGTTTAATATTCTCATTCTGCGATCCGACAGCTGCATTATTCGCTTGTGTATCCGAGCCAGTTTCCACGCTAATATATACTGTACTGGAACCAGCAGAAGTACCAGTATGCCGCCGACCAGAGCACTTTTGCCCAGCTGATAGTACAGAATCAGAAATCCGGTCACAATCTGGATCGGCATCATCCAGATATAATGAGCAAGATTGAAAAAGGCGACAATATGATCCGGATCAACGGTCATGTGATTCATGACTCGACCTTCGTCGATGGACGAAGCCATCATTCGAAGACACTTGTCAAACACCAGAGCCTGGATAGCACATTTGCAACGAATCCCTTCCAGAGTCGAAATCAAGTAATTGTGTTGAAGAAGAATCATGTGGACGAGCAATGCAACAAACACAATGAAACACATGACATAGCCGTTACCGAAATAGTCTTGCATGCCAACACTGCCAACCGGTGCAGAGGCATTTGCGGAGCTATTAACCCGCTGGGTTTCCACAAATGTTATGATAACTTCAAGCGAAAGAGGTGGGATGTAAACAAGGAAGCCGGAAACCAGTCTAAAAAAGCCTGACACTATCATCCGCGAGTAAGTCAAGCGCCAGAAGCATCGCCATAGTGACGGAGCACGATTCTTTCGTAACGAACACTCCTTCTCGTCCTCGAAGGCTTCTTTTAATTTATGGAAATTGAACATTGTCGATTCCCTCTTGGGAATTTCACCGAGGTCATCCAGGCAAAGAGTTCGGCGGAAGCCAACAAACAGTAGTGAATTGAGCCAGTGAATCAGAGTCTTTGACAGAAAGGAGGCATGGAAGTGGACAAATTTCACTGAGGAAAGGTCATAAGCTGCATGACTGGATGGAGTGTTTATGTATCGTCTCTACAACACACACCGTATGAACAGTTTCACTTTCTCTATTTCATCTAACCATCAAATCAGCTAACATATTATTAATGCGACATGCCGCTGAAAGACATCAGTCACACTACGGCGAGATTGGATTACCAGGTAATTACCACTAGCAGCTGCAGGAAACATGGCACATTTCATTGCCATTTGTCACTACTGGACTCGATCGGTCCAGCTGTTATAAAATTTCCGAATCAGTCTGGTCCAGATTTTTGTGGATCGTTCTAACTCTAGTGCATATGTGTATGATAACCATGCTTGATGCAGTACAAAACTTTTACAGTCAGTTTGCTCAGCAGTAGGAACAAGACCCAAATGTGGGTAAGAGCCTCGTTGCCTCGGGCCAAAATCAGTATGTGCCAAAGACAATTTTGGGCACTTCCTGTCATCAGAGCAGCATGCCGATGGCTGCATCTACAAGGCAAGGTATGACTTCCTATTAGTGTTCTATAGTGACCTTAGGCCTAGGTGGAACTACTGGTGAGTTATAAAAAAGTCTGCAGAACAATATATCGACAAAAAAAGATGACTGTGGCCATTTATGGATATTTACGAGCCACATTCACGCGATTGTGGCTCGTGACAGTGACAGAAAATCAAGCTGTGCGATCTTTAGTGTTAAGTTAGAGTGACACAGCTAAAACAGTAGAATGCAATGTAGTAATAAACCACAGCATAGGGCCCGTCAGTAAATAAAGAATATTTATCCCAGATCCAGTTTTACTGGATATTTAGTAAACTTCCAGTTATAAGCAATACGGTTGTAATCATAACAGTGTGCGTGAAAGTTGCAAATTCTACATTTTTAGTCACAAATAAAAGGACAAAGTGGGCTGAGTTATCGAGGTATTATTTATACAATTGTTTTGTAAGGTAATTTTAGATTGTTGAAGACTAACCGTAACATGATGCATTAAATGTTGCACTGACGCCTGTACTAAGCTTACCGTCTTTCACCGGAAACAGAAATAACATAGATATATTCATATATTACTGACGCACCCTATAGACTCAGTCATTACTCTGTTCCAGTTGAGGAGCAGAGCACTGTGATTAGTGTGCCTTGCTGTTTGTCTGCATGAGTGTATCGGGTACCACACATCCAAGCTTCACCAAATTTTTTGTGCATGTTGCCCGTGGCTGTGGACTGGTTCTAATGACACTGCCATATGTTATTGTACTTCCGTTTTTGTGGATGACGTCATGTTTACCATAATGGGCTCTATGGCACAGGTGATGCAAGTATGGTCTCATCAGGAGGAGCATCAAACCACAGACAGCGTCTGATGTCTATCAGTGCCTAGATCACTAGCTGTCAATGCCATGAATGAATTTTTATCAACCGCGTAGCAAGGGAGATAATACGTTTGGTAGCGTCTGTGTGTGTGCACGTCCGTTTGTTTGTGAGCACTCTCCAGTTTGACCTTGATTTTTGGCATGCGTGTCGACCTTGTTTTAAACAGCCTTGCTACATACCACCTTCTGTAGCCTAGTTTTGCACACAATCCACATCTTCCCGTCTGTATCCCATTTCTCTGCCCCAATTTCCCACGCATATGCTGGCAGAGATTCATACTTACATTTCTGATGATCCAGAAACATTCCAGTACATACAGCGACAGGTAGATGAGCAATAAGAACGTATCGAGAAGCAAACAAACGTCGGTGTTAGACGTAAACGATGGTTCCGACATAAAACACACAACTGAGCGAAGCATTTGTAGCGTGGAGCAAATGAACCAGTAGAGAAGTAGCACTATGGCTACTGACAAAGGTCGGACCCTTCCCACAATGTCACTGTATGCCAGCCCGGCAATGGTGCCAACTACCGTCAAACTACTGGCAACGTATGACGAAACTCTTGGGATTGTAGGCAGCGTGTCCTTCAGCAAGAGCAGCACCTCAACTGCAATGATAACTAGCATGAGGATGGTACGAGATGTACGATTCGGCACGCTGGACCGCCTGATGTTACTGGTCTTCATTAGCCGCAACAACAGAAGAGATATGGTAACAACGGTAAACATAATGACGTGGACACAACACAATGCACCATCAACGGCCCCAATGTCGATCACAATGTTGTTGCCCATGATGCCTACAACAAAATACCACGTACCGTTTCACTGCAGCAAGATGAACGCATTTCAGCAGATACAGCAATGTAACCGTTGGCATGGGTGTAGCCGGAGAGGGTATCCTGTGGGTTTGACCCCTAATCCAGGGATAAAAATAAAAATACATCAAGGATGAAACAGGAATATAGTGTACAATGGGACCGACGATAGTGACATGCCAACCAACTGAGATGGCTGGGAGATGAATTACTCCTGACTATCTACGCCAATTTCATGCAGCCAATCACCCAGTTTCTCACGACGATCATGCAACTGCTATCTAGACGTTATCTAGAAGGCCGTGCCATATCGCACACAGGCCATACAGCGTGCACATGGCAGTAGCAGCAACGACGCTGCACGTAATGAACACTCTTGGATGGTAAGCAGATGATCATCAATGCTAGAAAGGCCTATAAACCCTAATGTCGGCATCGATACTCAATTGTGACATCACAAACGGAAACTGGCCTCTAATCCACTTTTAACATCCTTAGTAGATCGGCACTGGTCGAACAGCGCCAGTAATAGGCTCTACAAGACTACATGCTGAATTTGATCAACCACTACCAATGCCATCAGTCACACTACTGTAGGATTGGATTATAAGCTTAATTACCACCATTGGCTGCAGGAAATGCAGCACATTTTATTGCCGTTTATCACTACTGGACCAGGTATTGACTCGGCCAGTCCAGTCAACATAAAATTACTGAACTGGTCTGGTCCACTTTTTTGTGGATCATTCTAATTCTAGTTCACTACCAAAATCTTGTCAGACAAATCCTTGGCTTACATTAGATGGCATGAATTCATTTATCCCAACAAACAAGTAAGACAGTTTCAGGAAAATTCAAACATGTGTTGAATCTACCTTAATAAAGAGAGCATATAACTACAGAAGTCTTGTCAAATATGACTCACAAAAATTCAGTTTTTACTGCACAATGCTGTTAGTGTGGTGTATGCTGTCACCATGTGTTTGAGCATCTGTCACTTGCTGCTATTTTATCAAAATGGTTAAACTTAGGATCACGTCACACGATAGCCAAGGAGTCTACTTCTGTGATGCCAAGAATCTTGGAGAAATTTGAATAAGGTCACCTCTAATGTCAGCAACAAATGCACAGGATAGTTTAAAGCAGGCAACTTCCAACAAATAACTCGCTGTAACTCAAAAACAGTACAACTTACAAAGACAAACTCGTAGTTCTATTAAAGTCAAACAGGAAGTTGTATGCATTCTATTGAATGGTTATGATGCCGATCACCTTGGATGACCCCTAATCCTCCAAACCATCCCAAAATCTACATTTTGCATTGCTGTTCATATATTCGTAGTGGTTGAACATTGAGACTTCAAGAGACGTTATATTCAGGCGATGTGATGGTGGGCAATGTAACCTTTTTTTATGATATTTGCAGTTTTTGATCCGTCACTGTAAACATTATGCATAAACAGTTGTTTTTTTAAATATTTATTCATATATAATATCAAATGTCTAACCAATTAAATGGTTTCTAATTAATTTCTAACTACTTCCGGTATCGTAAAGTATCACGACCTTTATCGTGAGTATCGTAAGATTTAAGTGCTATCGAGTATTGTCAGTATCGCCCAACACTAATAGAATATCCAGTATATCGCTTATACATGATTTAAGATATAGGATCTTCGTACAGCGTATTTATCTCTCACGAGGTAAACACTAGTATCAATCAATCAATCAATCAAAATTTATTTTCTGAGCAATAGAAATTTTACAGTGTATACAGTGTATGCTAGCGCTCAAAAGGCTGCCAGAGAAGCATACGCTCATTAAACTGGCCGCCCAAACAAACAAAAGAACACAAATATTAATACAAACAGGAAGGGGGAAAAGACAGGGGGGAACAAACAATGACATGTGCAGTGCAAGTGCAAGTGAAAACACAGTCTTAGTAAATCTACACTATATGTACAGTCTGGTTTAAAATATAATAATCTATGTGGCAAATGTCCAGAAATAATTCATAGGCAAAGGCTGTGTGCCGGACAGCCCGGCACGCATTGCGTGCCGGGCTGTCCGGCACGCATTGCGTTCCGGGCTGCCCCTCCACCACGCTACCACTCGCCATCCCTCGCGAGTGTTAACGGGCGCTCTATGGCCCTAACCGTAAGCTTAAACCTAACCCTAACCCTAACACTAACCCTAACCCTAACCCTAACTCGAAAATTGCACTCCAGTTCTATATTTACTGAATAAGCACAATATTATACAGTGAACTGTGATATTCACCCAGTTCACACAAACATGACACAAACATAGATAAAATTATAGACCCTAGATAAATTATCTCATTCAACTATTTACTCCCGGTCCGGCACGCAATGCGTGCCGGACAGTCCGGCACGCAGCCACTTTCTAATTCATTACATTACATCGGGTCACATGACAACAACAATTTTAGTTTTTTTCCGATAGGGTTGGGATGCAGTGCTATTGGTAAGGTTACTGGGTAAACGATTCCACAGTAAAGCAACAAGTTATTCCAAACAATACACAATTTGAGCAACACACAAAAATATAATATTCCAATAATTACCGTATTTATTTCTGATGTAAACAAAACTGCATTAAATATTTATGTATTTATTCCATGTCTTCTGCAGTGAAGCTATAATATTTCGAAAAATCGATATCGTACATTAAATGTACAATATTCGTTTTTTGAAAAATTATCAAACCGCAATTTAAAAAATAGTCCTACAGAAATATTAAAAGTTAAAGTCAAAAATACATATCACAAACATAAAGACAAATAAAAAACACCATTAGTAAGTGTCAACAAACAACATTCTAATTAAAAAAACTTTCAGTCTAGCTGTTAGATCACATCACACATCACATGGAGAATACAGAAGCAGGTCTTCAAAGGCCTCTGTTTCTGAGAAATAGACTTAAAACTACTAGTATATAATGCATAACAATACTGTAACTACATTACAATAG
>Ga0209782_1001748_pt1 | contig 11661 bp, 5 predicted proteins | sample WorMetmaBAHAMAS1_FD_187390 | JGI IMG/M metagenome (GOLD analysis project Ga0209782, IMG submission 187390) | Marine gutless worms symbiont microbial communities from Max Planck institute for Marine Microbiology, Germany - Inanidrilus... | ecosystem: Host-associated > Annelida > Digestive system >... | reverse complement strand
CCCTAGAAAGCAGAGAGTCTGGGTCTTCCCCCAGAAAATTTTTTTGAAATTCTAGATTACTGTAGGTGAGCTTTAGTGCATTCTGGCATGGTAAAAATGGTTAGGAAATGTGTGCATTTCTAGGTCACATGGAACATTCAGTGAAGGCACTGCTCCCCTCAGAGTATTTCTGGGGGCATCAACCCCCCACACTCCCAACACTTCACCTTTAACTGTACCACTTTCAGTTTTTATTAACCAGTAAGTCTGTTATATAACGTGGTCTGTTTGTGTATATCTGTCCGTCTTATAAGGTTTTAAACGTTTGGCCCTTGGATTTATTGTGCACTTTTCCCATTATAAAACATGTTTGTGCCAATGACATACTAGTTTTTGCCTGATTATTCCATTAAACTGTGGAAACTAAAATGTTTAGGCCTTCCATATAACCCTCCGGGGATTCTTGTATTTAAACTTGGACTCAAGAGGTCGTGAGTTTGACTCCCGGCCGTTCTACTGCTAGGTAGCGACTGTGGGCAAGTTGTTCACACACATGCCTCTGTCACCGAGCAGTACAATTTAGTACCAGTCACAGGGCAGTGATATCCTGCGGCTGGGAAGGTAACCGTAGGTCTGTCGATGGATTGACCATGCATCACAGACTTAAGAAGTTCATCTCCCTATTGGCTCAAGGCCTTGAGTAAGGAAAATGAGCACCCCACCAACACTCATCATGGTACTCTATCCTTACCTTTTTGTGTTAACTTAGGGGCAAGTACCCCCAGTATTTATTTAGGGAAGGCCAGTAAAAGAAGTCCCACTCTAGTGGACACTGTGCTCAGCAGACACCACTTTATGGATAACCTAGCCCCCCAGCCCCGATTATAAAACCCCTGGCTTCCGTGTTGTTTCACTGTCGATATTGTGTGTTTGCAGCTGTATCCGCCAGTCTTTCCTGCTACGTCGGCAACCTCGTCATCCGAGCAGCGCAGCACAACTTAGTTGAGCATTTCGTTCTCGTCTTAATGCTGGTTTATTTTGTTTACGCGAAAAAAAGTGGTTGTTTATAATTATTGCAGTCATTGAATGTTATGTAACTGTTGTGTTAATTCTAATTTATTTCTCGTTTTTGTTTCAAGTTTGTTTGCGCCATGGCTCTAGCTGGAATTCCTTGGGACCAGTTTTCCTCATAGCATCCTTGTGACATCCTTGCGAGGATGTTGCTAGTAAGTCACGAGGATATGAGGCATGTCGGACGTGGATCCTCGCGAGAATGGCACGAGGATGTTACGTGGAAAATGGTCCCGTGGAATTTAAGCTTATGCAAGTGATGACATGCTTGGCTAGTTTTACGTGAATCACATATGCCCAATAAATTATAACCTACATGTGTTTGTAAAATGCCATACAGCAGCAGAATTATGCAATCAGTTTTGAATGTTAGCGCCACAAAGCAGTCGTTTCTTCGCTCCTAGTAGGGTGAGGTGTGAATATTTTTGCAGAATACAGGCCTGTATGCCTGTCTGCCCAGAAGCATATCTCAAAAATCAGATGTTCAAACTTTGCCAAATTTTCGATGCATGCTGACTGTTGCCACGTCTCAGTCATCCTCTGGCAGTGTTGCGATATGTTGTATTTCTGGTTTTGTGTAAAACGTCATATTTGCCGATAATCAGCTGTTCATGGCCAGGCAAATGTGAATTCCAGAGGCCAGCACCGGAGGCAAAATCTGATGTATGTAGTTGCCTTGTTTGTAGCATCTGTGTGTTGGCAATGGGTTATTATCAATGCTAATAAAATACCGCAAAATTAAATTTTTAAAAGCTGTGAATAGATTTTCGTGAAAATTTTGTGGATTAGTAGGCCACGGGTATGGTCATTAGATAGCAAATTTGGACGTGGTTGCCAAAGACAGTAGTGAGTATGGTTGCTGCAGCCAGACGACAAGTTCAAAATATTAGTCGTATCAGTGAGATTCAGCTGTTTTGTTATAGTAGCTACTGTAAAAATACAGCTGCAATAAATTTAATAGACTCTGAAAGAAAACTGATCTCTAACAATCTCTAAGGTTGGGTTGCACCATCCATACTTAAGTAGCCTTAAATCTCCATGCATTTCAGTTGGAGATTTAAGGACTACTTAAGTATGGATGGTGCAACCCGACCTAAGAGAACATGAATATTTGGATTAAATAATTTAATGAATAACTGACACAGCAACAGCATGACACCTTCTGAATTTTAGTTTTAATAGTCTGCTAGCATTTATATTGTTAAGCAGCATAATTATAATTTTAATCTGTTTTATCTGAATCCTTTACTGACATCAACAGTGTCCAGTGTAAGCTGTCATATTTATTGTTATTGACAATCTATTGTCCACAGTTAATTTCCGCAATCTCGAGTGAATTTCTTAGGCAGCTAAAAGCTTTTTCCGAATCTGGGCATTTGTGTGTTCGACCCGTTTTTGTAGTAGCTGGTTATTCTATTATTTTTGTTCATTTTCAGTTGAGCAGTGTGTTGCATATTCATGTTGCAGTTGCATACTATGCATATTCATGCATGAATTATTCTAAGCATTGTTAATAAAATAGTAAAGCAGGTATGGGCAGACTTTTTCCACCTCACGCCCAGCAGGCCGTAATGGATACAATGCTATGAACTACACATTACATAATTACTGTGGCTAACATTTCTGAAAAGTATTTACATATGTCAGGAAGGTTTTGAATTAAATAATACACTTCCGAGGTATTTATTAGTATTCGTCATTAACGATATACATTAATTTTTTTTACATGAAATTAACCATAAGTATTAGACACCGACAGTCTGCATACGATCTTTCTGTGCTTCAGTATTTGTTGACCGAAAGTGGTCATTATTATTGATTTCTGTACTCTGTTAAGTTTGTGTAATTACGCTTTTTGTTTGCTACAACGAAAGTGCTATTTTACCAAAATGATTACTGAAGAAGTAATAGTGCCATGATGGTATTTAGCACTTATGCCAACCCGGGTCAGACAGGTTATTAAATAAAATAACCATTCACTGTGAGCACCAGCAGTCTTATTACATTTTATCAGGTCCATAAATGTAGTGGCTCTGCCTCTATTTGATATAAATATGGTGCGGAGGCCTCGGCATTTACTTCATCTTTTCGTCTTTTTATCAGTTCCCATTTGTGGTTGTAGCGATGGACACTGACGCAGAAAAATGCTCAGAATAACAAAAATAGCTTTCTAGAATGTCATGTTTGAAATGCCGGGATGTTGAGGGGGTTCAACCCCTCCCAGTTATTATCATAATCCCCACCCCAGTTCATCTTTGGTGCAGCACCCTGAAGGTGGCAGGATCCCCCCTCCTAGTTTAAAACTCGATGAAAGTAAGTTCTAGTAGAGACCATGTGGTGCCTCTAAAATGCAAGAAAACCTTAGTGTGACTTCGGCTGTGCCCCTGACCCAAGTCTAGCGCTCTCTTAGGCACCTTAGCTGGTGGAGAGAGGGCTGGTACTATCTCCTCAAGAACCTCACCCTCACTCTTGGCCTTCGGTCTCACGGCCGACCCCTCCCCCAGTTAATTTTTTTTCCCATTCACATCCTGGGTGCCATGTTGGGCTAAACATTCTGAATGCTCCCAAATCCTACCCGGCCTTTTATTGATAGTCTATTTTTAGTAAAAATATATATATTCTTTAATGAAATCCATGTCAAGATTCACATACGACAGGCATTGATGCCCCCCCCCCTGGAAATATTTAAAAAGGTGCAGAATTGGGAGCTGAATATTCTGGTTCTAGCAGCCCTGCCCTCACATCATGATTTACTATGACTTTACCCCATAATCTTCCACCAGGAGCTTTGCTCATGGAAATTGTTGAGATCTTGGTCTCCAACCCCTCTCTAAAATACTGGGTTTGCCACTGAGTATAACACAAAGACCTCAAGCATTTGCCACCTACTGCCTTGAATGTCATATTGGCCCGTCTCTAAGTTAGCATCCTCCTTTAGAAGCAGACACTTCATTCAGCTAGTGTAGCAGTTGGCAGCTTTGTTCCTTTCGTTTCATAGTCAGTTAACTGTCGATAGAGGTACTGCTTGAGTATTATGAGATTATGTCGGTGACTTTATTTCAACAATTAGATGACATTGTTACAGTAATCGATTGTTTGTGTCTGTGCTTGATTTATTCCAAAAGAGCTAGTGCAGTTTATGATGAGTTTATTGGTCACTGTTGTTTCCTTTTCTGATAAATATAACAACACCATCCAGAAATGAAGAAGTTGTGATGAAAAAACTGAGACCGTGTAGCAGATGTCATTTTATAAAATAATGCATAATGGTCAATGACTGAAAAATGAACAGTATGATAGAACAAATGCAACTGTTACAAGAATACAAAACTGTTAAGTCTTGTGATTGTTATAAAAGTTTTAATAGTTGACTTTCTAAATAACAAAGCAATTGTTGCTATTCTATTTTCATCTACATAATATTAGAAGCAAACTAACAGTTTATATAAAAACTATAGGCCCACTGAACAACTAAAATGTCTTTCCAGTTTTTCCAAAAAGCACAGTTGATAGGTATGGATTAGCTGTACTATGATTAATCATGTATTAATCAACATAATATTTATTTATTCATACAATGTAGTAGGAATTTTTTTTATGTCACTGTAACACTAAATGTTCATGCTGTATTATAATGTATAATGAGAAAGAATCTGAACGAACTAAATACATTAAGCTGACAACGTTACATATAGGCCTAGTGCTGTAAAAACTAACAAGATGTAGGTCCTTTTACAAGTGACTTGTACAGACGTTTAATACACTGTGCCTGAAAAAAGTCGTTTGCAATATGCTAAACTAAACAATAAAAAATCTGGAAAAAATAAAAAAAACATAAGAACTGAATTTTAATGAGCATAGCGCTGCGTGGCAGTATAATTTTTAATCCCAATACCACAGTAACTTCCACTGTGTTACCTCATCTTGTCTAGATCACTTAATACACAGTAGCTGGCCTCCGTAGGATCTGTGCTAACTGGTAATCATTACACCAAAAACCAGCTCAATCCGTTTATAAATTTGGCCACATCATACCAATGTTACACTTGAACAGACATTTAGATAACCAACAGGTTCAGCCAAACCACTGTTGTCTGGTAACAGTGATATGCACAGCAGACAATGAACACAATTAAATACACAATATACAGCTTTGTAACAAAAGATTATTCCGCAGCTAACAAAAGACTACATGAGAAAGTCCTCAACATATCTCGAATAACCTTTCATTGTTGATATCAGTCCGATATGTCGAAACAGATTCGGTTCAATGCAGTAACCTGGCCACTGCAGCCAATTTACAAAACTAGTTAGTGCCATGTCCAGTGGATATGTATTGCTACACTGTGCTTCATTTACCAGGTATGGAACTAGCTGCCTGGCAAATTCAGCATTGTAGAAGATCGCCGGAGAGCAACAGGCTGGATCAGGACTTAACGAGTATAAATGTGGACTGACTTGCTTCAGTTCTATCAAATGCTGTCGGCCTATCGACAGTGCCAGCAGAACAACTAGAACTCCACCAGTGACAGAATGCCTAAATTTTTTCTGCTGTTTACGCCACCCGATATATAAAACAGCGGTCCAAATCACATAAGCAATGCCAAAAAGAGAAGTCAATTCTAGCAATGTTCTGATATCAGTTGAAAACCCCTGCCACCGCTCTGGATAGTATAGCTTCAGATGCGACCAGGAGTATGTCGCTGTGCGTAAAATACGAGACAGAACGTGAAACAGATTTTCTTGTGCAACTGCATCGTCTTCAACAATCAGAACGTACTTCATTGTGAAACGCAGCGCCTCCTGCAGGCAAAATGCATAATCCTGCTTCTCTTTCTCAAAAGGGTCGAGTATCGCCGCAGACGCGCTGCCATTCGGAAACCGGACATGCACGTGAAAATACTGTCGTAGTCGGTCGGCCTCGATGTGTGCGGCAGGGCCTGCATTGACATCACAGATAAACAGCTGCTTGGTCGCCGGCCAGCCACTGTTCCGCGTGAGGCGAGACAAGGCAGCAATGGTGCGGGTGAGATATCCCAATGTTCGAGAACCCACCACCCGTCTGGTGGTTACCACAACCATGATAATGTCGACAAGACCATCGTCCGGAACGAGAGGCTTACTACGCCATTCCAGCGTGCGTAAATATACTTCCGCCTCCAGCAACGCCTGCCTGTGCCCATCGAGTACCCTCTCCTGCATTGTTACGTGAGTCCATTTTGTCGATCGGTAGACAGAGTACAGCAAGTCTTGTGCAAGGAATGGCATTACAATGATAAACACACAGACGTATGCGGCAATCCATCGAAAACATGATCGTCTGCAAGCTGACAGTCGTATCATTTCTGACGACTGGAATCTGCATTTGAAGTCGCTAATTTAAAGAACTAGTACATCTAGAAACTGCAAAGTTGCTCGTGCAGTGACACACCTACTTCCGGCATCGAAAATGGGAGCAGAGTTGCGAAAGCAGTGCGAAAAATCCCAAGGATTGGAAACTGACTGCAGCGTCTTTTTTGTGAGTAACTTGGGAATATTTATCTTTTTGGTAATGACCTTGGGAATTTTTAAATAAAATTATGGGAATTCTGAAAGTGGACAGTGGAGACACTGGTTTGTTTATGTTTATAAGGTCAGCTGTTTTGCTGAAAATTTGTCTCCTTACTAGATTATTTTGCAGGCACTTTGGTGCTGTTTAATTCAAGTAGAAAGTGGATGCAGTATGGCGTCGGTTTGCACTGACGGTGACGATCATTGTCAGCAGTATTCTGGTGATCAGGTTCCTGTGATGAAGCAAGCACAGCTGCCACTGGTCTACGTCACGCGGTCTGAGACATTCAGCGCCTGCCATCGGCTTCATAGGTGATTGACGTTGCATCACATCACATGGAGGAGACAGAAGCAGGCCTCCACTAGCCTCTGTTTCTGAGAAATAGTCTGGACTTAAAAATAATACTTTATAATACATAAAATAACTACATTACAACAGTGCGGTTTCGGATGCCATGGAGATCTGCTGTATAATCAATCATGCAATCACTGATGACACAGTAAACACTTTTAAAAACCGTTTAGACATATTTTGGTTCAATCAGTATGTGCTTTGTGATTATACAGTCAGATCTACATGGCATCGGAAACCGCACTATCGTGTAGTTATTTTATAAAATATGAAGTACTAGTTTGGTTAATGTTTACAATCTGTCCGCACCTGGAAACCAGCATTTTTGCTAGTTATTATCGAGAGCAAACGATGTTATTAATATATATATATGATGTCAAAATAAACCGGAAATGCAAGATTTAGCTGTTTACCAAGTGTATGGTCTACCGGTACCAGGAGCAAAGTGTTGGTCTTGGGTGAGCGGAGGCATCGGTAACCATTACCAATTCTATTTCTGAGAAAGAGAGGCCTTCGGAGGACTGCCTTCCCCATGTGATTTCATTTGATGTGACACACTGGGAGACAAGGATAGATATCAAACCTGGGACACATGTTAAAATACTAGCCTTGCAAGTAATTTGTCATTTTATGTGCATTAAGCTGTTGCGTTTTGTTATTAAAATTAAATGTTTGCACTGTCACAGCCCCATTTCCCAGACCCCACGACCAGTAATTTCTTTTTATAGGACAAAATTAACACTAACCCTATATACTATAACCACTCTCTGGTATTCTGCATACTGCAATACAAAGGAGCATTCAATCATCATGTGATCTCATCTGACCTCATTTTATCTCAGCTAACTGGCAGTAAGTGCACTGCGTGAAGTGACCCAGTTTGCCGTGGCTGCAACCAATCAGAACAAAGTAGGTTGCACTGTCTTTTGCATGACTGGCAAACTGAGTCATTTCACAGCGCATGCACATCCACTCGGTACAGATGAAAAGAGCTATATTGAGATGAAGTCAGATGAGATGAGATGAGTGATATGAACACTTCTGAGACTGAAGGCGAACAGTGAACATTCCCTACTAACAAGATGAGTTGTGCTGATGTACTTGTATAAATTAATCAGTTTTATTGCTAGTCTCGATTAAATGTGTTAAATAAAAATAATACTTATCTGTTGATGAGATAGCGTGACATGTGATGCTTTAAAATTTACATACTTACTACTTAATTTATTGCATGGAAACCACAACAATGTAACCCGCTCCATTTTCCGTTCCATAAACACGTTCTGAAAGCAACTCCACTTATCTTCCTCCATAGAATTTAGTATCGCATGATACTACAATCTATGTCAGTTTATGTGCGATATTGCTCAGTATTGAGTTGGCACCTTTTCTGGAAGAAGATGAAGAATAAGAACCAAGATTCATCTATTCCTGTCATGTGCCTATTTCCACTTTATTGCACTATGTGATCGCAATCCACCAACTTTACAGAAAATGGATCGGGTTACATTGTTGTGGTTTCCATGCAATAAAATAAGTAGTAAGTATGTAAATTTTAAAGCATCACATGTCACGCTATCTCGTCAACAGATAAGTATTATGTTTATTTAACACATTTAATCGACACAAGCAATAAAACTGATTAATTTATACAAGTACATCAGCACAACTCATCTTGTTAGTAGGCGTCATGTTTTTAGCAAAAGTGCAACATACTATGCTACATGTATATAGTGGCATATCGTGCTAAAAATTAACATTTTCGTATATTACTGGGTGTGTATGTCTGCATTTATGTTCAGCACTGAGCTAAGTGATGAAGATAACGAGAAATTGTTTGGACAATGTAACAACTTGAACGGACATGGTCACAACTATAAAGGTGTGTTTGTCTGTTATAAATAAATTTATTTACCTTCTGTTGTTCATGTTGAACTTGAACTTGATCTCTTTACAACTGGTGTTACTTTTAGTTTTGAATACAGATCTGCTTTGCTCCATATCGGCCAGCCAGCTGGCCCTGTGGGATCCTTAATTTTACCAACATTACTCTCACTTTTAGCCAAAACGTCTTACAATCTCTCTTACAATCACTTATGTTTTTTTCCTAGCAGCATATTGTATATTTTGTGTTTTATATCTCGTGTTTTATATTTTGTGTATTTTTGTCTATTTTGCTTAACTGTAAAAGTGTGCGATTGTCATACTTTCAAGTAAAAGGCTGCTTACTTACTTATTTACTTTTGTGACCTTCAGCTTTGACCACAGACCTTAATCTACAGACTTACATATAAACTGTACCAGCTGCCTATCTTGAAGGTCATCAAATTTGATAGTTGTCATTCGGACACACAGTGACATTTCTAGCATTCCAAAAGTGCGGGGCCAAGCTGGGGTCAATGTAAAGGCAGGGGGCAAATATATTAGGGGTATATATGAAGCAATTTTGCTATACTACAGTAATTTACACGACTTTCACAAAACTTCGGAATTGTAGATAGCACTAGCGGATTTTGACACCGATGCACAACTGCGTAACCCATGATGGGTACTAGGTCTTCGTCACTCAGCAGAATTTAGTTGGAACTTGGAACTGACTGATACATTGATGCTGCAATGTCACCGCATTGGCCGATCGTACCGTACAACTATGACAAGGAAACAACCAACCTGTCTGAATCTGGGGGGCAACCTTGGGCCCAGATTAACCTGCAAACAGATATGCAACACATGCCATTACACATGTAAACACTGATTGATATGTCCATGAGTAGTGCTGCTGCTGTTTGTTTATTTTGGAATTGAGTACCCGTGACAGCCCTATCCACAGTGGTACGTATGTATTGTAGACAGAGCTCATAGCTGACTGAGTAAATAGTATCATTGACTTAACAGCACTAAAGGACAGAAAAAACACATTTCACTGTTTATGCATTCAATGAATTTGAATTTCATTCAACGAATCATTTGTTATTGACATGATAAAATTGTCTGCTTTGTTGTTTGCTTACAGTTGAAGTTACAGTAAAGGGAAAGGTGAGAAAAGTTTTACTAAGCAAACTTTATTTTTATGCCAGTTACATTGCATATTTCAGTTACAGCATGATATTAATTTTCACTAGAGTTTGATAATTGTCATTAATTGACTTACATTTAACACTATTTGACCATTTACTGGTTATAATGATATAATTTTGTGGAAGTATATTCTTTCATTATACTATTGTATGTATTATAATTATGATTCATAAAACAAAACTTTTAAAATTACTTAACTTTAGGCCATCTCTGTTGACTTTTATCTTACAAGTGGAAATTATTTAGTTAATAACAACTAGAAATGCATGGCAAAGCATAGCATGTAGCTTACCTGGCCTAGCAGTGTCACCCCCTAGTGAATAGTACTGAAACAAGTCTGGGATCTGATTGATGTAGTGCCTAGCAGTATTGCCCAATAGCGATTGTACGTAAACTAATTCCAGTACTTCTGGACACCTGTGGTACACCTCGTAAACTATGGAGTTATATAGTAGTGCAGTTATGCACACAAAAACCTTCTCAGAAGTTTTGAAAACATTCCAAAAAATTGCGTCAAGTTTTGGATGGTGCCACCTCCGACCCATTTCCACTGCTCCAGACAGATAATTACACCAGCTTCTCATTACTGACAGACATAAAGATGGATGGACCAACTCCAGGCAGGTCATAATGTTGTGCTTGATGGGGTGACTCGATAGTCTAGTGGCTGAGGCATCGGACTAGTGAGTTTTGTGCTGTCGAGTAACAGCCTTGGACAAATTGTTCACACCTGTGTGTATCGGCTAAATCTGAGGCACAAACAGGCACAACACGCAATGCACTAGCCCGTACCTTGGTCTCACAGCATACACTGGTGTCTGGCTGAACGTTAGGCTACTGAAATGAAGATCAGTGCTACTATGGGCCCACGTGGTTCGTGAAGGACTTTACATCTTCTAAGTTGGTGGCGCCAGTAAGCACCCCCAACGAAACGGCTGCATAGATCGAGGTGGTGACACATAGGCTTCACTCGAAAAATCGTACACAGGCCCCAGTGTTTTAAGAAAATTTGGGTATCTCCAACAAATAGGGGTACTTCCCTCTGGAACTTTGTAGCACTTAGGTCCGGTTTTTACACAGCAAATTAATCTCCCATCAACTATATCCTGCATTAAAACCATCAGATAATGATCGATTAACTCAAATGTCGTTTCTCCACCTGCAGTCAGTGGCCGATCGTCAGTTAAATGAAACTTGATTAATGGACGATTAACTTCCACCATTAAGTTAATGAAAGATTAACTAATGACAGATTTAATCTGTGGTGAAAAAACCGGCCCTTAATGCCGTTGATGTGTGTTTAGGTCGACCCAGTGACTGGAATGGCGATGAACCTACGTGATCTCAAACGTCTTATTAAGGTATAATTGTCCTCTGTTATCTTCAGTATACTACTGCTTAATGGCTAGTTTTCAGGTGAACTTAGCTATCATGTGGGCATGCAGGTTATTAAGTGTATTTATATAGCACAAATAATGAAGGTCATGTCCTGCAAGGAGGAGCATTGCTGTCTTTATGCTTGCTCTAATGCCGTTATCAGATAGTAACTTGTGTGATTAATAGGGCGCGTCAGTTATATAAGAATATATCTATGTTATTTCTGTTTCCGGTGAAAGACGGTAAGCTTAGTA
>Ga0209782_1001747_pt1 | contig 11663 bp, 4 predicted proteins | sample WorMetmaBAHAMAS1_FD_187390 | JGI IMG/M metagenome (GOLD analysis project Ga0209782, IMG submission 187390) | Marine gutless worms symbiont microbial communities from Max Planck institute for Marine Microbiology, Germany - Inanidrilus... | ecosystem: Host-associated > Annelida > Digestive system >... | reverse complement strand
CCGTCATGCAGAGAAGCATCTTATAAATAATTGCACTTTCTTGTACGTCAGTCTAATCCAGTTAGTAATGATCCACAAATCAATTGTGATACGAGTTGCAGCAAATGCTTTAATGTTATTTAAGCTGTCTGTTGTGTGGTAACTTCACTAAATTTTCCATTAAATCACTGTGTATTCCTCGTATTCAACCAATTTTTTTATAGCCGTGCTCTGGCTGCGTTAGAGCTGTTGATGTTGAAACTTGGTTTACTGACGGTACAAAATTTTGCATCTGATTATTAGTGACATTTTAGCAGAATTGTGTAGAGTCCGGACCGAATGTTTTTAGCAGGTGTTTTAATGTGTTACATTTTGCTTTTTTCCCTTTTTCATTTGTACTCCAAGTACGATTACATGATAATAATAATAATAGTAGCCTGAATGTTATTGAAGATTGATATACATTTGGTGTCTGCTTGTTTGCTGTCCAGTATAGTGCTAGCACAGAAGGACAATAATCAAACATATGTTATTTATTATAATTTTAGTTCAATTCTTGATGTCTGGTTAAAACTGGAAAGCAAGTAAATAATTTATGTGATATGATAGCCGTCCAATTATTTTTATAGCAGTTAGATCAGACAGGCTGGTGAAAGCAAAGCAGGAGATATTAAAATTTTATAATCTGAAATAATATGACTAGGTGCAGGAAATAAAATAAGTATTGTGCTTGTATTTAAAAATGGCTTCTGGACCCAGGCTAATTCCTTAATTGCTGCCAGTGCCTAAATTCTGCAAGAAATGTTGACACACGAAAGCCAGTTGCTAAAATCCCAGTCACTTTCACTCCCTGTTTCTCAGTAAGAAGTTTCTGCTATTGATTTTCACTAGTTTGAATGGCTGCTAGTCTTGGTCTGGTTATGGTTAATGATAGTGTTAGGTTAGGTCAAGATCTTGCTTGAATACTAACTAACATCACTTTGGACAAGTGACGTCTAACCATTGTTTTGACTGTGAGCTGTTTAAATGATGTGGAATTGTGATTGACCTTGACCTGTCCTTCAGCTATGTGCTCACTGACTACATGCAGAGCGACCTTCACAAAATAATCGTGTCACAGCAGCCGCTGTCCTCAGACCACATTAAAGTTTTTACGTATCAGATCCTCAGAGGTAGGTTGATATGCTTTGTGGTTGTGTTCTAGCAACAGCCGTAGCTAATTGGTGATCTAACTTAGTTTAGTTGTAACTTGTGCAAGTTCCGAGTTGTTTCTATCATTGGGAAGTCATCAGGTCAGAATTGCTGTACGAGTTGCAATACCAGTAGGCAAACCAAAGCCATCAGTTGTGGTGGTATGTAGTACAGTTGTTAAAAGTATTATTTTATTCGGTTTTTAATGTACAGTTAAGATCTTTGTTTCCACAGCGCCAGTGGCATAGAAGACCTGCAGTAAATGAAGCAGTTCCCTTCTTTTGGAAAGTTTGGTGGTCTATAAGAATGTGGCCAGTTGGTTGTTGGTACTTTGGAGTATGCTTCAGTTTTTTTTTTCTATGACATTGAGTTGGAGGAAAGACATCCGGCGTATAAAAAGCCTTTACCATTTTTCTCTAAAGGTTCAGTCGTGGAATGAGTGGAAACAAAAACAGAAGGGGAGTCGGGAAGTTGCTGTCAAAAATGTGCTGTCATTGTGTGATATGAGAGGTGCAACCAAATATTGAGCAGTTGTGATCAGAGATGATTCATCTGACATACTTACTTTTTCACAGATTAACGTCATGTTGTCATACAGGCTATAACTGGGATTTGCATTACTGTTTGTAGTGAAGCTTTCGTTGTTGACTATTTCTGTCCGTGTAGGTCTGAAATATCTACATTCCGCAAACATTCTACATCGTGATATTAAGCCTGGCAACTTGCTCGTTAATTCCGACTGTATGCTAAAGGTCAGTGTAAACAATCATAAGTTCTTTTTGTTTGCAAGGAATGCAGTAATCATGTAGAGGCAGTGGAAACATTAGCACATGAATAATAACAAAATCCATGTGCTTTGTGTGCTAACCTTTCCAATGCCTCTACAGCTATGCTTCTTTTCTCTTCTGTTCCTTGTGTAGCTACACTTACATTGCTCAGGTCTATATTGAAAATTTGACAGCTAAGGGGCATTTTAGTTTCTCCACCTCCCATGGAGTGTTTGAACTGAAGTTACAAACCACACAGTGGCGTAACTAGGGTTTTTTGCACCTGGGGCAGAAGCAGGGAAGTGCACCCCTCCAAAAAATACCCCCCAAAAAGTTGCCACATGGGCCTAAAGTGCTAGTAATGCCTAAACAAGTTGGCAGTCACAACAAAAGTCTGTTGTAATAGGCTGCTGTTGGCTTATTCAGCAAACTTTATCATATTTAATTTTGTGGTCGTTGTCATAAAATATTTTGGTGAGTTTGTTTTGCACACCCTCAACCCCGTGCCCGAGCAGCTGACTCCCTTTGCCCCCCCCTAGTTAGCCACTGGAAACACACTTTTTATCCAAGTATATTTTACAGTGACATAACCATCCCTTGTTAGCTGTAGCTATTTATTCGATACATGTATTTTAGCTTTTGTGTAATCTATGGCAGATGTTAGTGATGCCAGGGTCTTACGATATTTGTCTGTGTTGTGTATTTTGGTATTATTAATTTTAGTTCAGTGTGTAAGACCAAGTATATTGTAAACAGATCTTTGTTTCTGTACAAATGTAGAAGCCAAGGTAGATTTATTTAGGCCTACATTTTAGGCCTAAATAATTTCGTTAACTGGCTATTTCTAATGCGATTATTAGGTAGGTGGTTCATAGCAAATTGAGATTTTAACGACGACCAGGCAACAGTCAAAAAGGTTGACGATGATTGGCGATAAAACAAGGTTGTTGGCGTTTGTAGATCTGTGATTTCGGTCTGGCACGGATCGGCTGCCAAGACCTGCGGTCGTCGCAGATGACGCAGGAGGTGGTGACACAGTACTACCGAGCGCCAGAGATCTTGATGGGCGCTCGACGATACACGGCAGCCATTGACATCTGGTCCGTTGGATGTATTATTGCCGAGCTGCTAGGTCGACGTGTTCTCTTCCAAGCCAGCAGCCCTCTACAGCAGGTATTCTTGCTTCCTTATCTGTCTGCTTACTGGCCATTTTTCTGGTGAGCCTGGGTCGGCAGGTTCCTCCAATGGTTTACTTGCAGCATTCATTTCAGTAGATAATCAGCTTTAATCAGAGGTCAAAAATTGAACTAAAAATTATAATAAATGACATATGTTTGATTATTGTCCTTCTGTGCTAGCACTGTACTGGACAGCAAACAAGGAGACACCTATTGTCAATCTTCCATAACGTTCGAGCTATTATTACTATGCACTGGTTTAATTGCTACATTAATTTCAATAGATAATTTGTGGTTGCATTTAAGTGGCAATGGCTTTTTATCGGTTTGTTTTTTTCTGCCGTCCAGTCAGAGCTACATACAATGCAATTAAATATAATGTTTCATTTAACCAGCCTTCTTCTCTGGAATAACTCAAGGCCCCACTGTCAGCTTATTTTGTTTAAAGTATGATATTGATGGGAAAGAACATCGGATGGCATGGAGTCATACTTTTAGTAGCTAGTAAAGTCTGTTAAGCAATGACATGCTTGATTATATTTATCATAACAGCTCCAACTGGCTGCTGATGATACCATATGAGATCTTTGTGTGTGTTTTGGTTACAGTTGGACTTAATTGTCGATCTCTTGGGTTCGCCGTCAGATGACGACATCCGTACTGCATGTGAGCCGGCAAAGGCTTATGTCCGCAGCAAAGGTCACTTGTCGTCCAAAATTGCGGCTCTTTATCAACTGTCACCCGACTGTGATGACTTCATCATGCATCTTATGTGTCAGATGCTAACGTTCAATCCGGTATTTACAATTTCTTTGATGATAACTGTTTTGTTTACTGTTGCAGTTAAGCATGGTTAAATTATGCTTCTTCAGGGAGGCGCGTATTATATGAATATATGCATATTCCACTTCTTACTTCCACCACTGATTACGAAAGGTATTTTTTTCACCACTGCTTGTTCGTTACTGTGATTTGGGAAATTGGAATCGTTAGTTAACAAGGAATACTCTTCTCTTCATGGTCGTATCGGGTAGTAGGGTTAATATCTGTGTAATCTGTCAATCATGCATCTTATGTGACGGATGTCAATCAGTTGAACAGACAAAACTTATGATAATGCCACCAGCATACTGGCGGCTGTCGAAAAAGCGACAGCGGGTACAGATCTCCATAGAATGTGTAACAGATGTGTAAAATTACTATTTGCAGGCTTTTGACAAAGCTCGGGAGTCTAAAGATGTATGTGTTTAAGACTGATATGATATGTATGTTGGCAGAATAAGCGGTTAACGGCCGCTGAAGCGATTCGACATCCGTACCTGAGTGAGGGACGATTGCGGTATCACACATGCATGTGCAGCTGCTGCCTACATATGCCGTCAGGAGCTATAATAACAGCTCCTGACCTCGATCCAACCTGCTCCGAGCCGTTCAAACCACACTTCGAAGATGAATTGGTGTCAGCTTCTACTGTTCGAGGCAAGTTGATGCTTCCAGACTGCATGTTGGCTACTGTGCTGGTGGTAGTGTTGTTAGTCCAAAGTAGCGTTGTTAGGGGAGGGAAGGCATTGGGCGATGACCCCCCAGAAATTTTTTGGCGCTTAAATGTCATCTCAAAAGGTGCCTAACAGGGTCGTGGCGGATTCGGTTAAGAACAGATAGGTCTACAAGGCTACGCTGATTCTTTTCCCTGCCCAGAATTTGTTATACCAAACGTTTTTTAACCAAAATGTATTCATGTATTTGTTGCATGTGACGCCATTAACTTAATGGTATCATGCTCCTTGCTTGTTTTTATGTAACAAATTTTTAATGTTAAGAAAATCCACAGAAATTGTTGCCAGCAGAGCAGCTCTTTTTTGGCTCAGATATCAACCAAATTGTTCGGCGGCTGGGGCTTTGCCCCACACCCCACTGGGGGAGCTTACAGTGCTCCTGCAGACCCTCTAGCTGTATTTAGGGGGCCTACTTCTAGGGAAGGAAGGGTGGGAGGAAGGGGAGAAGGAAGCATGCCTATTGAGATGATACCCCCCCCCCAAAAAAAAAAAATCCTAAATATGCCACTGTCCAAAGGATCACTGTTTCAACTATAACGAGTCTCTAATCGGACAAATTAACTTTCTTTGTGGTGGCTTTTGCATCCGGTTATTTTGTAAGATAGAATACTTTACTATGCTGGCTTTGGGACAGTGATGCTTCATATCCATTGACTAGCAGCCTGAAACAATATTTTTGCATCTCTTTGAGATTTTAATACAGTTTTGTGATGAATGCGTTTTTTTTTCTCTGTTAGAAGTGCAAATAGTGTTTTAATTATTTTACTGTGCACTGCAATTATAAAGATCGATGTTTGCAGAAGAAAAGAAGTTTTAAAGTGATGTTTTATTCAATCCAATGCTTATTCTGGAGTACACATACACTAAAATTGAATTAATTAAATGTACATTTTACTACAAACTTATTTTTTACACTGGAACCGTAAAATTTTTGTGCAGTGTGCTATTCATTTGTTCTGCAGTGTATATATCAGTAAGTTGCATTGAGTTACTATTGCCATGGCACTGACAACAACTTTACGCTAGCACTGTTAGTAAATAGGTGGTTTCGTTTGTTTACAGAAAAGCTGCTTCATTTACATAATGGCATGCGGCAGATTGCAGGCTGTCCACTGAGTATTAACACTTCATCCGTTCTCTATAGCAAGTTTATCAGGTATGATTCTTTATTAAGGGCTTCACACTAATAATATATTTTCAGTGAAAATTTCATTTAATATGGCTCGAGTAATGCTGTATACGTAAGCGTTATAAACTACTGTCTGTGGTCACAAGACGACATGAAAGATTATTTTTTATGTTATAGCACTCAACATGATGCACCCGACCACTCGAGAATCGAGATAACAAACAAACCCATGTGTAGAATATTCTGTGCTTAACTTTCATGTAAGTGTGTACGTTTCTGTGGTACAAGTGACAAACTGTAATGGTGTAAAGTAGAAGTAAAGTAAACAAAATAGTTTTGTGTAGTGCTTTACAGTTTAAAATGAACTCATCACTAAAGCACTGCCACACGTTTATCCACAAATGGAATGAACTGTGTCTGTCTTTGCTTACTCGCCAGTTCCACAGCATTACTGGTACTCACTTTCCATCCTGCTGTCAATAGGGGGCTGAGTTGGCCTGGGCACCTGGTTACCATACATGCTGGGGTGGTTCTAACCAAGCTGGACACAAGAGTAACTTTGTTGATACACTCAGCGACATCACTACTATGTCAAACCACCACGGTGTGCCACAGCAGTCAACTAACTTATAAAGAGTAATCTTTTTGGTTATTTGTGATGTCTTATCACTACTACTACTACTACTACTACAAATGTCAAGATTATAGCGACATCATCACAAAAAGTTGCTTGGGCACCTTACACAAATTAAGAGTTAAAAACACGTGTCCCAAGTTCAGTTCCAGCCGAACATATGACATCAAATAATTCTGTACGTGTCGGCCTGCCATACTGAAGTTTCAGTTCGTTACCACAGTGTGAGGGACACTGGGTAGTCTTGTGTACTAGTTAGTAGTGTAATTACAGTGTAAATAAACATTCGAGCCTGTACTGTATGTGCTGCTGTGATGTGTGCAGTTCACAGTGTGCTCAGCCGTCAGAGTTGCCGCCTTCTCCGCACGTCTGGGAGGCCAGCTAAACAACTGCTAGATCTCTCGGTGCATCAATCTTATGGTCTCTAATTGTCGCGAGTTTTATTTGAATATATACAGCGGTGCAGTTGTCGCCGACAATGCAAGTATTCTGTGCCGCACAAACTTCAAGAGATCAGTTTTTGGGAAATGTACAGTGACTGTTGCGTATATGACTGTAAGCATTGGGTTATGCTGGCGTCAGATTAGACTGTGCCATGTCAGTGTTTTGTGCTGTTGCTTATTGTGTTAGATTTGTTGTGTCATGAACACGTAGTAGGCATATTTCATTGTCCGTTTTTCTCGTGCTTTTCCATGTGTAAATACTATGCAATTTTGTGAATTTTAAAACTGTGTTATCGTCATTTGTATGCTTTATTATAGGTTTACCCTTCATGTAAATCTCTGATACTGTGGAGTCTCTACAAAGACCATAGAGTTTTGATAATTATTTTCCATTTTGAGGTTATTGCTTTCTTTAATTGGAATGTTTCTTTCTCCCACTGCTGGAGTTTGTTGGTTAGAAATTGGGCATTTGACAAGTACTATAATCTGTAATTCAGAAACAGGTTGTTTACTAATAAAAGAAATTTCATTTCTTGTGATGGTAATAATTAAAGTCAAAAGAACTGGTCTGTTATATACCGGTAATAGTGCCTGATTGAAATCTGCTATTGTTTTGTGAAAATTATGACTAAGTAACTGTAAATAACAAAGTGCTATATTTTCATATACTGTAATGAAGTGCTGTACAGTAATAAGTATACTATTATTAATAATATTAGGTGAGGTCAACTTTGGCTGAGCCTAAGGCTAAGCCAGAAATCTTATGCTTAAGTCTCTGTTGAAAATGTTAAGTCCATTGTCCAGTTTAGACTTCAGGCGAAGACCGACGACTCGACACAGTTCCAACATATCACCGGCAAATGCAGATATATTGTACATGTTCAGTGATTTTTCGGTCTGTGGCATTTATTAACTACACTGCCATATATGACATCATCAGTGATGTATTTGGCCATTGGTAAATGTGAAAGGCACAGTGCATAACTAATCAATAATAGCACAAATAAGACCATTAATAATTTTGTTAAGAATAAATTTGATCTGCATTTGGTCTTGGCTAAGGCTTAGGGCTTAAGACCGAAATTGATACACATTTAATGTGTCAAGTCTTTACTTGCGACTTAGACCCAAGTTCGGTCTAAGCTTGTAGACTTAACAGAAGTTGTCCTCACCGTTGTCATTTTCTAGGCTGTCTGTGCAGTTTTGAATGCCCAAGACTTGTCATTCACATATGATTTATTCATAGGTCATAGCTGTAACGTATTCTTAGTGTAATGATATTTTGCAGAGAACCATAATAGATGTAAGCACATTTAAAAAAAATAATTTATGTAAGAGTCTGTGGATATATAGATATTGACGCAGCAGCTTTCATTTCCACATGAGTGACTTATAACTGTATATATTTATATGTTTAGAGCCCTTTACGTGCATGTGATCAGTAGACATCTATAAAGTGTGTTGGTATTTTGTGTTGTCTGCAGTGTGTTGCTCAGACAGTGTTCTCTGGTGTGTGTGTGCTATTACTGGCAATAGTTTGCCTTATGTGAATTGGGTTGTATGAAGTGTTATGTAGAAAACCGACCGTTTACAGTTTGACTTACATATATCGAGATTAAAACGCAAAGCTGTGATTTGATGCAGCTATATTATGATTTTGTTCGTAAGTAACAATTTATGGACATAATATAGGTAGATATGTAGACTGTGTGTATTAATATTTAATGTGAAGCAATCATTTTTTTCATTCCTCTATGGAAGTGTGCTGAACTGCGGACTGTATTGTAACTGGCCAGTATATGTAGTGGTGCTGCTTAAATAAACATGTATTGTGCTTCTGTTAGTTTTCCGTGAAAAAGTTTGAAATATCTACTGACAGTAAAAACTTGTAAAGGTCTGGAATTTGCATTAACATCAGGAGCAGTACCAGTTATTGGGCCCATTCCATGGAGCCATAGCGGTCCCCTCTGTCGCGCGTTGTCGTCGGCGTTGTCGTGGACATTGATGTGCAGGCGGCGCGCGACAGTACCGCTAGCGACATCTGCTGAATCGGCGTGAGGCAGCTCGCAGTGGTGAATGGGCCCAACATTTTTCAAATGCTTGTTGTTTAATGTAAGCTATTATGTTTAGATGCAGTCAGTTTGTATCAACATCGGACAGATGTTGATGTCATGTGACATTAGTACTTGAACAGTATAGCGTCTATATAATGATCCAATGCAGCCAATGTTGTTGTATTAAAGTTACACCGTTAACTTTAAATTGTCAATATTGCAGCTGTCTTAACTTAGTCTAAACCAGTATGATCTTTATGGTGCTTTAATCATGGCATGTGGCTGCTCAGTAGTTTTACTCGTCTGTGAATCCTCATCAGGATTTCCGTCACTGCAACATTTAGTAGCCAATTTATGCAGCTGTATTGAATACTGTGGGCTGATGCAGCTGTATGATATGTGTTCTGTGATTTTGTTGTCAAAATAGTAGAATTGTGGCAAATATGTTATTGTTTAAGATATTTTCAATATTGTACCTCATTTGCTGTTACTAACTTGTACAAGTCTAACATTTCTCTGATTTTTCAGTAGAGTTATATAGATCCATTGGTGTATGGTGCATTTACAAGGCATAAAACAAATATATGTATGCGGGTGCACATATGATATGTAATGCAGTACAACTTTTCTGTGTTGCACTCATCTCGACATCTGTGACTCAGTTTGTATGTTCAGTTTTATGGCAAAATAAATTCATAATATATCTTGTACGTTTTTGGCATATATTATTTAATGCATAATTACTTGTAATGTACAATAATGTAAAGTAAAATAATCCAGGACCCCCCCCCCAGTAACAGAAAAACACTCATTCACTCACATCCTGTCTAGTCATTGAAATTTACTTTCTGTTGGTAGTCTATCCCAGTTCACAAACAAACTCTACCAAATTTATCCAACAATACCTTCCCTTTCACCGAAAAGACCAAATCTTCTATAATTGATTACGTATAGGACATACATGTCTAACGCATTCTTATCTCATCTTATCTTATCTTATCGTAAATCCTCCAAAATGTATAGACTGTAATCAACATTAAAAATATCTTCAATCACACACCCATCCAAAATATACTAAATTTTATTAAAAAGATAACTTGTACAATCAGTTGTAATTTGTAGAGAAATCTTACATAAATTAAATTTAATTACGAGTTCATTCAATATAATTCTACTGCTAATAACGACACTGATGTGGCATTCTACTACCTCAATGCACATCAACCGATTTTCATAATTTTTGATGTTGAGAGAGTATGCTAGCGAATGGTAATTTCTTATTCCACCTCTCCTAACTAATGTCCCTGCAATACCTGGTGAAACATGAACCCCATAAATCGGATCCGTTCAGTCATGCAGATGGCACAGTACCTGCACAGCTGATATAACATTGATCTTGTTGACGAACTGGTGTTATACAAAAATGGACAAGCGAAAAATATTTGTACACTGTTCTTAATACTACGGCCTTACTGTCTAAAAAAAATTATCAAAATTGATGAGTGTCGAAGATAGAACAAGCCAAAGCACAGTAGATAGCATGACTGAAAAGACTCAATTTCTGGGGTTCATGTTTCCCCAGGTAGTGTAGAGACATTAGTTAGAAGACGTGGGATAGCAAATTACCATTCGATAGCATACTCACTCATGAATATGTGCCAAAAATTAGCGAAATTGGTTGATGTGCATGTAAGTTATAGTGCGCAATGTTAGTGTCGTTTTTTTGAGACAGTGTATATATATTTTTCTTTTTTTCACTTACCTTAGTCCAAGAATGAATCTCTATTGAATCTTTAATATTAACAATATAGTCTTTACCTTAAAGGCGCGATATGACCTAAACTGTGGTTACAAGTGCCGTTAAACACCAACCAAGCAACTATTGAAATCTACTGTAAATTTCTAGTGGTAGGTTATCCCAGTACTGATTTTATTTTCTCAGTGCTAGCATCTGGTAAGAGCATCCAATCAATCAACATAGTTGTTAAGCCTAGTAAAATAGGCTGAAACTTCACTAGTTCGATTTGTTGTGGTTTTGTCGTACTTGAACAACCAATCAAACCAATGGAGTTAGAGCCACAGACTAGCTAAGTTATCCGAAGAAACACTGCAAGCAAAACCACCAAAGTGAAGAAGAAGCTAATCTTTAATGTGACTAAAGATGTCAAAACAGAAATAACCATGTAACAACACGATCTGTCATCATTTCCATCGACTTAGCTTCAATACTTAACGCTACGACCAAGCTATTTGTATAATGACGCACGTAAAATGGCTTACCCACAATCGGTTACTTGAAGCTAAACCATCATCACCAACGTTCAAACAACATTCTACCACAAGTCACCACTTTACTACTGACTACCGACCCACACAACGAGGACAAGCGAGACTTAACTCAAAGACTAAGTGTGTCACAGTAAAGGTTCACAAACGGCATTCAGTTCAGCCAATGTACACAACACGACATATAGTCATGTACAGCAAATTCACGATAGTGATGAGTATTCGAATCTCGGATTTGTGGCCAATCTACACTTTGAATCCGGATCATGCATAAAATATCTGCCAGGAGTTTCTGGGTGCATGTCAGTTCTGAACCTAAACTCGGAACATATTTCACAGCTGTGCAAATATTTAACACTGGAAAACACAGACAAACTACAGCACGTACATTCAACAGTCATACTTAATCCGGTAACGGCAGCAAACCTAGACGATCTCTCATCTAC
>Ga0209782_1001746_pt1 | contig 11665 bp, 5 predicted proteins | sample WorMetmaBAHAMAS1_FD_187390 | JGI IMG/M metagenome (GOLD analysis project Ga0209782, IMG submission 187390) | Marine gutless worms symbiont microbial communities from Max Planck institute for Marine Microbiology, Germany - Inanidrilus... | ecosystem: Host-associated > Annelida > Digestive system >... | reverse complement strand
GTACACATTTGCCAACCTGCCTTAACATTGGACATATTCAGCAGGCAGTTAAAGACGAATTTTTAGTTCGAGCTTGAGGCACCAGCACCTAGTGACTTAATTATTATTATTATTACAAACGTTAATATTTAGGGTGGCATTATCACATGCAAAACGTTGCAGGGCCACCTTAACACAAAACTGTCACGTGTTAACAGTGACGCGGCTCAGGCATAAGCATCCTCACTAAAGGATGTCCTGAAAGGTACCGTTTTCAGTTGCTGTCGAAAGCCTGTTTTTAGGCACTTGGCATAAATTATCTTACTTACTATAATAATTTTGCATAACATATTTTACTCCCAAACTGAAATCACTGCACATATTTTTGGCATACTTACTTATTGAATTTGGTAACCAGCTAATGGCATGCTGTGTCATGTACTACCATATTTGTTTTTTTTGCTGTTCTGAAATGTTTTCGTTGCAAACAACTTCATGCTGTGAATATTTGTTGCAGGTACAATGGTGTATTGACAAGTGGTGATAAAGGACGTAGGAAAAGTAAATTCACTTTGCATAAAAAGCCCGCAGCAAATGGTGTGAAGCCCGTAAAGCATCATATTGTTAAAAATCCGCAGCAGTCTGAGGTACTGTTATGATCAACCACTATTCACTAGGCTATTCAGTCATTCAGAATAATAATTTAAATGCTTAGGTTTTAAGTTTTATTGCTGCTGGCTATGAATAAGAGATTCGCACCGACCATGGTCTGTTACAAGGGATCGCACATATTGTTGCAGCATTACGAGTCAGCGTTTTTAGACCCAGTTAAGGCAGTGTGTGACTGATGTTTGCTAGTTGCTGGCTCAGTTAGCAGCCTGTGCCTTTACACACGCACACACACCGTTTACACAGCCGTTTTATGCCCCTTTGTCTGCGACTAACCGGATGGGCCAGTACCAGAACAGACATTCACCTACTCACACCTGAAACGTGTTGTGGGAGTCTGTCATCATTCTAGATTTTATGAGGCATGGGGAAGATAATAGTGGCAAGTGCACTGACAGTCCGGCTGGACGCCACCCCATCCGGACCATCGATTCCCGCACCTCCATCATCTTCCCAATTTTATGCCGGATGCCCTTCCTGCCGCAACCCTCCCAATTTATCCTGGCTTGGGACAGGCACCAAATATGCTGGATGTCATACCTGCAGCCTGTGCCTTTAAAGTAAAGTAAAAGTAGAGTAAACAAGTATAGCAGTTCATTTTTGTTAACTGTTATACTTGTTCACAAACATGACTCACCACACTGGAACTCACATGCTGTGTGGGATTACATATTGTTAGCTGCCACCTACCTTATGTGCAAATTTTGTGGCGATCCATTTACGAGTGGCTGAAATACATGTACATTGTCTATAAAAAACCACATAGGCGTCAATGTAAACCGTCAGTCTTTTCCCCACTAAATTTGCCTTGCACATAAATTTGGTAATTTTTTTACCAGGGTACCCATGCAGACACAGAATCACGTCTTTTGTTTCAAAAATGGTCAAAATCAGTGCAGAATAAGTGGCCCAAAGGCCTCATTGGTTGTGTGTCAAAAAACGAGAATGTTTTATGAAACCCCTGGGACGATTTTCGAGTCTTATGTGAGTTTGCACTAAGGCCTCTCACTTATATTCCAGGTTTCATCCAAATTACTTCCAGTTTCGGGGATTTATAACTGAAAAACCCCTCCTAAACCCCCCATAGTAAATGCAGTATGATAGGCTGATTAAGCCTATAATTAACTGTACAAGATACTGGTATTGCACGGCAAAATGATATGCAGCTCGGGGGCATGTTGATGGTGCAGCCACCTAGCGAATGCTTATAAAGTGGCACCAGCGATGGATTCGTTGCCGTTTTGGTTCGTTGACAAATGATTTCTACTTCAAATGTGTGATTTTTATTAGTGTTATGTAGTAACTATAGCCCAAAAACACAGCTTTTGAGCTAGGGGCTTGGGACAGACAGACAGACGTACATTGTAGCATTGTCTAATGCTCCCCTGCCATAGGCAGGCGGCATAATGTCATCATTTTCTAGTTTAGCAGTTGCATGGTGACACACATGGCCAGTGAACACAAATGTTATGCTAGCCTAGAATATAATGGTTGGCTGTTGTCGTGTTCAGTTGATACAGAACACAGAGCAGCACTCCGTGTCGTACACGCTGAGCCGCACGCAGGCGGTCATCGTCCAGTACGACCCGGACGCCGACACGGACATGTTCCAGGTTGGCCGGTCGTCGGAGGGTCCGATCGACTTTGTCGTGATGGACACGGTTCCCGGCGACCAGCGTGGTGATAACTCCGTCACGCAGCAGAGCACCATCTCGCGGTTTGCGTGTCGAATCATCGTCGAGCGGAGTCCGCCGTACGTCGCGCGGATCTATGCGGCCGGCTTCGACGTCGGGAAAAACATATTTCTCGGCGTACGTGCCTTAGCGACTCTTTTTGTTACTCCACTGTGGTTGTGGTGCACAGAATTATGTGACGAGTATGTCTGTGCATCTGTCTGTGCACACGCATATCTCAGAAACCAGACATCAAAGCTTTGCAACATTTTCTGTGCATGTTGTTTGTGGCTGTGGCTTGGTCATTCAACATTGGAATGTGTGCTTCCCATTTTCTGGATGACGTCATGTTTGCCTGTAATGGGTCGCATAGCGACGAGATGCGGCAGTCGCACTGTATTGTTGTGTACGGAGTAACACCCCTGCTGCATGCTATTGGTTGCATCCTCCCTAATGCGATGGCAGGCACCAAGACTAGATGAATCTTTCCTGCAAGAGATGCTCGGCAGAATATACACAGGGTTGCCACTGATCTGAAAAGGGAATTGATTTGGTCAGGAAAAGTCTGGGAATTTTGCTGGTGGTCAGGGAAAATTGTATGTATCATCCGTGTTTTTCACCAGTTGCATTATGATTGTTACATTTTTCAACCGAAGTTTGATTGCTGCATGTTAGGGTAAGTCCATGCTGTTATTAGTTAGTTTAGTTATTGTTTGGTTTTCTACAAATGTCCTGTATTAATTTCAGTGTCCTGATGATAGTTAGAGTATTTTACTCTATAGTTACAGTTACATGTTGTGTCTCGTTGAATGCAATTAGTCTAATTACTGGTACTGTTGGACCAGTGCCGATCTGGAAAAATAGACCGGCAGCGAATCGATCTACAGTGGACCGGATGTGGTCTAGAATCAGTATCATGATCTGTTCTAACTCTTCGTAAAAATCTTAACTGAATCAATAGAAGGTAATGAGTAACTTGACATGATGCTGATGGTGATGGTGTAGGAGAAGGCGACAAAGTGGTACAGCGAGGGTGAAATTGACGGCCTCACCACCAACGGCATACTTGTTATGCATCCTCTCGACGGCTTCGCCGGAAATTCCAAACCGGGAATTTGGCGTGAAGTTTCGGTCGATGGTGGAATATATGCACTCCGCGAGTCGCGGTCGACGCCGCAGAAGAGCAGTCTGGTATGCATAGATGGTGTGGTTTTTGTTCAGATCTGATGCTAGATGTATTTCTTTCAGTCTTTCATTGATTTGGTACTGTTTAACTCTGTGACAGAAAAGTAAAGTAAAGCAGTTTGCAAACATGCGTCACCGCTACGGGAACTCGTGTACCATAATGGAACACTGTGTTATCTGCCACCTGGTGAAGGTGACGTTCCCGCTTTAACCCCAGCCAGTTAAGGCTGGTACTTGATTTAACGACTCCAGAGGGCCATCAGTGCCTAGTTTTTTGTTTGTACTGCCCAACATCTGTCTTGACAATCATTTTCAATGGCAGTATTTTATTGGGCCCATTCCATGGGGCCATAGCAGTCCCCTCTGTCACGCATTGTCATTGTTGTCGTTGTCGTTGTTGTCGTGGACATAGATGCACAAGCGGCATGCGACAGTGGCGGCGTGCGACAGTAGCGACACCTGGTGAATGGCAATGTAAAATTAGGGCGTGCGGCGGCTCGCAGTGGCGAATGGGCCCAACATTTTTTGAATGCTTCTTGTTTTATATCCTGAATGTTGTATATCATGTTTTGCGGTGATGCACGTAAAACAGGTCTGTATTCTTGACTGTGAATACAGTACTTGGTAGCGAGTGCAATATCAAATCTTTCTAAAAGTCTTTACCGTCTCATCGTTGTGGTAAATTCAACCAAGGAAAGTAACATTTTCCTGATTAACTGATACCGCATTGTTTCCATCTTTATGACGGCAATGTTAATTACATGTAGTTGTATTTAATGTCTTGTGTGTCAGTACCAAAGTATTTATGTGACTTTCTTATGCACATTCTGTTGTCACAGTGGTGCAGAATAGGCTCAATCCATTTCTAGACTGGACGTTGCCAAGTTGACCAAACCTGGCTTTAGTGATTTTATGTGTAATTTTATGTTGTTAAATTTTGTACAACTGTGCCATTCAGGTGAAGATGGAGAACAACGTGTTGTGTGACGGCACGTTGATAGACCTCTGTGGTGCTACGCTGCTCTGGCGGTCGGCCGTCGGTCTTCTATCAGCCCCCGTATGAACCGTTTGTTGGTCTCCTTTCAGTATCATACAGGGTGGCTCAAAATAAAATACCCCACCAGACAATGTGCATTATCTCCGCAACCAGTAGTCTGATTGTAAAAATTCTTGAAGCTGCTTAATTCTGACACTTCTGTGAATCTATCGCCATACAATGTATCCGCTGCACCGTAATTATATCGTGTAAAACAATTACTATGTATACGAAAATTACAACTTTCAATATAGTGCTTGTATTAAAATCAGTGCTAATGACATTATAATTAATTGGGTGTTACCAAAGAATTCCCCTGTGAAAAATTGTAATTTTCATACTAATTGTTTTACACAGTAGTGTGGTTGTATAACAGAGGAGCAGTGAATACATTGTACAACGGAGATATTGCATATTGTCTGGTGGGGTATTTTATTTTGAGCCACCCTGTACATACACATACCTTACCTTATCAGGGTGAGTAGCCTAGACATAGATGTTGCCGACTATGGGCACCAGAGCATACGCCGCCTTCGATCTCTGACCAGTTTTTTCAGCTCGCTTTGGAACTGCACGAAGTTTGACAGTGACTTTTTGTGTTTTATTTTTGTAACATTTTGCACTCAGTTAAAGCATTTGACAAAGCTGTATGCAAGATTGTAGTGGCACCTGTGTTTAATTACAGTGGCCTGTGTGATGCTATGCTAGCGCAGTATCAGCTATGGCCCTGTGTCTGTCTGTCAGTTGCTGGTCTCTGTTCTTTCAAAACAGCTTCACTGATTGAGTTTATTTTGGACACAGAGACGTTGTTCCACTTCTATACTGTACAGTCGGAAAAAAAAATCATGCATCTCTGAAACATAAGGGTATTTCCCTCTGGAGCTTTGTCCAAAAAGCTCTAGATTTAGAAAAATTTCCCCACAGCACTTTGGCCGTTACTAATGTTGTCAACATTACATAGAAATTATTTAAAGTCGCCTATGGTTAAAAACTGCTAAACGACTGTACAACAGTCGGCCAACAGTTGTTGCCAGTTTGTCATATGGAGCATCCAACTTCGTGTACTACGCAGTGGGTGCGTCCATCACACGTGTCCATCTGCTGCAGCTGAGATGTGTTTTGTGGCATCACGTATAGAGCAAACGCGAGCTGGAGCGTCAAGTGGCGGAGATCAACGCTAGTCGTCCGCAGTGCCCCGTCGGTCTCAACACGCTGGTTCTGCCGAGCAAAAACACCATCTCGGACTCGGACAAGACGCCGTACGTCTACCTCAACTGTGGCCACGTGCACGGACAGCACTCGTGGGGCAAGGGCGTTGACGTCAACAACTGCACGTGCCCAATGTGTCTCAAGGTACGCACTGCTAACTTACCTGTAGTACAGATACACTATGTGTAAGTTAAAGTCACTCGGAGGGATATCCGGGTGGAAAATGCCATCTTGCGTATCTGACGACACGCAGATCAAATAGTCTTATTTAGAGAATATTCGATTAGACAAATCTGGATTCGGATTAAGGATGCGCCTGTGTAAACGTGTGCACAATAAGCTATCATGTACACTTTTACAAAGTTTATGTTACAAGCGGCTACAGCCATTACTAGCTGTGATGTTATAGTAACAGAGAACCAAGTGAGAATCATTGGCATTTTATTATTGTCTGCCATACACATGTAAACGTTTTTGTAAACGTTTACAAGTTTTGTTTACACGTTTACAAAATTACACAATAGGCGCATCCCTACTATGTATCCGAATCGGGATTCTTAAATGGAATATCCCCCAAGTCACACCTCGTGGCTCAAGGACATGCGACAGAACGGGGGCCGACGAGTCAGTTGACACAGGTACGTGCATAGATGTAACTTCACAGCGGTCATTATTATGGCCAGTTAATGACCGCTGCCCACGCCAGCTGTTGCTGGCCAGCAGCTGCACGGTTTGCTGAACAGGGCATTATCACAGTATAGTGACCCTTGCCATGTGGCTCACAAGCCCCGCCCACTGTACTGTAAGATATATAACATGCACTCAGATGTTGACGGACAACCACCTTAATCTTCTGCTTAGAGCCACTATCAGAAAAATTAAGCCGATAACTAAAACAAACGCCAGTGTTGCTCTCGGGAAATACCATCCAGAGGATAGTCCATGTGGTCAGTCCTAAGGGAGGAAAACACTGTGGTTGCAGGATTGCAGTTTCATCCAGGCATTGTTCATTTATCACGACAGCCTCTATGATATGTAGATGATATGGGCTGAATACTCTCACTACAGAGATGCCAACCATTATGCTTTGGGCATAAATATATTTTTTAAAAATATTTTGGGCCTTAATTACGCCATTATGCACAATAGTCCACAATTATGCTAATCCACCAGTTCAGTTAGTATCAGTTTTTGTAGGTTTTTGATGGCACTATGCAGAGTGGCAATGCTGCTTATCGTAAATAATAACAATAAATATGGTGGTTAGTTTATTCGGGATGTTTTTATTATGTGATCATTCGTCATCGAGCCAATAATATTTTCAGCTTCACATTCTATAACGCACTGTCAATTGTGTCGGTGCTAAGTTTACACAGCTTCCACACAATCATCAGGAATTTTTATTTTCCAGAGTTGTAATCTATGTTACAGATAAATGGCAACGAAGTGTGCCATGTTTCCTGCAGCAGGTGATGGTAATTACAACTAGTTGATATAATCCAGTCCTGCTGTGACTTCATCCTTTGTGTAATGGTTAAATGCACAGCACCAAATCCAGTGAATATCTTTGATCATCACTTCGCTTGTGCTTGTCCGCATAGTATTCTAGTATTCATTCATTAGAGAAGGACTGTATTTTATGTCGTGAATGTTGTAAATCATGTTTTGCGGTGATGCACGTAAAACAGGTCTGTATTCTTGACTGTGAATACAGTACTTGGTAGCGAGTGCAATATCAAATCTTTCTAAAAGTCTTTACCATCTCATCGTTGTGGTAAATTCAACCAAGGAAAGTAACATTTTCCTGATTAATTGATACTGCATTGTTTGCATGTTTATGACTGCACTGTGAAATGCTGGTAGGCAGGCCTAGTTTTTAGCGCGAGATGTATATATTACATCTCGCGCTAATGCTACGATGTCAGTGTCCATCTGTCTGTGACGGAAGTGCATTGTGGTCACGATGCATGCCGGGAAGAGGGGAGGGGTCATCTCGCGTTATGCTAGCCACTGCTAGGCCCTCTTGTATTTGATGCTTTGTATGTCAGTACCCCAAAGTATTCATGCAATGTCTGGCACTGAATAGCCTATAATGTGTGATTATGTGCCCTTAATAAACTACTCACTCGCTATTTACGTGACTTTCTCATGCACCGTGTGTTGTCACCAGTATATCTGTGCAGTGAGGTAGAAGCAATTAGTGTAAAGATGCTGTTTCCAGGTGACTCATGGACATAGCTGTCTTCCTGTGTATTGCCTGCTGATCATCATAGCTTTGTTTGTATCAATAATCCATCAATCATGAAGTCTAGAAAGAACTTCTGCTCCTCCTGCCATTTTAACCCTTCCAAATTTCAAAAGTGGCTCTTTAGGTTACTGCTATGTTTTCTTCTAATCCTTCTTTTGCTGCTGAGGATTGTGGTACTGCTGGCTTAATTGCTCATTACTCGACATTGGTTCTACCTAGACCTGACGTCACTGTAGAACTCTAATAGGAAGTCGTATCTTTCCAGTCAAACGCAATCATTGGCGTCCTATTCCGATGACAAGAAGTGCCAGAAATTGTCTTTGGAGATTGCATTTGGCACATTTTGACTTCGGCCATTAACAGCAACGTCGCTGTTGGCCGCTTCCAAGTCATATTGTGGTTGTGCTCATGTTAGTGGTTAATAACTCGACACCATGTCCAGCAGCTGTGTTGCTGTGACGGTTGGCTTGCAGACGGGTCCGTTTGTGAAGCTGCAGCTAGGACAGGAGACAAGTTTCTACGTCGACAACGACGTTCCGACACACTGCTTCTGTCCGTGCGGACACATGGCATCAGAGAAGTCTGTTAAGTAAGTAATGCAGGCACTCAGCCTTTCATCCTTAATAGGTGGATAAATCGAGTAGCAGCATAAGTAAGGATGGGAGATGCTGCCTCTGCTGGGTGGTAGGTAACTGTGTGTGATCCCATATGGCACGCAGGCTCCTGTAGCAGTTGGGGCACTTCTACTCTAGCGCAAACTGCTATACTGCTTTACCTTTACCATGCATTTTAGTGGTCATTTACAGTACTTGTTGATTGAGCATAAGGCTTGTAAGAAATGTGTGCTGCGGTGCTGGTGTGGTTATCTGTCTGGAGAGGTAGGCGCAGATGATTGGCATATAATCCTACTGATGCAACTACCCACCGATCATCTGGTCTCTCTGGATCGGTCCGTTCATCAGTAACAGCCATGAATTTTCAAACCACGGCCGACTGGATAGAGATCCTGTTTGGAGTAGTGGGTTGGGTGGGCCAACAGAACAATGTATTAGATGGGAATCTGGCTCCCCCATTGGAATGGGAAATGTTTGGAGTGAATGGGTTGGCACAAACCGCACAATATAACATACATGGATAATCCTCCAGCATCAGCCCTGCAGAAACCGCTGAAGTGATCGAAATGCCGTTTGGGATGGTCATTGGGATGGGTGCAAGCAGTCGTGTATGATGTATGCAAATTGGCGCCACCTGGCAAATAGGGTGGAACAACTGTGTATGGCGGCTGAGTTGGTCTGCCAACATGTGGCGATTTGGCCTGTTCCCAAATTACGTTGTGCAATCTTGTTTTTTATTGCTAAGGCCTCTTTTTATTTAGCGATGCATGCATGCCAGTGTTGTTTCAAGTTTAGCTTTTCAGCACTATACTAAGTTGTTGGCTGTGATGAACGTCTCTAAAACGGGGTTGAGTGGGAGCTAACAGGCCCGTTTTTGAGCAGCTAACAGGGCGTGTCTGGTAGGTGTTTGGTATGTAAACATGGTGGTCGCGTGACTGATATACGAAAGCTGACTGGCCTGGCGTTAAAGATAAACAACTAACAGCCACGCCCTGTTAGGTCCTGGTAGGCGACCAAAAATGGGCCTACGATCTTACTCAGTCTATTCTGCACGTTTCCTATCTAAATTACCTTAACAAAACAACATGCATAAATAGTACCTCGATAACTCAGCCCACTTTATCCTTTTGTTTGCAGGAAACCTGTAGAATTTGCAACTTTCATGCAAACTGTTATGATTACAACCGTATTGCTCGTCACCAGACGTTCACTAAATATCGAGTAAAACTGGATCTGGGATAAATATTCTTAATTACTGACGGGCCCTATTCTGTTTGTGGTGATTACGCACATACTGCAGCATTGTCTGTAGGTACTGGGCATCAATTCCAATTCCACACGGCTGCCTTGGTTTCCGCGCGACGTGTCCGTTCTGTGCGACGCCGCTGGCAGGCGAGCCAGGCTACGTCAAACTTATCTTCCAGGATCACGTTGACTGACGACGTTCCTTCAGCATTGTTACCGGGAGACCGATAGAAAGTCGTCGTGAATTCGCGGAAATCGCTAATACACCAAAGTTTGCCGTTAGTTGCATTGGTGTCTTGTTTTTATGTTGAAAACTGCAAATTACTGGCGATAAATAGTACAAATTTGACAAACAACAAGGCCGAAAAAACTACTCAGTATACCTGGATTAATACCCCTTGGCATAAGGTGGACTTCAGGGGATTGATTGATGCGAGACATATCACGATTATTTTATCCATTGAAAAACTTCTTCTGCATTCACTCTTTGTTTGATTTATATGGTTAGTACAGGTGGAATATGGTTTTAGGTTTAATGAGGCATTAAAACATTTGGTGTCGGCCCTCGGGGCTATGCCGGACCCTCTAGGAGTGCTTACAGGCAGCCTACTAGCTGGTGAGAGATGATAGTGGTGGATGGTTGAAGGTAGGAGCTAGACATTGCTGGTACGTGATTGTCCATTGCTCACATAGGAACAGTTGATCAACTGCTGGCAACTCCACATTGCAAAATGTTTCATTGGCATGTTTTTGTGATTCGTGTTTTTATGACTATAAATTTGCGCTGAATCTTTGCCAGTTTAAAAAATCTCTGCCGTCATATTTTAGCTGCTTTGTGTAGCACAAGTGGCTCTAAATGCGCTGCAACGTTGTTGTTGGGGATGATGGTTCTGTTGACTCAAAAGTGGTTATGCCTAGACCTAAGGTCACTATTGAACACTAATAAGAAGTCATACCATGCCAGTTTTACTCAGCCACTACAATGACCAGAAATCACCTTTGGCAGCTACTGACTTTGGTACAGCAATGTGGCTGTTATCGGCATTTGGAATTTGTCATAACAATATGTTCTGTTTTTTAACCAAAATTTGGCATTTTCTGAATATATGCCGATGTTTTATGACGGTTTTCTGTTAGCCATAGCTATCATCAGTCTATGCTTGCAGGCATTAGTGTATGTCAAACACATCAATCATTCATGTTGCCTCCCATGGCAGCCCGTGTTTTGAGTGGCTGCCGTTGGGTATGATTAATATCGCTACAGCATTTACTTCGAAAAGTATTACTTTTATTTTGTCAGTCATCTGTGGTAACTGAAGGTTATGCCGTGCCTATCAGAAGTTTTACTTGGAAAACTTTTACACTGATGGAGAGGAACCTAATTCAGGATTTCATTTTCTGTGGGATTGGCCATCTTCTGCAAAAAGCATGCACTTACCTAAAAATTCTGTTAATTTCAACGACATATGGCAAATTTTGTGTCATACGTTGTTGCAGCTTTATCACTACATTTCTATACAGTTTGCCGTGTGCCATGCTTCAGTGCATAATAAATTAGTTCTAGGCAAGTAATGCTCACTTTCTACTTACTGTACAGATGCAGCACACTTTACACTGGCTCTCATCTGAATGAGCAAAAAAGCTTAACTCCTGACCTCTATCCTTCTGGCACTAGGGTCCGGTTTTCCACAGCAAATTAATCTCCCGTTAATTTAATCCGGCATTAAATCCGGCAGATAATGATCAATTTACTCAGATGTCGTTTTTCCACCGGCAGTTCGTCAATTAAATCGTCCGTTTAGGACGA
>Ga0209782_1001745_pt1 | contig 11673 bp, 7 predicted proteins | sample WorMetmaBAHAMAS1_FD_187390 | JGI IMG/M metagenome (GOLD analysis project Ga0209782, IMG submission 187390) | Marine gutless worms symbiont microbial communities from Max Planck institute for Marine Microbiology, Germany - Inanidrilus... | ecosystem: Host-associated > Annelida > Digestive system >... | reverse complement strand
ATATGTTTGATCTCATTTTTTGTCCACTAAATGACTGCTGGGAAAAAGGATGTTACTATATTTACACTGCTCTCTATGATGATAATCCAGCAGTGCTTTACATGACGATATATGCACAGACACCTGAAAATTGTTGGTTGGATACGAGGAAAATCAGGTACAGTTAGCGAAGTCGCAAAATTGTCGTTAAAGTCATAATGACAGCGAACACACCCATACACTAATTAATGACCATTTGTCAGATTAGCCTGAGTTATGGTAGCTGATTGCACCCTGATTTTCTCCCTTTAGTTGTTTCAGAATAGAACCCTAAAGGATAAACGGTGCAGTTTGTTTCGGAAGCCAACTGCCATTCGTGTCACCCGACTAGCAGCTTCTGAGCAGTGAGCACTAAACTGAATTCACAGTACACATGCCAGCCCGAATTCGTCATTTCATCATCTGAGAGAGGGACGTCGAAATCCATTAACACCAGGTTCTGTCAAAGTCAAAGACGATTTTAAAAAGCAGAACAAAAACTATACCTAGGTCCTTACACGTGCAGTTGTTGCTCAACCAGCCTTTTTCTGGACTGACTCAGCTTGGGCCAGGTGCCAATAAGCAAACCTTCGGGACTGTTGAAGCAGGTTTTTGCGTACAAAATGCTCTTAGTGTTTTTGTAGCCATTCATCAGATCACGGGGTTGTGAAGTGTGCTGGTGACGTGGGTATGCATGTTGATATGACTGTTTACGTTTTTTAGCACGAGATGTAAGATATACATCTCGCACTTATGCTACAATGTCAGTGTCCATCTGTCTGTCTGTCTGTGACGTTTGTGCATTATGGTCACAGGGTGCAATGGATCCCAGATACCTTTGCATGCTTGGATAGATGGATGTCTTTGCTACTTACAACGCCTCACCCGGATTGTCGGATGGGATGATGTCGGGATTTCTGGTGGAAGAGGGGAGGGGTCATCTCGCGCTATGCTGGCCACTGCTAGGCCCTCATTAGTTTATTGCTGTGCTGCATCTGCACGGTATGTTGAATCGTGTGCTTGAAGGTACGTGGAGCTGAACTTGAAGTCAACGATCATTGCGTTCGATTGTATGCAGTCATTGAAAACAATCCGCGAGGACCTCACAGTACGCATCTTGGAGCCCGGAGAAAACCCTCGTATGTCGCCGCCAGCTGCTGTCATGATATTAATTTTATTAGCATTAAGATAATATCATGCTGGTTCACGTCGGAGGGAACCAGCGTGATCAGGATTAACTGGGAAAGTAGGTCAGTTAATCATAAAAGCTGATCATCACATGGAATCTAGTGTGAATTGTAGTTCATGTGGCTGTGTTCTGGGTATTGTTCTCGACAATTGTGTTTGTTCTTTACTCTGACTCACGGTGTACCTTGATGCATGGTCAAATGTTTCTGTTTTGTGAATCATGTTTCGGTTGCTGCGGGCTCGTGGTAAAGTTGCAACATTACTGTACGTTACAGAGAGGGTGATCCAGTCGTCCGGTCAAGACTTTGCTGAACCCGACAATAAACTGTTTGCAAGCATCATCCTTGCACGACCGCTGCCCGACGACTCCACCGTCACCACGCTGAAAGATCTGTTCCCGGGGGCAACAGAGATTGCATTTCCTCGCCAGGTGCTTGGTGCCAGGTATGTGTGTTATCCTTCTCCACACCATCATAGGCGTTATCTACTGCTGTATCACTTTCGAAGCATATTTAACAGGCTTTGTTAGCCATATTTACTTTAAGTTAAGCCGGATGCTGCAGTGGAGACCCTTTGGATATGATTGGAGCAAGCTTTTTACTGACCTGATGCTGTTGTGTAATGCAGTGTAATGTAACTTGAGTGTCACTTTGTTGCTGTTACTGAATACTGTGATGCAGTGCTACTTTATTGATAGGTGCATCATCATTGTATTTGTAGTCTTTATTCATTAGCACCACCTTTGTTTCCCAGTTGGTTCACCTTCAGTAAAGTCATAAAATTAAGATCTCACCCCACCTCAAGCATGATTCTACCCTGCATTTTGACACATTTGGCACATTTTAAAAATATTGGTAACTAACCAGTGGTCACTTGGGTCTTTTTTTCAACATATACTGTTGACTGATCAACGCACAACAGTGTAAACAACTTATCTCGAGCTGCAGTGTGACTGTGAAATGTCAGCATTTAATTGCTATTAATTCATTAATACAGCACAACCAAGATAATCTTTCGACCTCTGATCTGAGGTCTTTATCAGGACTGACAGCTGGTAGTTGCTCACAGTACATAATTTTTTTTGCTTTCCATTAAATCCGCCAGCATTGTGCAGCCACACATTAGCACTTCCGTAATGTGCCCATAAGATTTTAGCGTCTGACAGTTAGCCCTGATGAAGCCGTCACATTGGAGGTTGATCAGTGATGAACAAGTAAAATTGTATTTTAGTTGTGTTTTATTAATGAATTAATAACTTGATGAAACTATTTACTGAGAGTCCGTGGTCGCTGTGTTGTGAAGGATGGCATATATCATCTACGAGGACAACAGTGCCATGTGTGCAGCGTTTGACAAGCTAATTGCTGAGCAGCCGTCACTCGCCGGCAAACAACTGCGTCTTATGAAGTATGACCCGACGGTCGAGTGGCCCACCGGTAATTTACTGCTGCTACTGTTTCCAATGGACCTTCTTCAGTGGCTCATAGGGCTAGGGCTGTCGGAGCTGCAGTGCAGTGAGCCTGGCTGACTAGTTCGGTAGGGCGTGGGTTCGTCTTCCACCCCTGCCAGCATGTCAAGTCAGGTTTCTGCATGCTGTGAGATTAAATTCTCGGGCAGATACAGAGGGTTCGCCTGTGTCCTCTTTAAACTGTGACAGGCCATCACACCCGGATCAGGGGCGTCTGGTGTTTGGTGAGAGCCGCCGGTGTGGGTAACAGATGGTAGGGGTCAGCGGTCTTATAGGAAGACCGCGTATCGGCACCCGGCCAGAGAAACCCGCCGGCTAAGCTAGGCTCTATAAACATATAGTACAAGCCCCAGGGTTAGAGGGGAATTACGCACTGGGCCATGTCTAGGCCTCAGCGCTGGTACTTACCCACTAAAATTACTTACTCCGACTCGTGTAGTCAGTAACCTGTATCACGCATGTGATGATGTCCGCCAGTGGTTTGGTTTGTGGGAATTTTGACCTCCATACCCAAGGCCTGCACTGGCATCAGTACGCCCTTCGGTCGACTGTAATCTGTGGCTATGTGATGGTGTAGGTTTACTGCGATTGAAGAGGCGTTACCGGGTCCTGCTGCAGATGAACCGGTTGAGAAAGGCCATCAAAGACCCACAGAATGGACGATACATGGACACTATGAAGAGTGTATGAACATTTTCCTAGTGTATTTAATGATTTATTTAATTGAGATTTTATACTGTATTTATACGTAGTCCATAGAGTGTTTCGACAATGTTGGTAGGGTGTTGGGGAAGGCATCTGGCCCGTAGAACACCTGTTCTACAAATCCATTAGGTTTTCGTTGAGAGAACTAGCCGAATCAGTAAACTGTTGGTAGAATCTTGCAAAGGATGGGCTTTTAGGCAGACCAGTTACCTGCAGTAGGGCAGGGAACAGATATAAAATTTATGATGAATTTCAAAAAGGAAAGAAGACGTTGTTGTGTGTGTTCAGACGGTGAACCACTGCAAGTCTCTGATTGAGAAGGACGATGCGACACGCAAGGAGCTCGGCTTGGAGATCCTGTCATTCTCAGAGCTGCGTCAGTACAAGAGGATCCGTGATTCGGTGAATGAGGATGCGATCTGGCTGCCGGGCAAGAGGATGACTGGAGGGTTCGACCGACGCAGCTTTGTTGACGAGGATGAGGAAGATGAAAGGTATGATCCATTTGTCAGTATCATCGTCAGGTTGTTGCAGGTTCGGCCAACGTTGTCTCCAGCTCGACTTTCTATCATCATTATTTGGCTATATTCATTTCTGCTCATTTCCAGGCATACACCAGTAAACCAAGAAGACAGACGCACCAGTCTTGCATACACAACTTCTGCAGTAGTTGATGGCGTTGGCGGCAGTGTGTCAAGTTACACGCGGGTGCTGTTGATGAAAGATGTGATGCAGCTCTGTGGTCAGTAGCATCAGGATTGGTGTGTCTATTATTTCCTGTTTTGATCGGGTCTCATGTGCCACATTGTATATTCTATTTTCTTACGACGTGCAGTTCTGACTGATTATGTTTAAAGTGTTCAGTTGTGTTAACTTTGCATCGAGTTGCAGTTAGGGTCCAGAAGCAGTGCCATCCTGTACATAGAATAGGTCTTAATGCGTGTTGACATGGTGTCTTATTTCCTTATTGAGGTTCATCATAAGATTTTTTCATCAAATGAAGAAAAAGTGGAGGAGGTTAGACATATAAGGAAAATCATTCAGCAGAGACGTCATTAGATTGGACATATTTTGAGGCATGAAAGTTTACTGCTAGATATTATAGAAGGATGAATGAAGGGAAGACATAAAGGAGGAAGAAAGAGAATGCAGATGATACATATGTTGGCAAAAGATGGCTACGTGGCACTGAAGCGAGCAGCTGAAGACAGATCGAACGTTGTAGACCGTCATGTCAAAGCCAGCTGTATAGCAGAATACTGGAGGAGGAGTCTGCCGTGGCACAATGCGGTAGTAGAAGGTACTGCATGGAGCTGGTGGCATGCCATTGCTAAGTGGTCCTATGAAGAAAGGAGGCCGTCCAGCAAATGAGTTTCCCAGTTGCATGACATGCAGCCCTTCACATCAGTTTGAAGGTGATTTTGTAGGTAAAAAAGATAAACCACGTTGCTCCGACATGAATTGTTGTCGATATATACCGTATGGCTAGTGATATCAGTCAAGGTAATCTCTTCGTGGCCATCATCCGTCCTTTATCCACAGACTCCATTGCGATGGATTTGTTCCTTTTACATTAACAATCGTACAGTGTCACCCTCATATAACCATGCGAAAATTTTTCACAGTCATCCTGTTGATATGAGTGGGTCAACATGTGTGTGTGTGTGTGTGTTTGTGTGGTGGGTTCACCGTGTACACCCTACTTATGGCTGTTGACTCGACGTATATAACACTGATGCTTCATTTCTTGACTGTCCCATTGTCCACATGCATAACCATAATAATGAATGAGCCTGTGAATAATAATGAGCTACTGTGATGTCGGGATACATGCACTCATGTCATGAAAAACAGTGTTGCTTGCTTTATTTTTTTCTTGCAGCTCTGCTTAAAAGCTCAGTGCTGCAATAGATTTTATCACATTAAGATCAGACTGGTTTTTTTCCCATTATTTGCCAGAAGGAATCTTCTCCCTTCCAAGCTGATACTGTTTTCATGCGTGTACAATAAATAGGAATGCGTGTTAAGTAGGAAAATTGATCACGTCCCAGGTGCACAATTGTGGGTGTGTGTTACAGTCCAGTGAATGGTCTTTGGCCATACGCAGCTGTTAATTGTTAGTCTGGTATGAGACTTATACGGTTGGCGATTTCGTACGTTGTGCGGCTGCAGCTTACATGGTAATGAAGGTAATTGCTGGGTGCCGTAGTTAATGTTTTTTAAACTACATGCACATTCCCAAAGTAACATTGCAATAAACTATACTAGAGTCTGTTAAACAAGATACAAGGGTGACTCAAAGCTGGATCTTTTCCATTAATAAAAACCCACAGTAGTCGACTGCCCACATAACCGACTTGTGCTCTTTCTGACAAGTCTGAACACCACATTCCTCAGAGAATAATTGAACAAAATTTCCCCTCCCCACAAATTAACAATTTCCTTCGCTGTTAAAGATAAGGTATATTGTATTATTTTTGTTATTTTCATTTTTTGTTTTAACTTCCTTTTGTCCAGTGTTACTTCGGGTTATAGGAATCAAAGCTGTTGGATTATGCAGTTGGTTGTTATAGATGAGTTGCCTAATCAGTGGCGCATATAACTGAAGGGTGGGTTGGATCTCAGAAAATACATAATGTTCCAGTCAGTCGGGAGTAATAACATGTGGGAAATGTTATACTAGCTGTAATGCTGTTTAAAAACAATATATATATAAAACTGTCATCTCGTGCACAGTCCGTTCTGCCAAGCAGAGCATCGTCGTCATCTCATGCGTCATTTCACCAGAATCACCTGCAAGTTGTATCGGAGTTCAGTCGACAGTGCAACGTCACTTTAGAGGTGAATTAGTGAGTTGAGTCTCGGAAACTAACGACTTGTGCGTATGGCCTACAAGTCCGGGATTTGGCTTGCATACTCACCTCCATTCCAATCACGTAATCAATTGGGTACAAACTTAGCAAATTTTCTATCGCACACCTTCGTGCAGCGGTGCAGCCCTTCCAGTATTTGAGTCACTTCTTCATGCCCTTTTTTGTTTCCTTTTTGTTACTTCTGCAGTGTTACTGCACAGCTGGGTTAATTCAACAGAGTTTGTGATTTTCCAACTGGCAAGTAGTAAGCAGATAGTGACAGTGTTCCTGTTAGACAGCGTTCCTCAAAAACTTGTTCACATACTGGAGTAACCATATGGGGTTGCAGGCTTAGGAAGATTAAGTCGGTAAATTGTGTAAATTCAGTGTAATCATGTCCTTAACTTTTTTATCACCCCTTACACGAACTTCATCACAATTTTCCAGAGCAGAAAGTAGTGTGTCCTCTACCTTTTGCACACATTTCAACTGTATTACATAAGTGCTTTTATTGTGTAAATGGCTGTGTGGTATAATGGTTTTCATGTCAACCTCGTCATCAACTCTACTATATTGTGGCAGTTTGTCGTAGTGGTAACATCGTTCGTCACATCAACAAAGTTACTCCACATCGAGCCACAATTACTATTGGGAAAGTTTTCACCGCCTTTAGCCAACTAGAGGCCCGTTTTTGGTCGCCTACCAGGTAGGTGTTTGGTATGTAAACATGGTAGTCACGTGATTAATATCCCAAAAGCTGACTGGTCTAGCGTGAAAAATAAACAACTAACAGCCACGACCTGTTAGGTTCTGGTAGGCGACCAAAAACGGGCCTTATGTCAACTCTGCCTTGCATTTATTTTGGTTCTTCAGATGCAGTGCCGGCTTTAATTGGCTTTGGTAAAAGCAGGAATGTCACTTTGGCCTGGTAGCAGGTGAGTTCTCGTAATGATGAGAACAGCTGCAAACTGCAAACTTTACTTACACTTTAACGTAATGACTGTGGGCAAGTCATTCACACACGTGCAAAGGATGGTTATGCTCTGTGGATGGGAAGGATGCTACATTTCTGGCAGAAAGAAATGTTCTTCCGCAGGGTTAGTATTTAATGTCACTGGTATGCTGTGTTGGCAGTTACCTTTTATATAATGGCTTAGAGATGATTACTATGGAGTAGAGATTTACCTCAGTGAATTACCATATTGCTTATTCCAGAATACTGCAGTTCAGATTTCGTTAACATTATACTCGTTCCATACGAAGATGGCAAACATTGGCTTAGTGGTATTGGTCTCAGTCAACAAAGTTACTGTATGCCGGGCCCAGTTAGTACTAGGATCGGTGACTGTCTGGCAAATGTACTGCTGTGGTATTTTAACCTGATAGCCAGGTGAACTCATCTTATCTGTGCCTCTCTGTGTAGGTAAGATCAGTACTGGGGAAGAAACCACACTCTGCAAACTATAACAGTAGGTCCTACGACTAGGACTGCCCGGCATACTGATCTAGGTGCTAGCTGTTAATAAGCCGAATGCACATTGCAAAGGGTCAAAGGTCGTGGTACCCTGCAAGCCTAGTAACCATGGTAACCAGCAGTGTTTGTCTGCGAGTAGGCCACATTGTCAGCCTGCAGCGGTCCGTGACCTTTGACCCAGCCCATCATGCAAGACATGCTGCGAGATGTGCAGTCTGCTTATTGAGCCAGCCGGCTGGATGACGTTCATTATATGCAGGGTTTATTGGGTTTATCAACACTCACTGGCTCAAAGCACCATGAAGGAGATGAGCTCCAATGCAGTGAACCTTGTTGTTTATGCGAATCTCTTCTTCCTTCTTCTTTATACAAAGCAAGTTCCTGATTTCCCACTATACGTGGTAACCATTCTTTGGGAAGGTATATTATATATGCGGTTTCACTAATATCAGGTGGTTGCAACATTTATCAGTATCATAATCAAAGGGGCACTGTTATTCTCCGAGTGATTTGGGATAATTAAAGTGGTGTGCTAAACACAGCCTCTCTAGTATTGGCTAGGTTGTGACATTTTATGAACACTGGTACAATACTGAAACATCTAGTATTGATTTGGGAAGTGATGTACTGGCTGTAATGCTTCTAAGAAACAGTTTTAAAATATGGCATTAGCTCACGTTGTGAACAGTCCGTCTGGCAAGCAAAGCTACGTCGTTTGTCGATGGCCACTGTCTACCAAGTATCGTCTGATTTCTCTCGGGCAGTCGGCAAAGTGGTTTCGCTCTCATGGGTTGGTATGTTGTGAAATGTGGGTAAACAAATGCAGTGCCATGACACACATTCGACATGGGATTTAATTGTCTTTCATCGTACTGATGGTTAGGGTCGGCATTTCACGGAGAAATAAATTCAAGCTTGTTACGCACACACATTTGAGCTTTATGTGACCATTTGCTACCTATTTAAGCACTTTCCAGTAGGTCAAAGCGAAGATAACAAAGATGATATTAACAAGGGAAATGCTTGGCAGAGTGGCCCACAAATTTAGTATTCCTGGGAGAGTACTTATTCCATAGACACACATTCAGTTCCTACACTATGTATTCCACATTGGGCAATATCTGTGCTATTTCACACTGTTGACTTAATTTTAGCATTACTTTCATGTTAAATGAACAAATACATCTTGTTAATATAGAGTACCAGTACTAAGATGTAGATTTGCTCTCCAAGCCTGATATTACCTTTATTGGTTCAGGATCTGTGACTTATGGACCTCGAGCTCAAAACCACAAAAATTAGGATACGGTAACTTGGCTTTCAAACATTTGTGAATGTTAATTTTTCCTTTGTTACCAAGGCCTTGTCTGCTTTTGTAAGCATATCCCCAGCCACATCATTGACACTATTTACGCAGTATTTGCCACACTAAATTGGTGTCCAGCTACTCCGTTGAGCACGAAAGCTTTGTCTGATTTAGCCCTGTTACTTAAGTGGCACTGAGTTGAAATAAGGTATGAGTGATGTTAGCAGCTTAGTTCTTGGGATTATTGGGACCCACTGATGCAGTCCATGCAGCCTCAACTATGGCTTGTGCTTCCCAAACCAGTGATTCTCGACTGTTACTGCACTAGCAAGCAGCAAGTGTATTCATATAGTTTTCACTGATAATCGTCACTAACAGTGTATTTAAAGCCAAGTTTTGGGAGACAGTTTACATACATCATCTTTCTTACTTTCCCATTATTGAGAAGAATCTTTTGCACAGCTGTGCATTACCGAAATAGTTTTAAGAGGAATTTTTTCTAGTAGTCTAGCTGAGATAACTAAGTACAGGTTCTGTGGCCTGTAATAGGAAGATGACATGGGACCCATAACTTTTTTTTAGCTCAGTTTATGTACCAAGTATCTGGGCAGGTAATGCATGGGAAATCATTTTACATTTTAGTTGACTCCCGCAGCACTTTTCCAGTCTGAAAGAATGAGAATTTGCCCCTAGTTCCTTGATATCTGGAATAGCAGCATGGTTGGTGTTTTTACACGGTTTATCACTGTGAAGAACTCGTTTCGAATTATGCCTAGCTGGCATCGTGCACAGTCTGCGTGCGTCCTGACAGGCAGCCAGCCATCATCATGGGTCACAGTCTACTGGAACACTGCAAAGAACAGTCGGCAAAGCATCGTCACACTATAGTGAGTCTTGGTAACTGAATAAAATACAGACACACACTGCATGACTGATAATTCAGTTGGCCGTGGCCTGTCTAGCTCCATTGTTGTTTCAGTGGTGTCGTTGACAGTCACTCTTAGCATTTCATACACACTAATCCATTTCTCTGTCACACACACATCAGCTGTTCCCATAAGCTATTACTGGCAATTTCATCATTTTCCAATGCCACTGAATGATGGTGATAATGGAAATGCTTAATAGATTAACCTGTGAATAAATGTGCTCTGTTTAGCACTGTTGCCAACCACATTGGGTTATTCATATATTTCGTTTCACAACATTCGCAAGTTACTTTCGAAATGATAAATCAGTCGCTGCAAGGCATACAATTGCTGTTGTAGTTGATTTCAGTTTGATGAATGCCAACTGCCAAGGTTTGAGTTTATGCCCCCCCCCAACCAAAAAAAATATTAAACGTACTAGTCATGCCCTCTACATGTGGGAATATGGTATATCTTCCTGTTTTGTAAAGCAGTGAGTAAAGTGAAAGAGGTCTAGATTTTAGCCCTGTCACTACTGTGCAGCCCCTCCACCACTTTAATGGGTATGCTGCTAATTTTTTTGTGTGGGCAGAGCCTTTCTTCATATGCTAGCCCACTGAGACAGGGAACAGCCCATACCATAAGCACTCATTCATTGACTACCCCCCTCGACCTCTTGTTGACCACTTTAACCACTTCCGTAATGGTTGTCTGAACATTGGGTGCTTCACTTTTGTGCCAAGACCCGAACTTGTATCACACACATGAGAGTGTCACATTGTTCACTCATTTTGCCTCAGTACATTGCTATGGTACATTGGTGGCAAGCCTGGCAGTGTCCATGGGGTGTAGCTGATCTACTATTGTTGCCTGAAGTGGCGTTGGGTGGTCATGGAGAAATGCTGATGCAAGGTGTGGTTCTTGGGTACACTAAGAGAACTTACTATCAATGGTCTGGCCCATGGTAGATATCTAACATGCAGTTGGTACATATTCACATAGTTGGAACTGATCCCACTACATGAGTATATATTGTCGGTGTATTTATAAATTTCAAAGTGATTTTTTTATTTTACCAGCTTGCACATTCTGTTATCAAGAACTTTTGCATTTGTCCATAACCGAAGTTATTTTCCAAAGATTTTCCCCAGAGATCAGATATACACTCATGGTCTGGTAGACCCATTGTCAGACAGGCCCATGACAGAAATAAGTGCCCTACAGGAATGTCGTATCTCTCACTCCTTTAATTGTTTTTCTCAGATTGATAATTTATGGGAAACACATTGATGTTTTGATTGATCCCATTATTTTGCTGGTTTGGAAGAATTTGTCCAAGGTTCCGAGATACCTGAAATATTAACTTGTCGGTGATGTACTGGGTTTATACCACTGTGACAAATTCATTTCGAATTATGCCTAGCTGGCATCATGCATAGTCCGTGCGTCGTGACAGGCAGCAAGCTGTCGTCGTGGGTCACAGTCTACTGGAACACGTCGGCAAACAATCAGCAAAGCATCGTCACTGTAGTGGAGGTGAACCTACAAGTCTGGGTAAACGAAACATGATGTCGATGTCGTGTGCTCCTCGCTCGGATCTTGCTTCTCTGTGGAGTCTCTAAAAAGTGATTGTTCACTTGCCATTTTAGTGGGGCTGAGATGTTCTTACCATTTGCGCTACCCACTGATGGTTATTCCCATAACCAGATATCCCTGCCGAATATAAGCAAGAGTGCCTGAAGGAATTAGTGAAC
>Ga0209782_1001744_pt1 | contig 11675 bp, 6 predicted proteins | sample WorMetmaBAHAMAS1_FD_187390 | JGI IMG/M metagenome (GOLD analysis project Ga0209782, IMG submission 187390) | Marine gutless worms symbiont microbial communities from Max Planck institute for Marine Microbiology, Germany - Inanidrilus... | ecosystem: Host-associated > Annelida > Digestive system >... | reverse complement strand
GGGGGGGGCTTGTGAGCAAATTTGTGAAATATGACCAATTTTTTTATACCCATTTTTGAGGAATTCGCCTACAGGTCAGACTGGTCAACAGATTTCCATGCTCGATGGATCAAATGACATGACTCAGGCTGGGGTGTGCCTATTTGAGGTTTTGTTGATAATGCTCCCAATTTATGGGGTCAAATGCCCACCAAAACAATTTTAGAGCATGAATTTAATTTTAAAGCCAAACCTGCCAAATATTGAAACTTTCATTGCATTGATCACAACCAAATTTTGTACATCAATAGGGCCAAGTGTCATAAATGTAACAAGGCAATTGAGGATATCATATTTTGCACCAGTGCTGCACTGCTGCCGTGTGATGAGTCGGTGAGCAATGAGCATACACCTTATTCCCATCTCCTATGCATGGCTATAACATCATAGACTTAACCAGTAGTAGTACATACTTGCATTGTCATCAGGGAGGACTGATCCATGGCCACAGGCACAGAAAACCTGGTGAAGTTTGTAAAAATGATCTCTGAGATGTGGAGGGGTCACAGAGATACAGAAATTCTGATCACAGTACTCTGCATCCCTCCGAAGGCCAAGCAAAAATATGACACAAGTTTACAAAATGTTTGCTGAAGTGGTAACTAACTACATGTAATAAAGTACATATACATGTAATTTGTAAATGGGCAGTGGTCAGATGAAGTCAAATCAGAGGTCCAGTGCAGCAGAAAGGCGATAAGTGGGTTGGAAGGCCTGTGGGAAATCATGAGTTTTGAGGTGATGCCAGGTGTCAAGGCTGGTCAGTGAAGACAGTTACATGTCCCGATTTATTTTGAAAGCCTACCCACCCAGCACAGACTGAAAGACAGTAACAAAATTTTGCTTTGTTGCATAGGTTAGTTGCATGTAGTTTGTTGCATGGGTTAAGATTTATCAGCACTTGCAAAACCGTCAGGGTAAGAAAACTTTTGCTGTTAACTTCCCAGTATACACAACTGAAACAGAATAGCAAACCAAGTCAATTGAAAGCTGGTTTATTTGAAGCTGATATGCATACAGTCACACACGTTACATTTTAATACGTCTGCAACATGTAACTAAACAAAACTTAGCTGCATCAAGCTGTATTAAGCACAGTACAGCAGTAGCTGTAAAAGCGATTGCAACATACACAATGTTTAATGTTGTTTTCATGCAGCCTATAAACGGAAGTCTGTTTTAAGTATCATGTCACAATTTTTCATGATTGTTAGAAGAGAGATGTGTTCAAGGACAACACCTTCAAGGCCAACGATGTTTGAAGCCGGGGCCATTTAAGGTCAAAGTTTCAGATGGCCATACGAAACCTTGGGTAGTAGCCACTCTCTCGGACGGGAGGGAAACTGGCAAAGCCTAACAAAATGTAACCATTTTTCACAGCTGTCGTCCACCTACAATTTACAACCAGCCTGGTAATGGCTAAAGTACATAGTACAACAGACGTCCAGACAGGACTTATTATATTCACGCTGAAGCCGTACATGATGGTTTGTGTGAACAACAGAACTGAAAAAGGCAGTTAACTGGTTATACACAAAGTCGAACAATATACCGGTATCAAATGCATTATCCATTAACTACTGTCAGTAAGTTACAAGTGGCTGTTGCAGTTAAGAACTACTTTGTATAGCAGTTTTTCTTTGTGGATTCACCCTGGGTAGAATGATAGGAAGTTGCTTACTACGTCTAAGGCCAAGGTCACAGAGTTTGGTCTGCAAGGACACCATACCTGATAAAATGCAGCTCAGAGCCTCAGAGCACACTTATGGCATTGTGACATGTACGTGTAAGCTTGTCTGTTATGTGAACATTACCGGTGCTTCTATTATGTGCATTTTGTTGTTCAGATATGTTTCTTTGATGCTAATAAAACTGCATTGCTGATGGTTGGTTGGTTGGTTGGTTGGTTGGGGGTGAATTTAGTGCAACACGTCACTTCTATGTGTGGTCTTCTTTCCATGGGTGAGTCTGCCATAACAGCCATCGATCTTCAGTGGAACCCTCACAGCAAAACTATCTATTTGGGTGTCCCAACAATACATGATCACACATACACAACTCGTAGGATAAGCTGAACTGTTACTATCGTCGACTAAAAACATGTAAACGTCCTTTAATGTTCATCCTTCCAAGTTCTAGTACTATCAGGAGCATTGTATGACAGCTTAAGCCAGACATTTAAAAAACAAAATATGCTAACGAATGCAGATATGTTTCTACATATAATGACAGCTGAGGATCCATATTCAATGTCTTGACGTGAACATATACAAGTAAACAACAAGTCCCTGGAAATTACTGTAACAGCATATGTAAATATTGGAATGATAATAATTACCAACACTTTATTGCACATTTAACCTAAGCATGCAACAAGATCAGCTTTTTCACTAAAATATGTTAGATAAAATCAATGCATGATACAAATAAATATCCATAGAAATCAAAGCAATAGTACAAAAAATATTGCCACTGCTAGGCCATAATTGATATTAGACAGTCTGCAAACAAGTTTTACATATTTTAATGGAACTGTTTCCGTATACGTGTGTATCCATAAACTGGCAGAGTAATGAATTTATTTTTCCGTCTATTGATACAAAGGTATACGGAAACGGTTACGTTAAAATATGGAAATATGGATATGACCCACAGAAGTAACTCCAGCAAAGAAAGCAGATTAAACAGAAACTGAAAGCAATAGACATAAAAGCTAAAAAGAACTTAATCTCACCAATTTACCATCATCTCCAAACAATCACAAAATAGTATCACAGAGTCAAAAACAGTACCGACTCACTTACTTGATATTCATGTACACAGTGTGTCAAAAAAGTATACCAGCCAACCACCACTGATAAATTTTAACAGTAGTTGTCCGATTTTAGTAATTTTTGGTACAAATATTACTGAGGGAATATGCCATCCAAAGGTCATTTAATTTCCCACCTCACCTGTTTAATGTACGTGACTTACCTTGTGAAACTTGAAGTCCCTGAAAATCATTAATTTAGCCTCAAATTGCACATATCCCAAATGCTAGGAAGTTAAATGTAAACATGTAAACAGCAAAATTTTATTATGCTTAATAGATTTATTTTATTTATCATGCAATTTCTGGCTTCAGAAGAACAGGACTAAGTTTTCTTATGTCAGTGAGCTGAAGCAGCACCTTGTTGATGTCTGGCAGTCTGCTGCAGAATGTTATTGACATGTCCATCAATGAGTGGAGAAAAAGACTGAGAGCAAGCATGCATGTGTGCGTGCAGATGGGCAACATCTTGAACACTTACTGTGAGCTTGTCATGAGACTGAAAAAGTCATTGGACAAATAAAGTGTAATTAACTTTGTTTATTTTCAAAAGATGTTCCTTTAACACTGAGTTTGTAATTTTTGGGGTCTTGAAGTTTCCAAAGGTGAAGCACATATACTAAACAGGTGAGGTGGGAAATTAAACCACTTTTCAAAATTTCAATGATATATTCCTTAAGTAATATTTGTACTAAAAATTAGTGGAATCGGACAACTAGTATTAAAATTAGCATAGGTAGTTGGTATACTTTTATGAGACACTCTAAATGTCTGTCAAACATTAACACCATAACAGTACATAACTAAATATAAATATAAAATAAATATACTGTCAAATAAAAGCTGCTGTAAATGCCCAAATTGCATGTTGATATTACAAAAATAAAACATTTACTAAAAAGCTTAAGTCTTGTGACAAAGTCTGAGATTATCACATAAATATATATTGCAGAAGCAAACTATAAGCACCACAGACCACTAAATCATTGACTACCAATGCAGTTACAAGTCACTGTCACAATTATATACAAAAGTGCAGTCAGAATTACTATAAAATGAACATGGTAAAATTACAGAGGCATAACTAAATATCAAAATAATTGTAGGCAAAATATCATTCGGTTTAATGTTCTATGGATTGCTTAGCAGGGTAACCACTCCATAGATTGGAGCATCAAAAACAACTACAACCAATGTATAATGTAAAATACACTGCATTAAACTGCCCAAGACAAGTAGTCATCATCTCTGGTACATGGTCCAATAACTACACTGTGTCCGCAAAAAAGAGGCCAGTAGCTTTCTTGTCAAACTTTTGTAAGGTTATTTTGATTTTTACAATTTTTTTGCACATGACTTACGCTGACAGCTGCCAACTCAATTATTAAATTTAACAATCACATCTGAGACGTTCTTACTTTGTTATGATTTAATGACATTAGATTGTTGTTGATAATGACAAACACAATGCTGTTTTCCATTGATGATAAGCATTTAATTAAAGTACCCAGAAAGAAAAACAGTACACTGTGCATGAGCTTCTTAAAGAATTTCCGAACGAGAAATGGTCTCTTTGTGTAAAATCACTTGCTGGAAAAAATTGACAAATTTGGTTGTGTTGAATGCCTTGCCAGTAGTGGTCGACCACGGTCAACGCATAATGCTGAAAAAATGAATCTGTTTGTGCACAGTCAATAAGACTGCCCCACACACATCGTTCTATCAGACAAATAGCATATAAAGCAAACATTTCTCACTCGTCTGTACATAACATCATCAAGACAGACTTGCAGATTAGACTGAACTTCATGTTTTAATTTTGTTGTTTTTTTGTCTTGTATGACAAAAAAATGAAATTTTCGCACAAACATTACTTCACATGGTAAAGCAGCAAAACAAAAGGGTGTGGTGGAAAAATTTTATACAGTTGACGTCCTAACAGTGTACCGCACCTACCTGCCAAAAATTATAAATGTAGCTTTAAATTTGCCGAAATTATTGTAAAAAAATCTACTGGCCTCTGTTTTGGGGACACAGTGTACTTTTTGACTCATTTCTGCTGTATGCCATTAGCAGCATCAAACACTGCTGTATGACTGATTCTGTTCAGCTGATGCAACTTCATCAATATGCTGACAAACCAAACATCAGTCTCTCCTCAAGTCACTAAAATTGTCCAGGACTGATTTTTAATTACTTGACTGTTCCAGGTTACAATGTTGGTGGTTACCCATGTTGGTGGTCACCCCAAGTTAAATAAACATCAATAAAAAAGATTTGAGCTAATTTTAAAAATATGGAGTCAGCACAGTTATTCACTGTGTGGAATGTAGACATCACAAAATGCTTACAACACTTGATAAACTAGGTCTATGCATATAGACGTATTAAACAAAACAAGATGTAATATGCCTTCTCTGTAGATTTACTGGGTGGCATATAAAAAAGTAAAACATATACAGTTAACATAAATAACTGGTAAAACATGATTTTCTCAAACTGCGTTGATCCCCAAGGTTTGTTTTAATTATCCATAAGCTGAGGCATGGGTAGGTGATCAATTCAGTCTATCCATCCGTGGTCTAAATAGAAAATGGCTTCAGGTATCAACAACAAAGAAGCTACATACATGCACTAACCCTAAGGTCAAAAGGTCAAAAGTTACGGTTTGGCTTGGGTTCACTTCCATCCAGAAATTTGCTCATTAGTTTTCACGCATCCCATCTTTTGTCATCTTACAGTGCAAAACTTCATCATCAGACAAACATGCTTATTACACACATCATGAATTATTCCACAAAGAACAACATCAACAAAATTCAAAACTACAAAAAAAAATATTAAATCTTTTTCTTTGGCAGACCCTAGCTTGGGGATCTACATAGTAAAACCACAACTGTAACATACAGATATTTCACTTTTTTGCATCACCATGTAATTGCTGACGATTAACAAATTCACAAAATGTATAGCACTATTTATCATTTCGCCATGCTGCTAAGCTGCACTGAAGCAAAATGTCAACAGAAATAGCCAAACAATCACCTGCAGGAAAGGAATGACAGCAGTCATCATTCACTCGTAGTCGTATCAGTCTCCGACGTGCAATGGTTTGAACGGATGCCACCGCTGTCCTGATGTTTTTGCAGATTCAGCTGAATTACTTCAGCCAAATCCGCTAAAACATCATAACAGCTTTGACCTTGCCAATTTGCAGTCCCAATTTTCTCCCGCAAATCTGCGCTCCCAGCTCCCTCTCCTAAATCTTTCGATTCCCTCTTACGGGGTAACTCCCTTCTACGGGGTAATTCTCCATCTGTCGGGAACTCCTGCACTTCGTCACTGTCCTCGTAGAACCCTTCATCGCGTAAGAAGCGCTTTGCATCAGCAATGCCTTGCAAATGGTAAGTCTCAAGTACGTCCTGCGGAGGCGGCCAGAATGAGTGCAAACCACGGACGGCATTATTCAAATTAATGCGAAAAGACTGATTGAAAAGAGTCATGTACATCTGGCGTCCACTACCAGCATCTTGTGGACAAATTTCCTGACCGCCATCAAACGGTGAAACATGGACCGTACGATCATCTTCAAATGTTGGCAGATTGTCGGTCATACCACCATCAAAGTATTTCTGCTCACACATTATATATAGTACACACATCACGCTTTATAAGACCAACTTCCCAGTCTGAGATGCAACAGAATGTTACATATCACATGAACTAAAAAGTTTTTATATTACATCCATTGTTTCTGTTGCACTGATTTAAGAAGGTTAGGAATTCTCCTGAATCAAAATCGCACTGATGGACCACGACTATAAGTGCAAGACCAAGACATCGGGTCCAAAGACCAAGACGAGACCAAGACAGGTACTCATTTCACATCCCAATGAGGTTAGGAGGCTGAGTTATACGGTTACATAATTTTATTATAGTCCGGGGCCCCAAAACTCTAAACGTTTGTAAATATGTACTTGTTGTATCGTTGATACTGACTACGTGCAAGAATGCAAGAGTATATATAACTAAGTTGAGTCTCGACAAATTGTGTGTTCAGCAGTCATTTATTTGAGGCATGACTGAAATCAGGGTATGGCCCCAAAAGTTAATTAGGGGACCCAAAACAAAGCAAGGGCTCCTGGCATTTTTACAGTTCCTGGACCCCTAAATTTATACTTTCACAACTGCTAAAAACTATGGTTAGTTCAGTGACTACAATTTACAAGTGTTTGCAACAAAATTAAGGTAATGTCACATCTCTGACAGAGATAACATTTTGATCGTATGATATGCAGAGAGCATAACAAACTTACTTTGCCATTAATGTCCACTTGTTTGGTACCTGTGAACAATGGAATATAGGTACTTGCCAAAAGATACTGCAATTAAAAACAAACAAACAGATTTCTATACAACTCAATAACACTCCATATCATGTAGATTTAAAAAAATATTATTATTCATACTGAAGGTCAAATGCACATACAAAAGATAAGTGACCTTATCAAGTCCACTTTTATTTTATTTTATTTTATTTTACTATCTCAGTTTTGTTTATCCCAGATGCAGTCTCACTTTCCTCATTCAGCTCCTTATCAGGGTGCCAATTTAGGGGATACTCGATTAAAGAATCCGGATTTGGATACTAGTGAATCCGAATCTAGATTCAGTAAAAAAGTGCATTCTATTACTGAAACTGAATCCGTATTCGGTGAATCCTGCTTGAATCCCATTTCACCTGTGACATGACGTCAGTGATGAGTGCTAACAATTATAACTGCTGCTAAATCAAACAGCATCTTGGTTGTAAATAATTAAAATGTGCAAAATATGACAAAAAACAACATAAACAAACAACAGTGACATCATACTACACTGTGTCTAAAAAACGACACTGACGTTGCACACTATAATTTCGACGCACATCAACTGATTATGGTAATTTTTGGAAAGAGATATTGCTGAGTGAGTATGCTGTCGAACGGTGATTTGTTGTCCCACCTCTCCTAGCTAATGTCTCTGCACTACCTAGGGAAACATGCACCCCAGAAATTGGGTCTTTTCAGTCATGCTGTATGTATACTGTCTCGAAAATGACTCTGCTTTGGCTTGCTATATCTTCAACATTCATCAACCAATTTTGATAATTTTTTGTAGACAGTAAAGTCATACTATTAGGTACAGTGTGCAAATATTATTTCTCATTTAGCCACTTCTGTGTGATACCAATTCGTAAACAAGATCAATGTTAACAGCTGTGCTGCGTCATCTGCCGCTGCCGGGACTATGGCCAACTGACCCAGCAATGTGCAGCTTTTGCAACAACTTGTAGACAAGGCCTACGTTCCAGCCTTTGCTGGGAAACTCTCTGACTAAATCCTTAGCATTGTAGTCATTAATGTTGAACAAAATCTTAATCAGAATTTTACCTTCTTTAGCAAACGGCATGCTTACAAACAACCAGTGATGCCAAAAATGTGTTATTTTGAAAATGTCATATCACAAAAAGTTAAGAAAGTAATAGCAAACATACATAAGAAATTAAATAGGCTTATGATAGCTCAAACTCCCTAGCTAGCTCCTGCCATAAATTATTGAATTGATTGAGAAATGTCAAAGACATAGCACACTATAACTTCAACACACCTTAACCAATTTTGGTAATTTTTGGCAGAGATGTTGCTGAGAGAGTATTCTATTGAAAGGTGATTTGCTATTCCACCTCTCCTAACAATGTCTCTGCACTACCTGGGGAAACACGAACCCCGAAAATTGGTTCTCTTCAGTCATGCTGTATACGGAAAATTAATGTAACCTTAACCCTTCTAATAATCACTGGCTAGAGTATTCTAGATACTAGCTGGGTTAGTCATTTTCGGTATACAGCATGACTGAAGAGAACCAATTTTCGTGGTTCGTATTTCCCCAGGTAGTGCAGAGACATTGTTATGAGAGGTGGAATAGCAAATCACCTTTCAATAGAATACTCTCTCAGCAACATATCTGCCAAAAATTACCAAAATTGGTTAAGGTGCGTTGAAGTTATAGTGTGCAACATCAGTGTCGTTTATTTGAGACACAGTGTACATCACTGTTGTATTCGATTTGCCATGTGAATCAGTCCTAATTCATTTAATTGAATATCCACACATAGGACATATCTCTTCCACTGGCATCTTCTCAAACAACTTGAAATCTTTTCCGTTTGCACATCCATTCTAACTGTCATGTTTTTAGTGTGTTTTATAAAGTAAGGTAAAAAAGAGTATAGCAGTTTGTGCTACAAGCACCACACCGCTATGGAACTCACGTGCCATACGGGATCACACAGTGTTACCTGCCACCCGGCAAGGTGACATTCCCGCCTTTACCGATTAACGATGGTACTCAATTTAGCGACCCCAGAGGGATGCAAGGCTGAGTTGACCTTTATGTGCTTTTACTCTCCTGTTTGGCGCCCTTCTTAGTTTTTTTTCATTTACGGCACCTTAATCTGGACTGGACTTATTTGATTGATTAATTGACTGATTGAGTCATACAAAGCAGGAAATCTCAGTGACAACCCCTGGCATGTTCACAAGTTGAACAACCATCCATATCATTTTGTGATTCATATTCTGGATGGGGTTCCTAGCATTAATGTCTTTACATTGTGGGTTCCAAGAACAACCACAGGGGAGGTCTTGGTTAGCCCTCTCCAACTGCTTAGGAAGAATTATCTGGGTCACTGGAGTTGTTAGCCAAACCAACAGTCAACTGAGAGAACCGCTCATGATGTGTGTGCATAATATTGTGCACAACTATAGTAGTCAACACAGCACAGTGATCTTTCCTTTTATCCTCCAGGTAGTCATCATTGCTTAGATGTTGTCTATTAGAGTGGATGGTTAGGCCTCAAAAGTCCTCGGTGACACATTTTTGTTGTCCTGGCCACTGTGTTCTACTGGCCACTGCTTCAGTATGTGGTCTACATACTTTGACACTGTGTGAACCACTTATCATCAGCTGTGAAATGAACAGCAACTCACAATAGAACACTGTCGGTACACGTATCGCTTTTCCTGATGATCGGAGCTGATAAAAATTCAAAGGACTGTCAACTGTGACAAATATTTTTTTAGACTCTGGTCTTTAGATTAAACAGCCACCTCAGTTCATCAACAAAATCATCATGTGCACCTGAATAAGTTCTTGATTAGAGCTGTACGTTGAAACAATTTTATTCAGTTTTGTCTCCGGCTCAGTGACGGACACAAATAGACGATTGGTTGCCAATTCGTATGCGTTGTCTGGCAGCACAGAATTCAGAAACTCCTCCATTGGTGTCAGCAGATCAGTTCCAGGTGTCAGAACACCAACAGGAAGAGATCTTGTGGTCTCTGCAATGTCGTAGTTGAATGCAATACATTCCTAGCAAACACAATATTCCGTTTAAGTTCTCTTAAACCAAACAACAAACTATATTCATTTTCAAATGGATGTGTCTAATACGGAAGTAAATATTACTTAGTGTGACAGTATCTAAAGATAAGATGCAAAATTCTTTCACCACAAGCTTAGCGTTACAAGTTACAGGATAGTTCACTTGATATCATTAGACACTAATATACATTAAGATTTACGAGAAAATATGTTTCTGGGGACATGGTTGTTGTACGATATAGGACATTCTGTGATATTTTTACCATGCAACACCATGCTAGCATAATATATGTAATGGCCCCGTGTTCACCTGTCTGTCCATCACAAACTGGAGTTCTATCAAATTGGCTAAACATGCACGTATTATCATTCAAATAAAGCTGCATAGTACACTAGGATCTTAATATCTTGATGGCAAAAATCTAGGTGAAATTTTAGTAAGGCCATTGTTATACCTGCCTGCTAATGATGGACAGTAATGAGAGAAAATAAAAGCAGTAAAAGCACAAAAGTTACTTAGAAATTTATAGGTCACACATTACAAAAAGTGTACTAACTAAAGTCTACAGTCCACATACATAAATAATACATGCTGAAATGTCATTGCAAACTAGAAGTATAACTGGTTACATTTAATAAATGTTAAGTGAATTTATATGCAAATTATGCAAAATGTGCTCTTTTTGTTGCATGTTATGAATGATCTTGATAACATTACTGAAAACTGGCCTGAGCAACATATGATGCACATTTTGGCATCAGTTTATGAGAATACACTGCTATGATATGATATTCTTATGCACTACAAAATGGATGATCAGTTATTAACCACTCATAACCAAATAATAATAAGTTTGAAAAACATACCAAACCAGACAAACATGCGTTAATAGTAAAAATACCTCCAACGTTTGCAGATCATCATCTCCCAGAGCTAGCAATGCAGCAACAAGAGCACCTGCAGAAGCACCTGCAAAGCGCTGTACATTCATGAGAAACTTGCGGCCATTCATCATAAGTGCCTTGGCAACACCCAAGTGGTAAACTGAGAGAAATCCACAGCCAGCAAACGACAGATTTATCCTCAGCAAAGGACGCATATCACTGTCATCCATATCCATAGCAGACACGAAGTATTGTCTTCACTTCTCAAACGTTATCCAAGTCAGAGATGTTGACGGATAAGTAAAATCTGTACAGCAAATTGCTACGCTCATATTAAAGGCTATTATAGTCATTAATGGCATTTACCAGGGGCGTCGATCCCTATGGGACAGGGGGGACATGTCCCCCCAATATTTATGAAGGGGGGACATCCATGGTAATGTCCCCCCAATATTTTAGAAGTGATGTTGTTTAGGATTTCGGCGAGAGTGACAGCAACTGTTGTTTGTTGTAT
>Ga0209782_1001743_pt1 | contig 11678 bp, 8 predicted proteins | sample WorMetmaBAHAMAS1_FD_187390 | JGI IMG/M metagenome (GOLD analysis project Ga0209782, IMG submission 187390) | Marine gutless worms symbiont microbial communities from Max Planck institute for Marine Microbiology, Germany - Inanidrilus... | ecosystem: Host-associated > Annelida > Digestive system >... | reverse complement strand
AGAGGCTTCGATTGGTTCTGACCACATCAATGCAATCAACAATATCATCAACATTCATAACAGACAAAGCTGTGTTAAACAACATTAGAACGACTCAACCAACTGCCAAATATCTGTCAAACTACTCATATTTGGCTGCAGTCAAAGCTGAATACAGTGCATATGCATTATTCACCTTATACATCTTGGTAACAAAAAAAAACAAACTTCTACTGCGTATGACTCACAGATCTCTTGGAAGAAGCATTCTAAATTCTATGATTTAATGAGCAGAAATGAAATTCAAGAGTGAAATTCACGTGTCAGTTATCAATGATGACTTATCAATCTTATTTAGTGTCAAGCAAGTTAATTAATCACTATAAATTAACAATTACAATTATTTTTCATGATTAATAACAAAATGTTGTTTGCCTACTCACTTAAAGTTCTGCTGCAGGAAAAAGTAAAGATGACGCACAACCAGTCAGAAATATTAGACTAATCAAGCCAGTTACGTAAATTTTAGTTCTATATAAAATTTACAAAATCTCAAAAAGTTACAAAATTTTTTAAACTAACAATTTACCGTTTTATAATTGTTTTATAATATTGACTTATAATTAATTTCAAAAAAGTTAATTATTAACAAAAACTTAATTATTCAGCCATAGTTTTACCCAAACATAATTCCAGCATTATGTAATGCATAAAAAATGGAAAAATTGATAAAATCACAGCTAGAAGTTACAACTAAATTTCAAATGTAATAAAACTTCTCATCTACTTGAGACAAGAAACAAATGTCATGATTAGCAACATACAAAGGAAATACAAGGGGTGTTCAATAACTAATGAGAAAAACATAAAAAAAACTAGCATACATTCAACAGTATTTGATATTCACTGTGCTTAAAAACGGACCTATGGGACAGTCTAATAACTAACAAAATTTCAAATATCAATAATTTTTGGTGAAGACAATTTCCAAAATGTCCCTCATCTTCATGAATGTAAACTGTGACATAAAATGCCAATAATTCATAAACTGTTATCTTCATTGCACTGTTGCTCTTACATTTACAAGCAATGATAGATATTCTTTCAAAACTTGCAAAAATCATACAAAGAAGTGTTCTTGTTATAAACTTTTTCAGTTATCTTCTTGCTCAATAACCCACAAACTTGACAATTGTAATTCAACCATTACAGTTTGCCTCTGTTATAAATGGTTACCATGGAAAAAACTTAACTTGATACACCATTTTATTAAACATTTAGAGTTACATACAACAAGATTAAAAATTCTGTAGAAATCCTGTGTACCAATAATTACTGATACTGGGCCTTGGCACTATTTGTTAGTCATTATCGACCGCGTAGCAGGGGAGATAATACGTTTGGTAGTGTCCGTGCGTGTGCATGTCCGTTCGTTTGTCCGTGTGTATGCGTGTGTGTCCGTTTGCTGTGAGGGCACTCTCCTGTTTAAACCACTAGTGCGGAGCAGGTCAATATTAGGACTCGGCTTGCTGAGTTCAGCCAATGGTAATTGCGAATGACTATTACCAGTCCATTGGAATTGTCTGTTTGTCATTAATCAGGGAACGTTCAATGTTCGCACATAAGTGGTCGATCAGCTTTAATTTGGTAATGTAACAGGAATCGATTTTTTAAAACTGCAGTGTAGTTTGGCATACCAATTTTTTTCATTTCGTTCCACTTTTTATTTTTTTTTTGGCAAGCACATGTAAGCAATTTGTTACCCAGCAACTGCAAAAGTGATGATACCACTGAATTTTTCATATTATTATCTAAAAAACAAACTAAACAAAAAACCAAGGTTTATAACATTAATTTATTGAACACCTCTCATAATCTAACTAAACTGTTCAATATTACCCTATGAGATGAGTGGAATTTATCAAAATTGTCTACTCAGCTACAGTGTGCAGTATCAATACTGCTATCTTGCTGTCATTCATGCAAAATGAAACCATCAGGTTCTCATGTAAATGTATACTAAACGAGAACTAGATTTCCCGGTGCATGAAAAATCTGGAAATTTGACGGCAGCACGCTCATTACTGTAATTGCATGACACCAAGATAAAACATGCAGACGGTGATCAGACGATTGCACAACAGCGACAGAAGCGACGTCGGCCACCGCCGACAGATGGCGGCGGAGTTACTGGTGCAAAATATGCATGCACTTTGACGTTAGGCAAGTATGTCTGAAATACAACATAATATGATTAGATAATGCTGCACACTATACACTCAAAAATGGATGGTCAGCTATCACATGTGACCTAATTAGAAAGTTAACATAAAAAACTAAAAATGAAAATGACTGCAATGAATAATAACAATTCAGCCATACATTTTATGCCAAAAACAACAATCTCTTCACTGGACAAAATTACCACACGAGATGCAAGTTAAATCAGATTGCCCAAAGTAATTTGGGAACAGGCCACATCACCACCCTTTCTAATGACTAATGTACTCGTCCGCTGCATGCACTAGCTGAGGGCTGGGCAGCCCCGCTGCATACGAGTGCAACCACTCCTCTGCCGGTATGCCACAACCATACTGCAGCACCACGTAGTCTGGACATTTACAATGGGCTGGCACGTGCCTTTCCAAAACTTGTCCCTTCCTGTGACAGGATCTGGCCCCCATCCAGTATATGGTTTCTTAGGCCCACACAAGTCCACATCCCAAATCGCATCTCAACTGGTTCGGCCATTTTGGAAGGGTTCACCTTTGTGACCAACAGACAGACAGACAGACACATATGGCATGCTACATCAAGACATGTGTAGGAATAGACTACATCGAAGCAACGATGTGGCCTAAAAGCTATTCTCACTATTACTGCGTCAGCACTTGAGCACTAAATAGATAAGAGATGATGCTGATTTTTTCTTAGCCATCATAAATATCGGAGAGCTGCTGAACAACAAGCTTCTCGTGACTAGCGCAGAAAAGAGACGTCACTTTCTCCAAATATGCCACATATGTACATGCCATTGTACATATATATCAGCATCCCTTCAGTTCTTTGAAACTGCTGTAGCATGACAGAAAGACAGCCATCCACTAAAAACACCACTTCAATCCTTGAAAAGTACCGACATGGCATTGGAATAACATGGATTAATGCCATTAAGTCTAGATAAAAACAACCAACGAGTGCACAACTGTTATATAAGCATCAGTGAGGTAGCATAGGTAGGGTGTTCATCAACCCTTCTGAGGCCACTGAGCCGAGAGGAGCAAGATCTCTGATGCATGGGTGGTTGGTTACCCTCCCAGCCACAGCGCACTGCCACCGCCATTGGCTGGTACTCACTTCTCATCCCGCTGAAAACAGAAGGCTGAGAGTTGGCCTGGATCGCTGGTCGCATAACTGCCAATAATCACCTGTCTCGAAACTAACCACGGTTCTGCTCAATAAAGAGAAACTTTGTTGATGTGAAAACAAACTGCCATCAAAAGATGCAGGTCAGTTAACCAATAGCTGATTTTACGAAGACATTACACATCCCATAAATATCTGTACCGACTGTCACTTTTTCGACAACTGACAGTATGCTTGGGGCTTTTACACAAACGTTTGGCTTGTCCAACTAATCGGCAGACAACACAGGTACTAACCTTACTAATGTTACATGACCCACAAACACCAGAGCATTCCCTACCAAAGGTGCCGTGCTTGTGGCTTGTGACAAAAGAGTTTACAGTTTCTACAGTGTTTGCACCGGGGTTATGTAGCTCACCATAGAATATGTAACATCCATGAAAAACTGTCTATTACCATCAACTGTAGTAGTCATCTATCGGCAGTTTACAGCACAACAGAAATGATATCAGTGAAGCCAGACACTAACCTTAAGTCTTTGTATTCCGGCACGAGTGATAAGCTGACAGTCGTACAGTTCGATGCGTTGCAGACTGTGACAGCTGATGAGATGATTTAGCGTTGTATCGGTAAGCAGCGGACAATTGTCTAGTTCGAGAATAGTCAGCGTGTCCGCAGCACAAGGACTGCCACTCAGCATCCCTATCCCGTCGTCCGTAATCAGCTCGCAGTGAGAAAGACTCTACAGTAATTAAACACGTACACGTGCAAACACTCAGTTTCTGTTTAACTCGCATTTTAGGAGTTATTTCTGGCTAAATACTGATTGCATCTCACAAAAACAGCATAAAAACACCAAGCCAACTAACTCCGATGATGCAGTGTTCAGTTTCACCAATTTAAAACACCCATTTAATGGCCCTTTGTGTGAGACTACCCAGGTGAGCCAGTAGCAAAAAAATAAAAACAATCTGGATTTTATTGAAGCAAGTGACAGTGGGAGACAGTAGCATCAGCTGAGCCACATATAAGTATTCACCTTGCAGGTTGGTTAATTGGCTAGAGTTTAATGGTACTTTCACACAAAAAACGGCAATATTGCACCTTAAAGGTGACCATTTCACTGTTACCGAAACACAGAAAATTAATGCACACCATGCCAGCATGTCACCACTCAGTTTTTTATGCACTGATGCCCGCCTACCACCCAACCAACAGCAACAAAGCAGTGAAGGTAAAGCACAGAGTTCAGTCTCACTCAGTTAAAAAACAACCACTGGCTAATATCACGTTATATTGGCACTATCTGAAAGCTGAGCTGCAGGTATTACAGCATAGTAGCTCATGGGCACATGGACGTCGCACATCAGTGATTACTCCGATGCCAGCACAGTATGAATAAGGAAGTATCATTGTAGAATGCCACATATTGCAGGCATGTTATGCAAAAAACATGGCGAGTATGTTAGCCACAAACGAGCATTAAAAACTGCAACAGTTTACCAGTTTTGAAAGTCGTGGGCACTGCAGAGCAAGTAGACCGAGAGTAGCATCAGTGATCTGTTGCAAACACCATCGAAAATTTGTCACACATTAGTAAAAACTACAACTTCTACGACTACTTCAGTCTAATGGCTTCAGTCTAACGTCGGTCAGCCAGTTCCCCTCGGATCAATCTCCTTCATCTGTTCCAAAACCGAACCTATGGAGATTATGGACCTCGGTTTTCACAGACTGGTTTAACAGTGTCCTTGTTACTAGTCAACCATCAGTGTCGTAGCATTAATGGTTGGTTATCAAAACTAGTAACTGCACACTTAACATCGCAACCACAAAACACAACATTATCTGTACTGAGAAGTGTCGCGTGACCTGTCGCACTTTTTTGGTGCATTTCGTCATCTTTTGGCTAGGACTTCAAACATGCCACTGCCGATATGCACATCAAACGATAAGTGCCTATCGTCACCTACTAGTAGAAGGTTTCTTTAAAAAGTATCAAGTAATCCAGACCATTTGTGAGTAGTTTCACTCAAGCTGACTAGTTTGCAATGGTCAATGTGCTCCAATCTGGAATGCTCACTTTCATCAATGCTACACAGAGAGAATGAACCAAAATCTGGTGCAAATTCAGTTTTTTGACTTTTGGGGATAAATAGGGTAAAATCTAACTGGTTCACAAAAGTGTCAAAGAAATTACGTTTATAAAAATTTTTGATCAAGAAATGTTTGAAATCTGGTTTTTAAAAAGTTGAAGTAACTGGACAACATTTGCTGATACTGCATCCTGCTTCAGGAATGCCCATAATGTGTCTCACAGAGATGGATTTACAAAGAATCTGCAATACTAATACAGTCTGTTGTCCTTTCAGTAATTCATCTGCAAATAAGGACTCGAAACATACTTACATCACCAAATAACAATGACTTATCAGTATCACCACAGACATAAATATTCTATCTAGACTCAGTACGTCCAATTAGAACAGCAGAAGATTTTGAGGCCATCGACTGGGCGACTGGCTTCGCTAACAAACATGGCTGCATTGTGGGATTGCTTAAAGAGACTGGCTCGGTTTTTTGTAAAAGTTCGCACGTGAATGTAAGAATAAGTGTAATGTTTAGTTCGATGATTATTGATGTCCATTAATGCCATGTGAGTATTTTCTATTAATTAGACGTCAGCGACGGCCATGTTTGTTAGCGATCGACGATGGCCTCAGCTTGGCTGGCCAGCACGCGGGCCGTGAGTATCACTATACTCTTTTATCTACTGATCCATAGATAGCCTATCTATGGTAGAATCAGGCAACCACTCACTCTTAAGTAAAAAGCATACTTACAAGAACACATTCTTCTAGATCCATGCGCTCCAATTCGTGACAATTCTACATAAAACCACAAAAATATGTTTAATGCAACAGCAGCGGCAACAAAACGATAAACTAAAGTACTAAATTACACTATCTGACTTGAGAAGTGTTCAGTGAACAATGTCTTTCATTAACAGCTAGATAAGCAGACGATAATGCACTGTCGATTACTGTACAGACTGGCTTACCTTTGTCAAGGCTTGAAATCCATTGTGAGTAAATTGAGAACAGTTTGCAACCTCCAGAGTCCTAGCACACACAGTTATAGACATATAGTATGCTTTATGTTTGGTTCCACCAATTCTTTTCAATGCTTCAACATGGCTGCGTTACAGGAACAGCATCCGAACTTCCAAAAAGTTAACGGAAACTGTGTGTGGTCCAGCTGTCACCAATCACTGGTCCATCACCACAAACATGCATTGGTTAACAGAAATTTTCTAAGTGAAGCTCGTCCTGACATAGCCAGTATCTATGTTGATTTTCTACCCCCAGTTGTTTCAAAGATAATGATTTGAGATACATGGTGCAGCTGCTACAGGCCAGACGCCTAGTTATCATCCAACTAACAGTAGCAGGCAACTCAAAACACCAGTCACAACCAGGGAAAATCACACAATGGCCTTGTCATTATGATTCGCCAAGCGATTCCTGAGTTTTAAAGATGATATGCAACGGTTTTTCACAAAATTGATAAACAGTAGTTTCTAATAGCTTTATGCAATATAAATAAATTTGCGTAATCGATTTTGATAAATAACATCATAAAATGCTGAAAAGTGAAGTTTACTGGTCTTTTTCACTAGTTTAGTTATTCTTGGGCAATCTCCATCATTTGTGACGTCATACCAGTTGTTTACGTTGATATTCCCTATGTAAAGTAGTCTTTTTCAACCGTTTATTTTTTCACCCTCAGTAATTTTTTTTATAGGACGAAATTAATGCGAACCTTACTATAACCACCGGCTAGTATTTTACATGTGTACGTTGCATGGTGCCGTATACAGCGGCAGTGCATGCCGGTGTAGTGCTAGGGATCCGGCCACATTGTCACGTGCAATGGTGCTGTTGATTCCATTCTACCAAAGAAAGTCGTTTTCTGCTATTTATCAACAAAAAACCTAAATGACTTACAGTCAGCATTTTCACTACTATCATCAGTCAACAGGAAGAATGTTTCTCTGGTATGACATCATTAAAACTCGGGTGCACACCTTTTAGACACTTTTTCGGTAATTTTATGGTTTTTTAGACGTTCCTAAATATTCAGATTATGTTTGATTATATTAAAGGAAGACAGCCAGCAGTTTACTTTAAAAACCAAAAAAACTGTTGCACATCATCTTTAAAGTTACGGTATGTCAAACTCCCGCTACAGTTGGTGGATTGGCCATAGTGGTAGTTTTGTTTGTCGCATAAACGGAGTTACTCTATATTGAGCCTGGTTAGTACTGGGATGGGTGACCATCTTTGGGTGGATATACCACCTTGGTATGTAATCAAGCCAACTAGGTCAACTCAGCCTTGCATCCCTCTGGGGTCACTAAATCGAGTATCAGCCTTAATTGGCTGCAGTAAAAGGCAGAAATGTCACCTCTGATGGGTTGCAGGTAACACTGTGTGATCCCATATAGCACGCGAGTTCCCATAGTGGTGAGGCATGTTTGCAACTGCCATACTCCATTTACTTTACTTCATTTTTAGCACAAGATGTAATATATACATCTCGCGCTTATGCTATGATGTCAGTGTCCATCTGTCTGTCGGTCTGTCTGTGACGGAAGTGCATTGGCACATTATGGCTAATTTAGGTTTCAAATTCCGATCCCACTTTACCGCACATTGCGGCCGCCGAGCTGCTTGCGGACGGATCATCTCGCACCATGCTAGCCAGTGCTAGGCTCTCTTGTTACTTTATGCCAGCCTCTCCGACTCCAATATGTTAACTACAAAATATGCATGACATAAATACTGTATAGTATTAACAACAAAATTACCGGAGGTCATGGCAGCCCTGACCGAGATGAACAAGTGACGCATCCGTTAACCGCGAACACTTGGACACACACAGAGATAAAAGCAGATGGCAGCCTTCACTGATGCTAACGATTGTCTCATCAGTAAGATTCTACATCACACAATTCAGAAACGAACAGTAACAACGACTCACACACACTCGAGTGGTTTAAGCAACTGTGGTTTAAGCTTGTATCATTTTAACAGTTACATTCCTCTGCAGTACAGAAACAAAAAAAAATAGCCCGGTCGGCAGGTTTGCCGAGCGGGCTAAACTAAACTAAACAACACATGAAATTCACTGGTTTTGATTTCAACAGTTACACAAAATTAATATAATGCCAATAAGTACACTTGGCTAAATGGCGAAGTCTCAATCAAGACAGTAGAGGTTGTTGCTATGCTGACCTACAGTGAAAGAAATGGCATTAGGCAATATTATTCCAATGCCAAAATCCAAAACGACAGAGTGCGTGACTATGCGTATATTTACGGAGACCCTCACTGTGCCGTCTGTAAAAAGTTCAAGAAATTATTAGCTGCTAACTCCATACGCAAAATCCACATTCACTGGACAGATACAAGCAAACCAATACTTTTCATCAAAAAAAGTAACTAAGAGGCTACTGGCATCAAGTAATTGAGCTTCGCAGATATATTACAACAAGTACTTGAAGTGGAGATCAAACGTATATGATAATTTTCGTGCAGTGTCCGACAATGTCAACTGGGGGATTTCAAAATATCAGCAGAAAATTAGCTAATGAAAAGTTACCTTATTTATTTTGCACACAGTTTATTCTAAGTTGTCTTGCCCCGTAAAGTTTGGTAAAATGGTAGTTAAGATCCATACCGTGCAACCATGTAGATTCAAACTCCGCAGTTGTGGACAGTTATGACCTAAGTGTCTAAGGCCAGCGTCTGTCAACTGTCACATAAACACAGCAGCAAACATGCATGACCATCTCAACAAAGACAGCAGCAACAAAAATACTGCAATTATAAGACTCATGTTCCATCAGACAAGTATCAGCTAATGCCAACAGTCCTATGCAATGACTTGCATCATGCCTAGTCACCCACTGCGCTGTACACAAAGCTGCCCGCTAACTGTGATCCACACACAATGGTCGTCCATCAACCATCATATGCCACTTAGCCACGTCTGCCATTGCTGCTAAGTGTTGTCAACAAGAGTGAACTGACTGACGACTCTAGCTTCTTTGTCGCACTCAGCGATGGTGGATGTGCCGTGGCCAAATTTTTTAAGTCAAGAGTTTGAGACAGAGGTTCAGATGAACAGTAGTGCCCTTATTTTTAGAACCATAATTGCAGCCATTTCAATACAACACCGGAGTGTGACAGACACACACTTACAGCTAATACACATGTTATGCTAGCATAGCGTCGTGTGAGTAAAACATTAAACAGCCACAGGTACTTGTCATTGTTGTTGCCACTGTAAGCAGTCACGAGACAACAATCATTCATGAGATACATGTTATCAGTGACTGAACAGCAACACTATTGGCCATATCCATATCCATGTCCATACAGTCCAGTGCTTACACACTTAATGTGACCAGCGGCGAGAAACACTCATGTAGTGAATGTGCATTCAAACAGAAATGTCTTCAACTGGCGTTTGAACTCATTGTGGTCCTGAAGCTTGGCAGGCAACGCATTCCATGCTTTAGGACAGGCATGCGAAAAGCAACGTTTGCCGAACTTGAGTCGGGTAGTAAGCGGTTCACAGCGATTGATGTCTGCAGATCGAAGTCGCTTCCGGTACTGTATATTGGCTGTGGCCATCACAAGACCGGAGAGATACGACGGACTGCTGCCGATGTGCACCTGGTGCATTAGTACACACAATTTATATGCGACATGATGCCTGATCAGGAGCCAATGTAGGTCACAAAGAGCTGACGTCACGTGATCTCTTGGTCGGAGGCCTCTGATGAGTTGTGCCACGGCATTTTGAACATGCTGTAATGGTGCAACAGTAAACACTGATAGGTTTGCTAGTACGTGTTGCAGTAGTCTAGCCTGTTTAGAATGAAAGCCGATACAAGACTGGCAGTGATCTCGGCCCCGAGAATAGCTCGCACCTTCTTCAGTCGTCGGATGTGATAAAAAGCGACACTGGTCACCTTGTTGATGTGAGGTTTCACATCAGTTCATCATCAAGAACAACGCCTAGGTCACTTACTGCGCTCACTGGCTTGATCGTTTCTACATCGACATGCAACAAAAGGTCCAGGAGTCTGCTCTTACGGATATTAGTCCTTGAACCAAACCAGATAAGCTCCGTTTTGGCAGGGTTCTGCTGCAATCGCCTTGACGCACACCAACCGTGGAGCAGTGCTGTAGTCTGTCAATAACTATCGGAATGTCACCGCTTCGCATCATTCTACATGGAGTATGTCTAGCCATACAAGTACAGCTGTGATTCAGAATAACATTCAGAATCTGTCTTGCTTTGCATGCCAACTTACGTAGGCTAGAGTATGTCGGCCGGCAACGGTGTAATGTAGACAAAATGTTTAGTGGTGTATTTTACAGCAAGCAGTATACCGCTATTTCATCATTCATATACCATTGAGTAAACGGCCTAGTAGAAAATGACGAGAAAACAACAACAAATTCACAAATACGACCTTTAACAAGTATGTTTACGTTACAAACACTGGTTACAAATGTTGTAAACAGAAAAGGCCCCTAGTTTGTGACGTCATTCACAGATAAATCAGTAAGCATCAAGGCCGGTTTCCAGCGTGACGCAACGCAAGGTACTTGCGTGCAACGCAGCGTAAAACGTACGCATCGCAGTCATCGCAAGCAACGCAACCAACGCAAGCACCAAAAAAGCCAATGCAAGAAATTATAACTGGTTCTATTTTTTACGCAAGCAATGCAAGCGCCGACCAATCAGGACGCTGTGTTGGTCTGAGTTATAAACATAAATCCTGTTTCCTGCTGTCGTTGTTTTATCATTGTTGCTCAGATGTTCTCAACTATCAGCCGTGTCCTCGACGACGGCTATTGAGTATCACACCTCCGACGGTAGACGGTGGTGCAGCGCATACACTAAGGCTTTAACTCAATTGGTTCGATTTTTCACCGTGTTTGTTGCAAACTTGATTGTATAACATATAAACAACAAATCCATTAAGTGGAGTTTGAGCATTATCGTTCAAATATGTGCTTATGATCGACATTTCTTGGTCTGCCTAGAATTTGCTATCAACCGACGCTCGTTGCCTGGTAATTATACTTGGTGTGCAGTTCAATATGGTCGATTTTTACCGCGCGGCGCAATGCTGTACTATCTGTCCGTCCGTCTGTCTGTCTGTGTGTGTGTGTGTCTGTCACACTCCGGTATTGCGTGAAAACGGCTAAACGTAGGATCACGCAAATAATGCCACACGATACCCTCATGAC
>Ga0209782_1001742_pt1 | contig 11680 bp, 8 predicted proteins | sample WorMetmaBAHAMAS1_FD_187390 | JGI IMG/M metagenome (GOLD analysis project Ga0209782, IMG submission 187390) | Marine gutless worms symbiont microbial communities from Max Planck institute for Marine Microbiology, Germany - Inanidrilus... | ecosystem: Host-associated > Annelida > Digestive system >... | reverse complement strand
CCCCTCCACTGCATTGCAGGGTGTGCAGCTTCGGTTGTTATGCCACTGAGTAGGGCGTGTAAGTAAATAAAGATTATTTATTCCAGATCCACAGTCCACTTCTACTTTAGATTAACTTTTACCAACTTCCGGTGATAAGGATATATTCAGACGTCTGTGTAAAATATGCAGTGATTTGCTTTTGTGTTGGACTTTTCTGACAAAGATTCATGCAAAACATCAAGCATTTTCAGTTTCCAGTGAATAAGTGAAAGAGTTGTGCTAAAAATAAATAAAACTGATATAACATGCTAAAAATAATGACAAAAAAAGTAATTAAATAGTGATAGTTATGTATTAGTTAAATAATAATAATTATTATTATTTATTAATTAAAAAGTAAATTTGTACTGACATTATAAGTACTTTTGACATATATCACCGGAAGTGGACAACTATAGATATTAGAGTAAATACCTTACACGGCCTATTGTTTGTCATTTGCTTTGATTTACAGCAACTCAGTAAATCTGTGATTGTTTGTTCACACTGTCTGTAATAAATGTCATGATCCCATTGGTTGACTTCGTGTATGCACTTTGAAACACAACATTCTTGTGTGTAAGTTTACTGTAATTGTGTACCATAATTTTCAAGAAAATTTTGATGCACAGATTTATTGATATTGATAGTTAAGTGAATTTCATTTTAGTATTACCACAGAGTTATGAACAAATTTTCACACAACATATAACACGTTCCATTCTTTTAGACTTTGGCACTACATACATTTTCACTTACTTACTTACACGAAATGCAAAAGCAGCAAGGTAAGGAAGCAATTATGCAAAAAAACATGTCACAAGTGAGACCACATTCCACAGAATATAAGTAATAAAAGGATAGAAATTACGGAGGGTAAAACATATAGCCCTTTTGGCAACTTTTGCCGAGCGGGCTAAACTAGAAATGCGTGGCAAAGCCTAGCATATAGTCCGCTTGTCGCCGTAGTGTCGCCCCCTAGCGAATACTTGTGAAAATCACTTACTTACTGATCACCTTTGTGCCTCCATCCCATAGCAAACATAGGTGAACTAAGCGTGGTAACAATTATCGACTCCGTCCGTACAACTTCTTTCGCCTAAAATTTTTCTCCAGGATCACTAATCCGAATCTCACCAAATTTTCACGATTTGTACAGAAATGATTGACGATTAACCTGCTGAAATCAAAATTGTGATATTCCAATTCATTTCGGAACGCCAGTATGCCAAATGAACGAATGTCGTCCAATTTCGGCCGAGCCGCAACACAATTTTCATATTCTACCCCACTTTAACTCAAAAACTACTGAACCGATTTTCACCATTTTTTCACACGATCTAGAGCAATTAGTGGAGCTATTAACGCGTGCCTCCGCAAGATGATAGTACATTTCGTTTCAGAATACCAGAGCGAAAAGTGAAACCGGTCAATTTCGACGTTGGCAAAAATCGCCCAAAATTAATTGGTTACCATGGCAACGTCCCTTGGACTACTGCGAAGATTATGGCAGTTTAATAATCTGCATGCATGCCTCTACAAAAGCTGAAACGTAAGTGAAGTTTGGTTTAGTAGTTGTTGAGATATTCGGCGATATAGACCAATTTCGGCCGAGTCACAACACAATTTTCATTTTCTACCCCACTTTAACTCAAAAACTACTGAACCGATTTCACCATTTTTTACACGACGTAGAGCAATTAATGGAGCTATTAATGCGCACATCCACATGACGATAGTGCATCCCGTTTTAAAATGAAAGGGTGCTGAATGAAGGTTCGCAAATTTTACCCAAAATTGGTTGCCATGGCAACGTCCCTTGAGATATCAAAAAAGAGGTCCAGATCGATCATCTGCACCCAAAACGCTTTCATTTGGTGAAAAGATTGTGAAAATCGGTCCAGCGGATCCTGAATGCCATAATGCCAAATGAACGAATATCGTACAATTTCGGCACACTTTTCATTTTCTGCCCCGGTTTAACTCAAAAACTACTGAACCGATTTTCACCATTTTTACACGATTTAGAACAATTAGTGGAGCTATTAATGCGTGCATCTGCAAGACGATAGTGCATTTCGTTTCAGAATACGAAAGCGAAGAAGGAAGACGGTCAATTTTGACGTTGGCAAAAATCGCCCAAAATTAATTGGTTACCATAGCAACGTCCCTTGGACTACTGCGAAACTTATGTCAGTTTTACAATCCGCATATATACATCTATCAATGCTAAAACGTAAGTAAAGACTAGTTCAGTAGTTGTTGAGATATTCGGCGATATAGGCCAATTTCGGTCGAGTCGCAGCACAATTTTCTTTTCATTTTCTACCCCGGTTTAACTCAAAAACTACTGAACCGATTTTCACCATTTTTTACACGATGTAGAGCAATTAGTGGAGCTATTAATGCGCTCATCTGCAAGACGATAGACCATTCCGTTTCGGAGTGACAGAGCGATAAGTGCAGGGGGTAGGTAATTTTGCCCCATTTTTGCACAAAATCGGTTGCCATGGCAACGTCCCTTGAGATATCGAAAAAAGAGGTCCAGATCGATCATCTACTATCATCGCCAATTTTTTGCTAATTACTTACTTAAATGACTCATTTCTTGCTTTTTCTTGGCCTAGTTGCACAGTCGCACAAATGCAGTAGTATGCGCTCGTTTTACGGTTTTGGTTTTGTCACAGGCGGTGTTTAGTTGCATCATATTTTTTTCATATTTATGTTACGGTTTTTCACTTTAATTTTCATTTGTACAGAACTATAACACATTGTGTACGTGCGGTTACGATATGTCAGTAATATTTGCTATTGTTGTTTCATATTTGTTGTGTTGGTTCAAACTTTAACATTTCTGTATGTGATCTGAGAAGAACGTCGTACCCTATATGCCAGAGGCTAGAATGTAGCATAGCAGCCGGTGGTTATAGTAGCGTTAGCTTTAATTTCGTCTTATAAAAAGAAATTACTGAGGGTAGGGTCTGGGAGGGGCCCTAGTATAGAAATGTAATTGAAAAACAATAGGGCAACAGTTACATGCAAACAAAATGACGAACTACTTCGCATGTTTTAGGCACCGGCTAGTATTCTACATGTGATCCTCTTCACTCCTCTACTGGTGAAAATATTATTTTCAGTGTGGGTCACACTGAAGATAGCGTGGCAGCTTAGTGATACAGAAATGAATTGCTAAAACTGCGTTGTTAGTTAAAGTGCAAAGGTCACAATTTTAGACATAATGCAGCTGCATGATATGTAATCTGTATATGTTGCTAGGTCAGATAACATGTCCCTATCCAACCCAGGTCAAGATGATATGCTGCCAGTGACCACACAGTCTCATAACAATTCTCGTGGTCAGACAACTGCAGCGAAAGATGATACAGCGGTTGCTGTTGATGATTCACGGAGGTGAGCATGACAGCGTTGACATTGTTGATATAATACTTTGTAAATGGTTAATTGGATCGGATGAATAGCAATGTGGACAGTGTAGATCTTCAGCCGTCCTCCGAGCTAATTAAAGCATTAGTACTGAATTTGGCACGGCATAGAAGGTGTTGAATTGTTGAGGAAGATATGATTGAACTGCAGTGGATCTGCAAAATGAATGTTGTTACAGTGTGTCTTGTTCTTTAACTGACGACTGACCCACTTGATATTAGTGTGCTTTAAGTATGAATCGCGAAATGTTTTTCTTCAGGATTGTGGATCGTCTTCCTCAGATATGTCCCGACCGTTTACGATGCCAACCATCCGATGATGAATTTGAGTCAGAAAAACATGCCATTTATAGGTACTGGATTTCTTGTTTCAGCATAAAAATATATGTGCATTAATGTTGCTGATTGCAGTGGTTGTTGAAAATTCAGCAGACTTACACTTACCAAAAGTAATCTAGCAACTCGGAGTATTTCAGACATTTTTACAGCTAAATATGTACAGAACTAAACTAAACTGGTCTAAATCCCGATTGAAGAAAATTGTTTGCTGTGCTTGAACTTGGAAGTACCTTTTTTAATAAGCACAGCATGGACTGTATGGTGAAGACATGCTTTCAGTGATGAGAATGATTGATTGTGTAAAATAATGAGTATGAAAATTCTCGAGTCAGCTCAGTGACAGTGTGACAGAAAATTATAGGAAACCTTTCAAAATTGTCTATGAACGAATTTGCGAAGAGGTTGAGGGTGTGATAGTGTGAGTCAAGAGAAGTTGAATAAATGGTGGGAGTGGGACCAAACTCCCAGTGATGGTGTTGATTTCGTAGATAAATATGTTATCGTATCATGATGTCATCCAGGAGTCTAGGCCACGAGAATGAGTTTGTTGTTGTTGTTGTTGTTGTATTTAGACACTCACTGTTTCCACTGCTCGCACTGCTGTTTGAGCGCTGTGAACAAGCGACGCACGCACCGGACTGCGCGGCTCTCACCAGCCTCAAGTCGGACATTCAGCTCTTTGTGCAGCACCAGCAGCAACGAGATGGCAAGTTCTCCAGTGATGACCCCGAAGTTGACAGCCTGGTCAGAGTGCTTATTTTATTGTGTGACATCTCTTCCCACTAGAGTCATTTGGTTACTCAAGAAAGCATGATGGTGGGGGTGGGTGATTTTGCTTAGTTGGAAGTCTCAGCTTAGTGCTTTGATACAGTTTGTCAAATGATAGGAAGGTAGTCTGACCTTTAAAAATCTGTTATACAATTATCCCACAGACTTCACAACTTGGAAAACGAACAAGAAGCATTTGAAAAATGTTGGGCCCATTCACCACTGCGAGTCGCCTCACGCCAATTCACCAGATGTCGCTAGTGGTACTGTCGCGCGCCGCCTGCGCATCGATGTCCATGACGACATCGACAACGATAACGACAATGACAACGCGTGATAGAGGGACCGCTATGGCCCCATGGAATGGGCCCAATTAGACAGAAACTTGGTGCTGTGATTATTCTGGATTTTAAAGTCACGATTAATTTTGATTGATTTTTCATAAAATATCGATGATTCGATTCAATTTTAGACTGCCTCAACTGAAGCAAAACTTAAGAAATACCATTTTGTATATTTGTAACATAATTGCTGTTAGATTTCAGAAAGCATTTCATCTCACCAATCAAAAGCATGAAACATAAATATACTACCAGATTATATTAAAAACATTCCAAAATTAATTACAATGTACAAATTTCCTGGGAATGTAGGGCTTGTTTTTCATTCCATGCTAATGCAAAGAATATGGCAGAACTTTGCGTAGAATATATATACATATATATTTTCATAGGAATAAACACCATCACTGCATAGGCAACTGATGCAGATTGTTTTGACTGCAAACAATTACATATTTATAATCGTCACGTCAATTACCTTGACCTGTTACTTCTGCTTCAATTTTTATTTTGACAAAAATCGAAAATTTGCTTATTAAAAATCACAATTTTAATGTAGACTTTATTTCAGAAAACAAAATGTAAAAAATGATGCACAAAATTCATCACTGCACTACAAAAACTGAGTATGTTTTTCTTGTGTGTGGAATTAAGACATTATTGTGTTGCAGCATGATGGGTGGGAATGTTTTTGCCATGTTTTGATAATGAAAAGACATATGAATTGTGAAATGGGGAAAATTATACCTCGAAACATAACAAAAATTTAAATGCTGGTGGTTGTCAAAGGGTTGCTAGGGTTCCCACTGACCTTTAAAGTCAAGGAACTGGATTTGGTCGGTGAAAGTCAGGTAATTTTGCTGGTTGTCACTGGTCAGGGAAATTTATATATATATAATCTGTGTTTTTTCAGCAGTTGCATTATAATTGTTGCATTTGTCAACTGAAATTCGACTGCATATTTGGGTAAGTCCATGCTGTTGTTGCATGTCAAACATCTTGCGGAATAATTCAGAATGTGGTCAGGAAAAAATTCCGGATATGGTCAGGAAAAAGTCGGGGAATTTCATTTTTCAGATAGACTGGGAACCCTGGTGTGGTCGGCACTTGGTAATTGTATGAAGAGTCTGCATCTTGATTGAGAGAGGCACAGTAATTGGTGATAGAGAAGATCAGTAAACACTATCGTCCAGCATATCGTCGGTTGTTATAATTGATGTATTTCTTTTCTAAATCTAAAAATGTGATCGTAACACACTTTTGTCATCTTGAAATAAGTTAGTAAAATTCATTTTCTGTTGTCGACGAGCAGATGTTGTCCGCTGGTTTTAGATGCTGCGTGCAATACAGACGCTGCGAATACATCTGCTGGAGTTGGAGAAAGTGAACGAGCTCTGTAAGGACTTTTGTTCACGGTACATTGCGTGCCTGCGAGCAAAGATGCAGAATGAACAGCTGCTGCATCTGGACTCGTTTGACGCGGAATGTATGGTGGGCCACGGTGGCATGTCGGCACGGTGGCCTGTGATGTCGGCCGCAGCATATGACGGTCAGGTGTCGTCGGTTGCTGGTCAGGAGCCATGTGTGAGGCCAGATGTCGGTCCTCGTCTGACTGATGGAATGACTTCAAACCACTCACAGCAGGACATCATTATGTCACAGCAGGTATGATTCAGTAGCACCATATTCATTATTATACCTATATTAGGTCACAGGCTTTGTTTACCACATGGCACTGTCAGCTATGCTATTTAGTCAATCTGCTTGGCTGTAACGTGTCATCGCAGTGTTTTTGTCTGTACGTCACGACTGGTCTAGAGTTTGTCAATCTGGTATTTTCTAACATGAGTTAGAAAATACCAGAATGACAAACTCTAGACCAGTCGTGACTAGGAGACTTCAAAAGCTGTGGAGGATATGATGCTGTTATTCTGAATGTTTGAGAAGTAGTTCTGCTTAATAGAGAACAGGCAGTTGGATTTTAAAGATGATGTGATTGGAGGTTTCTGAAAGAAAAATGCAAAAATTTGACATTATGAGTAGAGATGTCAAACTCGGTTCATTTTAATATTTGTCTCAGTATTCGTTACCGTAGACAGAGAACTGGGCCTATGGGCTAGCATGGTAGATGACCGATGGACGGCATTTTATGGTGCCTCAGTGACTCAGTCGGTGTGTCTGCTGCCAGACATAACATCGGCTGAGTAAAGATTAAAGAATGCCGTCAGCAGGCCGCCAAGTAAGACCGTGGTGTCATGGCGACATGAAACAGATCGCCCGTCTGCAGCCACGTGTGGTGTGTTGCAGTGTAAGACACATGCCTCCTCTCTTCCCGTGTAACTTTTTTTATCCTGCCACAAATATGAACGCAGACAATACTTCACAACCGGCACCTGGTTAGGTCTCGCCGCTAAGACATGCTGAGAAAGGGACTGTGTGCGAAGCAAATCTCAACTCACGTGAATCGAGTTTTGAGTTGGTGCAATTCGAGTGAAGTTACAAGTTAAAAACCAAAGTTTCAAATAATCAAACTACTTTTAACGTCACTAATTATGAGCATGTGAATACAACAGCTATTAACTATTTAACAGCAGGATGTGGGCCAGACCATAGGCAGCTTTGGTGACATATTTAGAGTGTTAGAAATGGAAGCTAACTAAAGTGATTTTTTTAAATGTGAATTTGAGATATTGTCCATTAATGACTTTTGTCTGAGCTTTTTGAATGGTACGGACACAAAGGCATGTTTAATACACTGTGATGTAGCTCAGTAACAGTGCCTCTCTGCAACAGTAATTCCAATGATGTCATACCTATAGTGCTGTGAAATAGCTAAGCATGATGTATTATGTTTTTTTTCTGTAAAATGTTGTTAATAAAAACAAGTCGGGTATTCCTATCAAATTCGTATGTTTTTCAGGCTGTACATAGGTGTAAGTTCTCTATCACGATGTCTACATCATTAAGTGCTTACATGTTCGGTGAAGTATTCGTAGACTGTGTCACGCTGCATCCTGTAACTAGTTGTGGGTATGTGTTGGGTGTGACAGGTTGCTAGTGTGAGGGCATTTGAGTCGACAGATCGTGGTGTAAATAGTGCACAAAGAGATGATGACAGGATGGCGTTGACACTGTCTACGGCTGCAGGTTTGGCTTCACGTCTTGTTTATTGCCAGCTCATTGGTTCTATATATTACCAGTGCTCGAAATCTTAACAGTATTATTTCATGGTTTGTTTGAGAATCGACAGTGATGTAATACTGTAGATGAAAAAAGACGTGTTAATATCGCAATTAATGATTATTAGCATAGTAGTATAAGTGCATATGTCAGTCGGAAGTCGCTGGTAATTATCAGATATACTTTGCTGTTCGTGTGGTAAAATAATCACTTATGAGAGATGATAAAATGTGGGTTTAGTTATGATGAATGTTGACCAATCTTATTCACGATTTCACGGCTGTGACACCTTCCATGAAATTAGCTGTCTTCACAAAAATTGTACACTTTTGTAAATTTCTTGAAATCTGTGATTTTGTGTCAATTTTGTTTCATTTGGGAAGCATTTTGGACTATTGCCAATACATTCTATAAAGATTTTGTCATTTGCTGTGTGTCACACTTCATAAAAAGTTAAATTAGTAATTAAGGATCACTACTTAATTCTTACTTGCACAGCATGCAGCTGAATGTGCACCATTCATGACTACAGCAGCGGCGGCATTGCTGAGCTGGCTGGCGCTATATTAACCTGCCTAATGCCTAGTTGTCTAGTACCGTACACAGTGTCGTTTTTGTAACTGAAGTGATAGTGAACTGATGAGTGATGAACCGATTATGAATTTGCTATGTATTGGATGTCACATGTCACACTATCTCATCAACAGATGAGTTTTTATTGCTGTTTTTTAACGCCAAACTGACAGTATCAGAGTGCTGAAGTGTTAAGCACTGATAACTGCCATAGAAAATAACTGACTGGCCCTCATCTTATCAAGACATTGTACTACCAACCACCTTGCACTTTCCCCCATTCTAACCATAACATACCAACAGAGCAACGCATGTTTAAATTGTTTATACTTAGGCTATTATATGTAAATACAGACTATTGTATCTTGTAACTTCTACTATATTACTATTCTACATATACGGTTGCGTTTTGTCAACTGTTTTAATAAACGGAAGGAAGAGGAAGATCTTTTCTTGATCCGGCAGCTGACTCCACACTGAAGGGATGCTGTGCCATTTTTGATGGAAACTCCCTGACAGTGTCAGTGATGAATGCCATCTGTCACCACTGCAGCACTTTATTAAGAGATGTCCAGATTTTTATTTACTTATTTACTTGGTGTGTAGTGAGCCCAGTGGATACATCGTCGTCACTGGATGATATAGAGGATGAAGAGTTGCGATCTCAACAGAACAAGCGTGGTCTGCTGCCTCCACATGCCACACACATTCTCAAGTCATGGCTCTTTCAGCACATGCTTGTATGTATGCCACTTGAGCTACCTAGAAACCGTGGCAAGACTTGCGGAAATGTTATTATTCTGCAGGCTGACATATACGATGATGTGATGAATATGTAGCAGTGCTAAAATGCTGATCGGTAGTTGGTTCAGTTTATTGCAAGTGCCTCTACATCTTCAGACTTTGTGACACTAGACGGATTGTACTGTTGTATTGTGTTGTATTACGTAGCTTCATGACAGAAAACACATTAGAGTTTATGGCTATTTGTCTGTGCTATAACCTGTAAAGGCATTAATGTCGGATGTCATTTTTATATTTTAACGATGACACTGTGTCTATTAAAAGTTGAATCCTTTGAAACAGATAATCACAAAGCACAATTATATGTTAAGCATTTTACTTACTTGTAGCACGTTTATCTAGTGGGAACTTGAGCTGAGGAGCTGGTGTAAGAGTGCAGTACCTCAGTGCTGTGTTACTCGATCGGGCGACAGGATGGGCATCTTGTCTAGGAATCCCACTCAGTTACTGTGAAACTTTATAGTGTTTGGAGGACCAAGCCCAGCTGGGAGAAACTGTGGAAAAGAAGGATAGTTAGCAAGGTCTGAGTTTGTGAGTGTGTTGCGTGCAACAGCATCCGTATCCGAGTGAAGAAGAGAAACGGATGCTTGCCACACAAACCAACATGACGGTTTTACAAATTAGCAATTGGTAAGCATTTGTTTTCTTTCCTGCTCCTTCATTTCAGCTTTCACACAACTCTAGCTGTGTGTTACAGCAGGCGGAATTAGACATTAAGCTAATAAAGCAACCACTTTACTGACTGTAACTTTCAAAGTCCCAGAACTTAACGCTGTTTACGTACTCTTACAGCTAACAGGAAGGATAGATATATGTGGCTGGTAAAAATACCTGCTTCACTTATTTCCGTATTCTGTTTCGTCCTAGGGTAGTGTCATTGGAGAAGTGATGTAGAAGGTGGATGAAGAGATGACGAGACAGGTGAGAAAGGATAAGACAGGTCAGAGGTTGCAGTCATCCCACCTGGCAAAATCTGTACAGAAGATGAACTGGCAGAGTGAGGTTCACCTGGAAAACAATCATTAGGATAAAATACAATACAATAAAAGATGTTCTGTGCACCTCCTTTTACCACCTACCACGGGATGCTTTGCCGAACAGTTCGGTTATAAGTTGATTACAAAACATGTGGAAAATATGTGACAGGTTGCATACAGTCAGTGAGATAGAGATTTAATCATAGGACATGAGACGGTGAAAAAATATGTGGTCCATGTTGTATCAGTCTAGTTTGAAGGGTAATGAAGTCACAACGGGCTGAAGAATAAAGATGGTAACGACCAACAGTCAGCAACACGCAGACACATATCTGCCACATACGACGGTGAAGTACCACTTAGACACTTACACACCAGCAAGCAGTGTTTAAACTCAATGCATTGTCCAATTCAGTAGCTCTAGCAAAGAAGGCCAGTTCGATAAAATAAAAACTGCGATCATGTGTCTTGTGCTAGCAGTCGCGTTCTGTGCCAGTCAGTTACAGTGATGAAGTCGTGCATTGTAGGTTTATAAATGCCCGTCGTCGGGTCATCCAGCCCGCTGCCGCAGCTGCTGCAGACATCGCCATGGCAGCCGACAATCAGGAATCATCGGCGGCAAAGCGGATGAAAACAATGTTACAGAGCGAGGCTCGTTCTCAGTTCTGGTCGGCGCCATCTCACGCCATGTCTGTGAGCTACACAAGCCATGCGGCGGCCGTGGAAGAAGCACACTCATTGTCTTCAACGCCGTCATCCACGGTTAGAGAGCGTGTGTGAGAGTGTATGTGTGACGTGTGTGTCCTCGCTTTTTGATACTGTTAAGACATATGTCTAGCTGTTTGCGTAAAGTGATTCACAAAATTAATTATGGAACTTCCAGTTACATTAAGTTGTTTTTTTTCTCTGCAATATTGTTTTGAGTGTCTCAGAAACGACTATTAGTGTGATGTAACTCCTGTAAAAAATGGCAGTTGAACAAAAGCTGCATGTAGATGTGTGTAATTGCTGTCCAGACATTTGAGTGTGACTATGGGAGTCAAGGTCAGCCATCGATGGTCGATCAACAGCAGCAGCATTACGCAGGTGTTGAGTACACAACGTCGCACTCTGTTCCACTGCAAAGAACTGGTAAAATTGTCATTATTTGTGCACTATTTTGATGGCATTCTGCTCATGGTTTATCACAGGCAGCGCAGTAGCGCTGCACTGTTGTAAGGCCCATTCAAAAATC
>Ga0209782_1001741_pt1 | contig 11680 bp, 19 predicted proteins | sample WorMetmaBAHAMAS1_FD_187390 | JGI IMG/M metagenome (GOLD analysis project Ga0209782, IMG submission 187390) | Marine gutless worms symbiont microbial communities from Max Planck institute for Marine Microbiology, Germany - Inanidrilus... | ecosystem: Host-associated > Annelida > Digestive system... | reverse complement strand
GTATCACCTTTTTATGACTTTTGCAGTTTTTGATCCATGGCTGTTAACGCAATAGATAAACTGCAGTTTTTATCATTTATATCTTAGATGATATAGGGTGTAGTATAACAGTGTATTAGTTATGTTACCGTAGTAGAAACTGTAATGTACTAACACAGAATCTTCTATGCGACACATGTCGGAACTATAAACGATGCACCAGATGTTATCGTTATTTACCGTCACATCTGTATCACAATGATGATGGTATATGCACCGCATGTCAGAATCGCGATACACACAACGTCGGTCGGTATGCTCTCGATCGTTTAATTGGAGATCGTACATGGAGAGGAACCCGGGATGACGTGAGTGTTGGTCATTTCGTTCGACGCATCGGTGATGATGTTATGTCAGCATACGAGACTGCTGTAGTTGAGAACATAGCTATAAAGTACTACTTGGAAATGACCGTCGATTTTCAACAGACAACACAATATGGATATGTTCAAAGTACATCAGCCAGGTTTTTCATACCGACAACAACCTCAGATGTAGAGTCCTTGGACATTAACAACGTATTGATGCAGTTATTGGAGAAGGTCGATGCTTTCAGTGGACAGAATAGTGGTTAGACGGTATCGCGGGTAAAATACTTGCTGGATTGCTTATCATCCTTTGGAAGTCGGTACATTCATCCCAACATCAAAACATATAGCAGTGTGACGACCCTGGTATTTAGTTTAGTTAAAGATACAAAAATAATTTTTCATTATTTACAAACACAAAAAGTTAACACCCAAAACAGTACATAAATGAATAATAGAAAACGTCAACAAAAATGTCCACAACAGAAATGTTAAATGCCGAACACAACAGGACTTAACTTCCACAAAGTTCCTGTCCACTGTCGCAGCTGTTGCAGAAACGGCCTTGTTTCGCTACCAGTGAGATGATGATGATGTCTCTGATAACTGACGCTGATCCCGGGCTGTTCTGGCGGCCACTTCGACGGCGGCAGATGAACCCCGGCTGTTCAACAGTTCGACATGCGTTGCTGACTGTCCACCAACGTTCTATGGTGACCCATCAGCTGCCGTAGGTCTTTCGTCGTCGGCTGGCGTCTTCAGATGGCTGCACGTGCCCAGCACATCCACCACTATGCCACACGACTCGTCAATGACAGCTGACAACTGCAGGTGCTCCACGTGTCCACTACTGTGCCACACAACTCGTTGACGATAGCTGACAACTGCACCTCCAACGTAGACTGATGAATGCCCTTTTAATATCTACTGACAAATGCCCATGTTCAAGCAGTAGCCCACCGGATTTATATAGTGTTTCTGCCCTCTGCAAACACGTGTGTAGAAGGCTGGCTGTCAGTCGATCATGAGTGACGAACGACTGGTGATCATTAGTGAACATAGGCGGCGATCACGTGTGATCTGAGGCAGCTGGGCAGTTGGCCAGTCGCTAGGCGGCTGGGCGATCACACACCGCAGGTGTTCATGCACGGCAGTTGTTCACACGTAATACTGAACCGCTGGACTGCACCACCTGCACTGCTGTCTCGATGGCTGAGACGAGATGTCTCAGCATTACTCTCCAAAATGACAAATCATTAGCTCTTTGTTTTTCTTTGGCTGAACGAAATAAAGCCGGATATTAAAAGTGTCAAAGACTACCTCATTACAAGGCACAGGTGCAATTGGCACACGGTCATAGACAGTTACACGCCTACGTTTCAGACACACATGACATTTTCCACATGTACATCAGCTGCAAGTGTAGGCCAAGTAAATGACAACTTTAACCTAGCTTTAGTTTTCTTGGCAGTGATATGGCCTCCATAGGTTTCATGCACTAATCTAATAGCCTGTGATCTGCATGACCATGGCAGACACAACTGTTCAACCTCATGACCTAATATTGTTTCTTTTCGGTACAAAATGCCATCTCTGATATAATATCCGGCTTTATTTCGTTCAGCCAAAGAAAAACAAAGAGCTAATGATTTGTCATTTTGCTGCTCTAATGCTAATTATTCAGCACCAGCAACATTTTTGCTCACAGCACTGACATTGTCATTATTTACATCATTAAGGTCAGCCACTGAATTAGTTTCATCATCAGCATCATTATTCACTGACAGTGTTGTGTCACCAACATCACCAGTCATAATTTTAGGTGTTAAGTCTACACAATCATCTCCCTGCAACAGAAGATTAACATCACAATCATTCAGTGATACTTGTAACTGGTCTATGCAACAAGTATGGTTCAGTTTGTCAGTAATGTCTGCACCTAACAGTAATTCATTACTCAGATTATTACAAACAGCACTGACTACTGAAATGAATGTTTTAGCATCTGCTAATTTCATTTGCAAACTGACAACCTCAGCATCATATGAGTTACCGACAAAATCACGTAGAACTACAGTTCCAATTTTTGACAGACCTAAAGGAGCACGTATTAAGCAAAGCTGAGCACCACTGTCATTTAAACCATGAAAATTCCAGAAATACTGTCAATATTTACATCAACATAACGTAAATCTGACCAACCATTAGACAAAAAAGAATCAATGGGCTCTTCTGTGTTAATAGCACTGCCTTTGATTTCACAATTTTTGTCAATGTTCATGACAGCATCAACCGATGTAACACTCTCTTTAACGTGGTCGTCATCACCCTGCATGACCTCATTTCCTACAGCATTAATGTGGTCAGCCAACCAAACAGGTGCATCCTGCTGCTGACTACCACTTTCATCACTAGGTGTGGCCATTTTACACATAGAAGGGGCAGGATTGATGTAGAGTGGCTCAAAAGTGCCACAAGACTTTTCTACAAGGCAACGATTTACCTGTTTAGATCGTGCATTAGATTAATTATCACCAGAAGGTGACAAACGTCAGTCTGGACAATTTCTTAGCAAATGCCCAGTACAGCCACAGCTCTGGCTCTGTGACTTCACTGACTTGACCATTATTTTCGTTTCCAACCTTGTTGACATTTTTAGGTGCATTTTTGTCAACAAATGGCTTATTAGCAGATGAATTTGGCATTTTTCTGGGCATTGCCATGAGTTTTTGGTGGGTTTTTCATGCCTGCTACGTAAGCATCTAGTGCATTGATCAGTTCCTGATGTCCTAGCCATCCACCTTTGTCAACAGCCGAAGCTTCTAATGCCAAAACATGTCTAGCCAAAAAGGTTGGTAATGACGATTTGATACGGTCATAAATCACAAGTTGCAGTAAATTATTATAGTCATTACTCACTTGTCTACTGTCAACATAATATTCAAACAGTGAGTTCAAACGGTTACCAAACTGATGGTAAGTCTCGTTACTTTCTTTACTGATTGAATTAAATTTATCCAAGTAGACACCAGGAGTCAATTGCATTTCTTGCAACAGAAACTTTTTGACCACCTTGTAGTCATGCAGTTTATCTGGGTCACTATGTGACATCAGATTTTTCACCCATTCATTAAGATATGGATGCATTAAGATTACACGTAAATCAGCTGGAACAGCCAACTGGTCAAACAAACGATCAACAGAAATAAACCAAGACACAATCTCAGTGGGTTCATTAGGCATACGACTAATGGTATTACGCAACGCGTCACCCCATAATTTAAGCTTTACTGCTGGGCTTTCCTTGTGCCTTTCTTCTCTTTCTGCTATGACACGTCTTAACTCCAACTCTTGCTCTTTTAGCTTCATTTCGTCCTGTCTCTGCCTTTCTTTTTCCTGCATTTCTTCCTACCTCTGCCTCTCTTTCTAATTGTCTTGCCTCTGCCTCTCCCTCAACTCATCCTGGCTCTGTCTCTCCTTCAACTCTAATTCTGCCCTCCAACGCTGTTCTTCCATCTGAAAACGTCCTTCTTCCAAAAATAACCGCCTCTCTTCTTGAGACTTTGCATCCACTTGTGCCTGTGTGTAGACCTGCAGACTCTTCTTTGACAGCAGCAGCCTGAGCCTGTTCCTCCTGGTCTGCCTGATATGTAGCTAACGTCTGCATCATAGTTTGCCTGTCTAACTGGCTTACTACATCTTCCTGGTATCCAGCTTGTACCAGTCTTAGTCTGAGCCTCTCATCGCTCATCTTACTAATTGCAGTCCTCTGCTTCTCAGTTAACCTGTCCATAGTTAACTTACCAGCACCTTCTATCAATTTTATAGAAAAATTACTCTATCAAAATTGACCTGACAGCAAAAATTATCCCTGCATCACGTAATAACGTCTAAGACACAGAAATTACACAACTTAGCAATCACACAACTCCTACACCAAGCAGTGACTGCTAACACTGGCTAAAGTGCCACAATAAAGTAGCGCCCACCTGAACAATCGTCGGGACTCCCGGTGCTCCCCAATTGCTCCCACGGTCCACCTCGTCAATGACCCATACAACGACACGCTTGCCGTTCCGACAACTCGCAGATTGATTTACGCACTGTCACCATCACTCTCGTGTGTACAAATACACAACACACCGTCAATAACAGCCAGAAAATCACCACCAACAAAACAAAATACCAATGCCAAACAGAAGAAAATTAGATATCACACATATAAATGCATAAAACTAATAATCGTTACAGAACCGGTGAATTTATACTACTAGTATCTAATGTTGTATCCTGTCCACGATGCCAAAAATGTGATGGCCCTGGTATTTAGTTTAGTTAAAGATACAAAAATAATTTTTAATTATTTACAAACACAAAAGTTAACACCCAAAACAGTACATAAATGGATAATAGAAAATATCAACAAAAATGTCCACAACAGAAATGTTAAATGCCAATCACAACAGGACTCAACTTCAACAAAGTTGCTGTCCACTGTTGCAGATGTTGCAGAAACGGGCTTGTTTCTCTACCAGCAAGATGATGATGATGTCTCTGATAACTGATGCTGATCCTGGGCAGTTCCAGCGGCCACTTCGATGGTTGCAGGTGAACCCCGGCTGTTCAACAGTTCAACGTGCGTTGCTGACCATCCACCAACGTTCTACAGTGACCCATCAGCTGCCGTAGGTCTTTCGTCGTCGGCTGGCTTCTTCAGATGGCTGCACGTGCCCAACACATCCACCACTGTGCCACATGACTCGTCGATGACAACTGCATGTGCTCCACGAGTGCCACACAGCTGACAACTGCACCTCCAACGTAGACTGACGAATGCCCTTCCAATGTCTACTGACAAATGCCCATGTTCAAGCAGTAGCTCACCGGATTTATATAGTGCTTCTGCCCTCTGCAAACACGTGTGTAGACGGCTGGCTGTCAGTCGATCATGAGTGATGAATGACTGGTGATCATTAGTGAACATAGGCTGCGATCATGCGTGATCTCAGGCAGTGGGGTGGTTGGCCAGTCGCTGGGCAGCTGGGCGATCACACACCGCAGGTGTTCATGCATGGCAGTTGTTTACACGTAGTACTGAACCGCTGGACCGCACTGCCTGCACTGCTGTCTCGATGGCTGAGACGAGATGTAAAGACCAAGGCCAAATGTGACAAGCAGTAAAGAAAGCCGCTGTAAACATTCGCAGTTCGGACGATTACTGTTTTCAGTATTCCGTGCTAGCCGGTATGAATCTCATTTCAGTCAATTCACATCAATATCGTCATACATTACCTGTATGTTTAGTTAAGTTAATTAGTTCCCATTATTATTATCATTATTATTTTGTTGTATTTAATGCTATCCTACCTATGGTGAATAAAGATACATATATATAAAGAACAAGTATATATTTACAAGCCATTCATGCATGTCTTGATATGGATAGCATTCAGTCACCAGTACCACTCTCATCTATTGGTAAGTTTGATAATAAGAACCCAGACATTTCGATGAATGTGTTGTATCATGACGGGGATCAAATTGTACCAATTCGCACGGCGATATCTGCAGATGATCGGAAACATCATGTCACACTTCTCATGATTACAGATAGTAATGAAAAATTTCATTACCTATCAGTACAAAGTATGTCTAGATTGGTAACGACTAAAGCGGAATGTAAGGCGCAGATATTAGGTATGTAACTATTGTTTATACCCATTTCTAAAGGATCAGTTAAAGGATTATACGATCATGTGTCGACATCATCAATCACAGCAGATAAGATATCGGACTCCGGGTAAGGACAACATTATGAAGTTTACAAAATTTCACTATCAGTATCCAGTACCGTTCGTCATTTATGCGGATTTTGGATGTTTTTTGGAGAAGAATGATGTGGATCATTCAGCTATGCATGTAACGAGCGGTTTCTGCGCTTTACAGTAAACATTTTCGAGGAACACGATTACAAATTGCACTGTTATTTCGGCGAAAACGTTATGGACGAATTTTATAATTGCATGAATCAAGAGAAACAGAGAATTCATACAATTCTTAATCAGAATAGTGCAATGATCGAGTTGACTGAAGATCAAAATATATGTCACGAAATGGCTACAGTTTGTGGTACATGCCAAAAAGAATTCAGTCAAATCAATCCCAAAACGAGACATCACTGTCAGTAGGTATATATATCGGGCCGGTGTGTCAGTCATGCAATCTGCAGTTGAAATGTCGAACATGGAACAATGAGTTTTTTGTTCCGTGTTTCTTTCACAACAGCAGTGCATATAATTTGCATTTAATCATTAAGTACCTACACAAGAAACAGTCTAAGATAACAATCATTCCGAGTAACACGGAACAGTTTATTGGATTTCAAATTGATGGGATACGTTATTTGGATAGTTACAAATTTCTCTCATCGAGTTTGGCTATCTCGTTAAAAATCTACACAACGATGGGGTCGATTGTTTCAAATACACGTTTGGTGATGGCGATCCGAACATTTTCGAGAAGGGTGTATATGCATAAGAGTATATGACGAGTCGTGACATTTTCAAGCAAACTAAATTACCATCGATGTCGAATTTTATTAAAAACTCAAAATGGAGGGAATGACAGCGGACGAGTACATACAAATGTTAAAAAAGGGAAGATTTTCACAATGTTTACGTCAAGCTTGATGTTGTTTTGTTGGCCGATTGTATGGAAAATTTCCGACGTATGGGCATGCAAGAATATGAAATTGATCCGGCTCACTGTTGGACGTTAGACAGGTATAGATGGCAATGCTGTTTAAAGATGACAAATTTAGAATTACAGCTGATAACAGATCCAAACGTTTATCTTATGTTCGAAAATGCAATAAGAGATGGTGTGTCGACCGTTAGTAATCGATACAGCAAGGCAAACAGTAAGCACTGGTCAGATTACGATTCAACACAGCCGAGTTCATATGTCATGTCTTTGGACGTGGTGAATTTATAGGGTTATTGCATGAGTTTCAAATTACCATGTGGTAATTTTCGGTTCATCGACGAACCTGATAAATTTAATTTTCGGACGGTAGATTTGGATGGTGAAAAAGGTTTTTTGTTATAGGTCGATTTGAGCTATCCTCCTGAGTTATATGATACTCATTCCGATTTACCATTAGCACTTGAGCATATTACAGTAACACCGCAGATGTTGTCCGAATATAACAGTGCTAAGTGCCGACGATACTTTTTGCGGACGAACATGCCTCGTTCCGAATTTACGTGACAAATTGAGATACGTATTACACATAAGAAATCTCAAGCTATACACGGATCTCGGTATGAAAGTCGACCGAATTCACAAAGTCTTGGAATTTGATCAAAAGGCATTTTTGGCTACATATATATCGTTTAATACAGAAAAAGTTCGTATCGCAAGATTTAGTTTTGAAAAAAGATGTTTTCAAACTAATGTCGAATGCAGTATAGGGAAAACAATCAAACAGTTGCGAAATAGAGTGAATGTCAAGTTAGTGACAGATCCGAATAAGGTGAAGAAATGCATTTGAAAGCCGACATGTAAACGATTCGAGATCATTAACAATGATCTAGTTATGATATTGATGACAAAACAAAAACTACTGATGAACAAGCCAATATATGCCGGAATGGCTATATTAGATATAGCGAAAACGGTCGTTTACCAATTTTACTACCATTACATGGTGTCAGATCGATGTAGACTGTTGTTTACGGACACAGACAGTCTAACTTAGGAAGTACGAACTGATGACATTTACAAGGATATGAAACCAGTTGTGGAAGAAATGTTTGACTGTAGTGATTACCCGACCGAACACCCATTATACAGCAAAATGAATAAGAAAAGAGTGGGATGTTGGAAGGACGAGAACAGTTCCGATAGTCTGATTAGCGAGTTTGTGGGTCTTTGTGCAAAATTATACAGTATATCTAGTGCCAAGAGTAACAAGATAAAAGCAAAGGGAATTTCGAAATCATACAAGATTCACAAGTTACGACATGAAACGTTTTTGAATGTCTTACGAAGTAAAGTTCCAACAAACGCCAAATTTTGTCGGTTTCAGTCTGCCAATCATGTTCTCAAAACAGTAGTGGTTGATAAACTGTGTTTGTCTCCGTTCGACTGCCGGATGGCATTCGTACATTAGCATTCGGACATCGATCGATTGGACATTAACATTATTATTAAAAATGAACTGATTATAGTGACGCTTCACACAAAAGTGTTGCAGGGTCACTTTACACAAATTAACGCAAAAACGTTGCAGATGTTGCGAAACATCATACGACTGCTCGAACAGTAATGTCTTTAGAAGCCGCCGGAAGGTCAGAAGAGACGGTGCATCTCTGTCACACCGTCGACACCGATGTTGACAGACGTGAGACGAACACCAGGAGCAGCGATGACAGCGACGCCGCCGTGGCTGACGCCGAGTGAAGCCTCCAAGTGCCGTGGATGCGGTCGGGCGCGCTCAACGACAGCGAAGCCAGAAGAGCGCCGACGACGAATGCTGACCGCAGACGAGGCAGCGGCGAGTGGTCTTGGCATGAACAGTCCAGCCAGCACGGCAGCCTCGGTGACGGTGTAGACCCAGTGCCGAGATGCGTGAGACAAAATCAGCAGCCAACGGGAGAGAAGCATCGAAGCGTAACGGCCGTAAACACGAACTATCGTACACATAGGCCCACTTCGTGGCCCGCGGTTCCAGGGTCATGGCGGAACGCAATGGCGGCCGCTAGCTACATGGATGACCAAAACAGCTGATCTTGCGCTCGGAAAAACAGACGTTACAGGCGCAAAAACTGTCAGTTCGACGGCAAACAGTGTTCCGCGAAATGTTCTAGACTTGACTGTATGCTTTCTAAAACCGCAGCGTTACTGTAAACGGCATAATCATACAAAATCAATGCAACCTCTGCAAACATGACCGGCAGCCACAGATGGCGCCACGTAGCGTAACATTGTATCAATTGAATTATTTGCTGTTTATCTCTAGTTGTATATATCATATTTATGTGTTTTCGTCGATATTGTTATCAGTAGTTATGAAACGTGTGAGATTTAGTAGAACTAAGACAGTGTATGTAGTAGATAATTATGATAGAACTTCACCATCGGAAATACTTGCCAGAGATCGTGTACGATTTAAACGTCGTATTGAAATGACTGAAAAACTTCTAAGTTCTATATTGACTTAATCGCATCGTGATCTTATATGTTTGAAAAGACTTTCTGTAAATAGCTGAACATTTATTAGTCGTATGTGTGTTGGTTAATATTTGATAAGTCTGTGTTTTGATAATATAGTAATGCATTGATTTTGTCTTATCGTTATGTTTTTACTGTAACTATATATGAATAAAAGAAGGAGATAATATGATAATATTATTAACACAATATAATTATCAATGACAAAATCGTTATATACACAATGTATAATGTTCATAGTGTTAGAAAAAGAATAATACAAATATAACTATACACAGAATCACACATACACACACACAATTAACCACAGTGATCGTCATCGTCGTCACTAATTACGATTATCAGATTATCATTATCAGTAGGAGCTGCCTTATCCTCATTGTCACTAATATCGCTATATAAGTGCTCCTGCTGTTGCTGAGGCTCTTGCGGTTGCTCCTGCATCTGTGGCTGATGCAGCTGCTGCTGCTGTGGCTGCTGATGCATCTGTTGATGCTGATGCTGTTACTGCTGCTGCTGCTGCTGATTCATTCAAAGCAGGCACGCTTGCTGAATTCACCTTAGTCGCTCCTGATGTTGATCATAAAGGATGTTGTTTTGGTTCAGCATGGTTTGCATATGATCCAGATAAAATAATGTTGAGTTTTGTATATATTGCGATGTGTTCAATAGATAGAGTATCGAGTAGTTTCAACTCAGCATCATTCGTCAGTGGCTGAACCATCAATACTCTGGCCACACGCCTGTTCCGCTGTGGTTCCATCAGTAATTTGTGGTATGTTGTGGCGCAGAGTATTGTCGTTCTCTGGGCCCAGTCACCAAAGAAAAATAGGTCAAGTGATCTACACACGAATCGACCAAATATTATTAATTTTCATGTCCGTTACGATAGTAGCATCTGCATTAGTCGTTATTACTAATAAAGTTTATAAATGAAATAAAGTTAATGCGACAATGAACGACTAATCAGTAAATATAAACCCAATTATTAAGATTGTCGGTACTACTAAAGTTAATCTTAAAAATAACATCAATTAATTTTCTAATAAATTTCATATATATGCAACAGTATTAGGATAGATTCTTGGGATTATGGACTTTCGAGTATTATAGAAACAGACAAGATTTAATTGAACGAAATTACTAAAGGGTTATCAGGTGTTAAAAATATACGATGAATTTATCTAGAAAGAAAGTCGACATACCTTGTTGCAGACGCGATGCTATAGACTAATTTATAATTGACTCGTTAAGGGCAGATTTAATATTATTTAAAATACAACGAATAGATACAGCAAAGTTACACTAACGAAACATTCGTAGCAGAATGTCATGAATGTCCCAATAATCAACAGTCCACAATTACGTCTAGATTAACTGAAAAAGGGGAAACAAAATAGCAACTAAAAGTGCAACAGAAAGCTCAGCATACGCGTGCAACATGCAGTCCTTGCATCCGAGTTTCCAGACGTCGTCCAGCTTTGTCTCCACAGTGGAATGGCGGTGGTGACGGTCGTCAGCGTCGACGGACGGCCAGTGGTATTGAACGAAACGGCAGCCCGTGAGCCCACGTCGAACAGTGACGTCACTGGAGATGATGAGACGGTGAAACGAGGTGGTGAAACGGGTCCAGTCAGCATGGACCACGTCCAACGACTTCAACAGCTATCAGCAGCTTCTTAACGTGTTCAAACAGTCACGTTAACAACAGTTGAACTTCACCAACTCAAAAGCACGTGGTCTGTCTATGACTATTCTCGTCGTACAACCTTCTCGTTGTATGTCTAACGGTTGAATGAACGTTGTTGGCCACACAGGTGTGTCCCAGCCAGCCGCCAGTGAAGCGTGAAGCAAGCAGCATGCAAGTGTGAAAAATAACTAAAAGAAAACTAAAGGGCTGTTCACACGTTAAGAAAACTTAAGGGCCGTTCACAAGTTATAGGCCTATCCACAACAATCCTAAAAGTGAGGGTGCTCATGGTGAGCACAGAGCGCGAGCCTATAGTTGGGATCTGGGGGCGGAGCCCACAGCGGGGTCCAAGGGCTGAGCCCCTTGTTGTAACTATGTCTCTATCTTGCACCGTTTCCAAGATATTATC
>Ga0209782_1001740_pt1 | contig 11683 bp, 6 predicted proteins | sample WorMetmaBAHAMAS1_FD_187390 | JGI IMG/M metagenome (GOLD analysis project Ga0209782, IMG submission 187390) | Marine gutless worms symbiont microbial communities from Max Planck institute for Marine Microbiology, Germany - Inanidrilus... | ecosystem: Host-associated > Annelida > Digestive system >... | reverse complement strand
TCAAGAAGACTTGATTTATATTTTGGCATTTTTTTGTTACAATACAACACTTTAACTCATGCTTTTGCTGAACTTGTTTATCGTCATGACCTTCTTAATCTGCCCTTTTAATACCAGACTAATTACCAGACTGACTAATTTTTGCTCTCATCACTCTGAGCTGTACACTTTTTTGGCAGTAAAGTCCGCATTCCACGACTGACTCCGACACGCCTACATCCTTATGTCCAACACAAGCGATCTCGTGAAGATATTCCTGTGGCAAGCTGAATGACACGCCAACATTCTCGCGACAATCCTCGCGAAGATGTCAATGTTGGCGTCGTGGAATGTGGGCTTAATCCCACACATCTACCTGATCCTGCTCATTTCAGTTCTCTATCTACCTGTCTTCTTTAACAACCATGTCTCTCTGGCACATAGCAGACATCTCCTTGTGCATACATCGTAACATACCCGTGTATAAAATATGTATGTAGGAGATTCTTAGTATTGTCAGCATGTAAGCTGGTTACTTTAATTCTTTTTTGTTATGTACGTTTGTTGGTATATTGTGTTGACACACTCAGGAGTTGTGTTACCCTCCGAGCATTCTGGACCTGATGGTCATCTGCTGGTCACGTGACCCGAGTGACCGGCCGTCAGCCAATGAGATCGTTTCGTATGCCAGTCGGCCGGAGTTTGGCAGTGTGCTCAGCAGCGTCGCTCTCACTGAAGGTCTTGAGGCGGTCTGTGCTTGCTGCGTCACCACGGCAACCGGTGACGTCATCTTGCCATCCTCGTCCGCCTCAGGCTAGTGCTGTGATGTTGTGGAGTAAACTGCGCACCTTCGTTTATATTACCTGCAGTCTAACGGTTCTTTTCCAGGCGAATCTAGGTTAACCAGTGTTCGATCGTTTTTTGACTACATGGTCGAGAATAAAACCTTTGTGGATAAGTGTGACAAGCTTTTTACAGGCTGGATGACACCCAACTGACGATTGTCAAAGCACCGAATCAAACAAATCGCTGTCCCCAACTAGTGGCCTGGCCGCATCAGTTCTTTATCCGCCATCATTCTCCGGGACGCCGCGCCACGATCACATCTGGCCGATCCTGTGACAGCTTCACTGGCTGCCCGTCCATCATCGAGTGACATTCAAAATCGCCGTCCTGGTCTTTCAGTGTTTAACCGGCCAGGCACCGGCATATCTGGCTGACGACTGCCAGCTAACTTCCAACGTTCGCACACGCCGACTTCAATCGACGGACACAGCAATGTGCATCATTCGATGTTCCAATAACACTTTTGGTGACCAGTGTTTTGCATCCGCTCATCCACGTCTATGGAACAGACTGCCAGCACATCTACGCCAGTGTGATAGTCTCGGACAATTTAAACGGTTGCTCAAGACTCATCTGTTTGGTTCTTGAGACTGCGGCACTCTGTGACATTTTTGTTAGGAGCGCCGTGTATAAATCTTCTTACTTACTTACTTACTTAACAGAATAGGTGCTGGCCATCTGACAGTAATGCCGGAGTAGTTCAGTTCAGAAAAGTGTCTGTCGTTACTTTGTCCTCCGTCAGTGTGATTGTAGCAAGATTTACAAGATAATGTCATTTCTTATCAGGCACAAGCACTTGGTTTTTGTTTGACTTGTCTTCTTTATGGAGTCTTTCTACATTGAGCTGAATCCCCCAGAATCGTGCGTGCGTGTGATTTGTGGTTTGTCTGGTGCTGTAGATGACGACCGAAACTGTTGCTCACTAAACGACAGAAACTCGTGTGACGTATGGCTCTCAGTGAAGTCAACGGTTGACAACTCAGGATCGATCTTCATCTACAGCTATGAAGAACATGAATGCGTCAGTGCCAAGGTTGTACTTCGTACCTCTCTCATTGCTTCAAGCCTGTCTTTTCAACACATCGTTCTCTATTACAGGGGTGGTTCTAACCTTCACCGTGGGGGAAGGCAGTGGAGCAGCCAGAAGTCTCTGAATGGGGGCCAGTTACCTGGAAAAATTTGTTGCTTATATGTTCAAGTATGCTGTTTTCAACATGAGCCCAATTACTACTTTTTCGTCCCAGATGCCTAATCACACTCAACGAAATTTTTTTCTGGGGACCAATTGGGGACAGACTTCTGGGGGGGTGCATGCCCCCTGCTCCTCCCCCCTTCCCTTAGAACTGTTGCTGTTCTCTGTTTGCTGATAAAGGATAGTCAAACTGAGAGTTTTGATTTGTTGTTGATGTGTTGATTGCATAGTTCGAAATCAATTTAAGCTGTGTTTTTCATTATTGTAAACCATGTCTAACATTCAAAATGTCTCTGGTAAGCTAGTGCCGGGCAAGAGTATGTCTGTGTTTAAACCAGCAACCATACCACTCTAGGTGTTGAAAGGAAACAAGAATGTGTCACAGAGTATTTTGCTGTGGACTGTACAGTATTGTAAAATATTTGTACATTTTAAGTTTTATTTTTTAGAATTTCCACGATTGAATCGAAACTCAAATAATGTAGGAATAGATTTGTTTGACCTTGTGTCCAACATTAATTGTCTTTCACGTATGTGGATTACTTCTTCTAGCTTAAATTGAAGTTTCAGATATTTGAAAAGTTTCACATTTAAATTTTGTAAAATATTTATGCTGATGATGTTTCCATGCAACGCAGAACATTTCCAGTTTTAATAGTAATATTGCCACTGGGATCACTCCTAGTTCAAAATTTAATTTTATACTCTTTTTACATTCATTTTTAAGATAACTATGAGCACGTATATTGCTGATTTTCTGCTGACAGGAGCTGAAGACTGATATAGAGGGTGTAGTATCGGCAATGTGTGTGACACACAATGACATCTGGTGTGCTATCGCCGACACTGCGAACATTCACGTCTTCTCGTATGAACTTGCATACTTTCTTTTCTGCTGTCATGCTGAATGTTTACATTTAATTCCTGTTCGTCATTTAATTGTTAAACTGTACATTCGTGGTGTGAAGTCAACTTTTTTCGGTTAATTATGTTTTAAACTTTAAGTGCTGGCTTTGGACAGTGGCATAATGAATGCATTATTGGTGGTTTTGGAAAGACTGGTCCATTAGGTGACTTTCTGTGGTTTGGGACGATGTTGTGAGTTTCTCTTAGTGCTTCGACTTGGTTTCCTGGCCAGAGTGGCAGCTGGCATCTGAAAAAAACGCAATTATTCCAAATGTCCTGTTTTGTAGAACCCCACATGGACTAACCTTGGCCAAGAATGCTGGAGTATGAACGTGTGTGTGTATTTTCAACACAACCATCAGATCGTTGTTGTGTTTACGGCATTTTTTGTATGTGTGTTTGTGTTTCGTGTATGTCTCTGTGTGTCTGTGTGTGTGCTAGTATGTCTGACAACACTGCTGTCTGTGAGTTTGCGGCGTCCGGCAACTCGTCCGTGAAATGCCTTGCGTACAGTGCCGTCAACTGCAGCGTCTACGTAGTGCTCAGCAGTGGCCGGATGGTCGTATGTAACGCGGACGTGACTTCATCACGGTGTGCTGTGCGCACCGAGTGTCACGGTAACGGCCGTCCAATTCACTGCATTGCTGTACGGACGCTCGACTCCGGGTTTGCATGCTGCTTACTGCTACGTCAGTTTTTGCTGTACGGCATACATTTATCACACCGAAACAGCAGAGCTAATGTGGATACTAGGATCAGAGATTAACAGTTAAAGGGATTTTGACATCTTATACTCTGATGAATTGGTTGGCAAATCAAGAAAGGGTAAGGTTGGTTGGTGATTTTTCCAAATTTGTTCAGGATTTAGAGTTAATTTTATTTAGTTGACATGTTGATCAGGTGACAGGAAGGGCATCTATCTGACTGGTAAAATACCTGAGCAATTATACTAAAATATTTTTTGGACAAGCTAGAAAAAGAGAATAAGGCGTCAACTGGCTAACCCAAGTTCGTCTAGTGCAAATTATTAAACAGGTGCATTTGTGTGTTTGGGCTTGTTTTTTGATAAAGCCTTTAATCGTTTGAAGTTGCGATATTTTAATGTCATGGTAGTTACATTTTTGTTAATGATTTGTATGGCATAGTTGAAGATTTATTGGATTAATTATTTTACTGACAGCTGTGGTTAATTGACAGTACAATGGACTGTTGGTTTAGTTGTAGGCCGCAACAGAAATCTTGTTTGTTTCTGTGCGTGTGCTCGTTGCAGCTGCTGTGAGCTGTGGTGTGGTCAAGGCAAAGCGAAGGTGACAATATTTAACCTTGACCAGACATCTGGCAGTCTACAGACAGTCAAGATAACTGGGTCAGATAATGAGGTCATGGCGTCTGCCGATGTCGTCCATCTGTCAGCTTCGATGTCTGATAGTCGACCCGTCATGTGGACGTATGTCTATCCAGGTACGTCTTTAAATAATTTGTTTAGCAATCATCTCACGTTGTTCTCTTCTGGGGCACCCGGCCAATGTGGAGTACACCATGGAAAGAACTGACTGGTTTAGCAAAAACTAAAAACAACCTCCATTATCAATCAAATCACCTGTTGCTGGCCTTTAGTACTTTGAACAGGTAAAGTTCTCCCATACTCGTTACTGAGCGTTGAGCCCAAAGCTGATCGCGGTGTACAGGCAGTCAGCCCGCAGGTGACTACCCGGCGGTAGGCTGCCATTACTTTCCACCATGCCTGCGGTTACCTTCCCAGCCAACGAGCGCTACTGCCCATCGGCCGGTACCAAATTATACTGCTTGGTGACGGAGGCACGCGGGTGTGAACAACTTGCCCAATGTTGTTACTTGACAGCGTGGCGGCCGGGGCTCGAACTCATGACCACTGAGCCGCCAGTACGATGCCTTAGCGACTAGACTATCGACTCACCCTTTAGTACTTTATCATACTATAGACACACACGTCACTGTATCACTTTGTGAAATATTTGGTATTGTCATACCTTGATTTGCACATGTTGGTGCAAGCCGGTGTATTTTATACTGGCCAAGTGTACATACGGAGCTGCTGCTGCTGATGTTGATGATTATGTTTGTTGAGGTACAATTGTCTACTGTGTGGATGCTGACAAGAGAGAACGTTTAGTTCAGATAGATCTGATTGACAGCCTTCCTTCAAGCTTGTTCAGCCCGGTTCATTGCAGTAACGACAAACTCAGAGGTGCTTTTAACTTTTCTGCCACGTACACATATCGCCGACAATGCCAATCATGTTTTTGACCTTCACTTCTTGAATACTGTTGATGATGGACAGAAATGGTAGCATTCAGCCAGTGAATATTATCGTAGATTAGTTCCAAGAAGCCCCGTGTGGGCCTGGGGCAATTCCCCCTTATCCCATCACTTCCCTACCTTCTTCTCTAACCTTTAGTATATTTTCCTTTTTAGCATGAGATGTAATATATACATCTCGCGCTTATGCTACGATGTCAGTGTCCGTCTGTCTGTCCGTATGTCTGTGAGGAAGTGCATTGGCGCATTATAGCTAATTTAGGTTTCAAATTCTGATCCAATTTACCGCGCATGCGCCCGCATGCACTGCGAGTCGCAGTGCATGCGGGCGCATTGTGGTCGCGGTGCATGCCGGGAAGAGGGGAGGGGTCATCTCGCGCTATGCTAGCCACTGCTAGGCCCTCTTGTTTTTCTTTCTTATTCATGCTTCATCTATCTTCTTGCTTTTCATCCCTTCCCATTCTATCAGAATATTCCCACTCTGTTTCAACACCCGGATGTCGTAGGAGGCGACTAAACGTGGCTTTAGTTTTATTTGTATTGATTTTGTATTTAACGTTTTTTTAGTTAAGGATGCAAGCTTATTTGTGTTGTAGAGATTTATTTTTGTCTTGTAGTGTGAAGTTGTCTCTCCCTGTTAGGGATAGCTCTCCACCCCTGACCTCTCGTCCCTGATATAGCCATATATTTGTGCTTAAAAGGGACGTTAAACACCAACTAACTAACTAGTTGCAAGAAAGGCTGGATAAATGGTGCATGTAGATGTTGTTTGTGCATTGCAGCGACGCTAAGTCAGGCGACGTGCCTGCGTGGCGTCGGTGAGTTTGTGTACGTGGCAACCACGTCAGGATGCATTGTCGTCATCGACTCCAGCGCACTGTCAGTGACGGCCGTCTGTCGGCCGTACACACGCTCCAACCCACAAATCACAGCCATTCTGCCCCTCACCGGCAACCAATCTCAGTCCGCCGATGCGTCACATGACCAGTCCGCGGTGAAGCGGAGACATTCGCGGCTGGTGACTGTCGGTCACGGCTACGCTGACCTAGTTCGGCAAACAGTTTCGCAGTATTCATCGTCGATGAGTACTGCTGATAGCTGCGTTCTGCTTGCGTGGTCCGATTCCGAATGGACCTCGCATGCACACTACGGGTCGGGTGCCAGCAGATAGGTTATTGTTATTGGTGTTATAATCATTATTATCGTCTTTGTTTTATTTCTCTTTGTATTATTGTTATTACTATCGTTCTGTTGATGTATGCTGGTCCTAAAAGCTTGAATGAAATGACATAAAACAAATACTTGGATAACTGTTGGTCTTGATCTTCAGTAACAGTAATCAAAGACTTGTGGAATAACACAAAGATGAAATGTTAATTATTACAATATGTTCTTATTAACCTTTTTCTGTAAGATCATAACCTGGTTGTTAGTTATAAAAAATAACGTTATGCAAATTAGAAGTCGGTATTATTATTATTATTATTATTATTATTATTTTGTCTGTAAACCTCTGTTAAAACTGGCTACCCCAGCTAAGCCTTGACGGTGGCCGTTAAATCAATGTTTATGTGTATATGTGTTCATTGTGATACTGCAGTTATACATCTAATATTATAGTTACAGACGTCACTGTCTGATCTTCCAGTACTCCTCGTCGCTCAAACATTTGTACACTGTAGGTCAGTTCAACTCTGTTCAGTGCATCCGTCGTAAGTTTTCACCGCAGAAGTGAGTTTTGGTTGGACGCTATTGGTCAGTGGAATAGCTGATTGAGTGGCCGGAGTGATTCCGACTATGTTGATTTGTGTTGTAGTTAGATTTATTTTTGTCTTGTGGTGTTAAGTTGTCTCTACCTGTTATCGGCGCTGGTGTAATAATTTAAATGAGCCTCTCAATCCCTTTTTCGTATGATTATTCACAGCACATTCACAGCGACGCCTGCAGCTGCAGTAGTCGATGTCAGTTCACTGAGTTCCTGGTTGGGAGTAGGGAACGGCATCTGGCCTCTACAGCAGTGTGTGTCAGAGTCTTCTATTTTCATAGGTTCTCGTCTGGTATAAGTGGCGGAAGAAACCGAGGTGGAACCAACCAGCGAATCCAGGTTCACCTGCAAACAGTCGTTAAAATGCTGCTAGCGGTGGTGGTGCTGGTGGTGTCAATGTCAATGTCGCTAGTAGTGCATAATTGCAAAGCCTCCAATGTGCTGCGTTGGTGGTGGTAATTGATGGGCAAATAACATCAGCGCAAACACTACGTTGTGTTACGCATTTGTTATTTGCTCACTGAATATAGCCGGCCGCGTCATGGTGACTCAACATACAATGTATTACACAGTATCGTCAGCTCTTTGCTAAGATATAAAACGTGTGTCGGTTAATGAATAAAATGCGCTTTTGTTCACGTTGAGTCATGCTCTGTGTTTTTATTGCACATAACTGACAAGCAGTATTTTAGTGTTTCACATTCCGCATGTTGTTGTCGTTTGTATGCTGCTTGTGTTTATCAACACAGTTAAGGTTTATTCACACTAGGTGCAGTCCATTGTAGCGCCATGACGCATCACATGCGGTGTGAAAGAACCTTTACATCAAGCCCAGCTAATAATCTGCTTTGGAGAAGAAATTTGTGTAGGTAGACTGTCTTGAAATGTAAACAGTCAGATCCATGCAAGCTCAGCCTCCTGCCCTCAGGCTAATAGGAAATGACTATCGGCCAAAATGTGATGATGCTTTGCAACTGGGATTAAGTACGGATATGGGTCATTCCACTTGTAGATTTATAGGTTGAGCATGCAAATCAAACTTTTTCATCTTTCTTTAACACTTGAGTAAAGTGCTGTGTAAATAAACACGATTTAGTTTACTTTCTATTTAGTTTATCTTGCTCACAGCCTGCTTAAAACCATGTTTTTACCAGGTCTTGAGCCCCATGTTGGCCCGGGGCAATCCCCCCTTATCCCGTCACTTCCCCACCTTCTTCTCTATCTTTAGTATCTTTTCCTTTTTTTTCCTTCCTTATTCATGCTTCATCTGTCTTCTTGCTTTTCATCCCTTCCCATTCTACTAGAATAGTCCCACTCCTTTTCCACGCCCGGATGTCATTAGAGGCGACTAAATGTGGCTTTAGTTTTGTGTGTGTTGATTTTGTTATATGGTATTTCTAGTTAAGGATGCATGCTTATTTGTGTTGTATTTGATTTATTTTTGTCTTGTTAAACTCCAACTAACCTACCAGGTCTGGAGCATGTTGATGACACGTACAGACATGTCACAACTTTGCAGACTTTTTTAATTATTTATAATATTATTACCAAAGGCAGCGCCATGTTGCCACACTGATTACATGTCCATGCGATGTATCAAATTTTTGCTGCTACAGAACATAACCCGTGTGGAATACTATTGAATTGGCACATATTTTAGTATGCTTCGTCTGTCTACAGTAGTTACTTTACCATGCAGTATCCGAGTGACAACACATAATTCAAGTATTTATTGAGTAGATGTAATGTAATACATATAAAATATATTGCATATGTAAACTGTTTTAAATGTTTGTTTGGCGGTTTGTTTGTTTTTGTATGATTATGTTATACTGTCTGTTATATGAGTAATCAATAGTCATTGTATTCAGACATCGGTGATATGCACTATAATGTTAGTGTCCATATAGACTGGCCAAAATGGTATCATAACCCCATAACTGACACAATTTTCAAATTTCTTGTTTTAATCACTTTTTATCAAAAACTGTTGTCATCACTAAGCTCATGCAGGTGCTTTGGCACTGTTGGCTGGTTAGAAAGATATTTCACTATGATAAGACAAGAAGCATTTGAAAAATGTTGGGCCCATTCGCCACTGCGAGCCGCCACACGCCGCCTGTTCTAATTTTACATTGCCATTCACCAGGTGTCGCTACTGTCGACACCGTACCAAGATGAGCCGAAGCCAGCTATAGCAATGTAAAATCGATGTCCACAACGACAACGCGTGACAGAGGGGACCGCTATGGCCCCATAGAATGGGCCCAAATAAGATATGCCACAGCTAGTTTGTATTTTGATGTCACTAGGCCACAGTATAGTACCGTGGTGTAACTGGGCACTTACAACTGTTGATGTTATTTTGTGTTCGATTTTATGCATTTGTATAATTAGGCTATCATGAGTTAGTAAAACTTTATGCATATATTTGTTTTATGTGTCTTCTAGTTCCTCACTTCAAGTTCCGGAGCTCACACTTTCTTAGCTTAATTATTGGTCACATATTTTCAATAAAACAGCGAAAATCAGCACAGTGTGTCTGAGTGGACATCGAGACAGAAACTCTGCTCTAAAAAATGCGCATATTAGAAATAGCACCAAAAACACTATAAAATCAAACAATAAAACAGACAAATTGCAGCTGAGAAAAATTCATCATCGATAATTTTCATTACAGAATTGATTAATGTTTAAGTTAATGGCCAAGATAGATAATATTTCTAAGAAATACTGTTTCAGTGGGTTTGATTATTAATATGCACAGTTTGCAACAAACCTCAAAAACACTGGATGAGTGATCAGTTGTGTAATGATGTGTGCTGAGGTTCAGTCACGTCACAGCCCTGCGTAGGCCGCCTACTCCGTTTAGTCCTGCCAGTGGCACTGCACACTAGACTTATGCCTCTCGCACATGTAAAATAAAACTAGAGATGCATGCAAAGCCTAGTGTATAGCCCGCTTGGCGCCGTAGTGTAACCCCTAGCAAATACTTGTGAAAAACACTTACCCATCACCTGAGTGCCTAACAGCCCCACCCCATCGCGAACATAGGTGAACTAACCGTGGTAACAATTATCGACTCCAGCGGTACAACTTCTTTCGCCTAAAACTCTGGGATCACTAATCCGAATCTTACCAAATTTTCACAAGATGTTCAGAAATGATTGCAGAAAGTACACTGTGTCTCAAAAAAACGACACTGCTATAGCACACTATAACTTCAAAGCACATTAACCGATTTTGGTAATTTATTGCAGAGATGTTGCTGAGTGAGTACGCTATTAAATGGTGAGTTGTTATTCCACCTCTCCTTCCTAGTGTCTGCACTACCTGAGGAAACACGAACCCCAGAAATTTGATCTTTTAGTCATGCTTTATATCAAAAATAACACTGATTTGACTTGCTATATCTTCCACATTCATCAACCTATTTTAAATTTTTGGCAGAAAATAGCTGTGGTGTTTGAGCTATCATCAGCCTATTTAATGTATTGTCCGTTTGCTATTACGTCCTTTATTGGCTGCGAAATTACGAAGGCAGAAATGATACGTTTTCAACATCACTGGTTGTTTGTAAACATACCATCTACTGAGATAAGATTCTGATTAAAAGTTTGTTTGAGTTGAAAGGCTACAATGCTAGGCATTTAATCAGAAAGTTTTCCAGAAAAAAAAATATCAGCAGGGTCTACAAGTTGTTGCAATAGCTATGAATTTACTGGTTGGTCGACCGTCGTCCCGGCAGTAGCAGATGACGCAGCCCCCGCATTGATCTTGTTGACGAACTGATGTTACACAGAAATAGCTAGTCGAGAAACAATAATTATTTGCATACTGTACTTAATAACATGCCCTTATTGTGTACAAAATATTATCAAAATTGGTCGATGCGTGTCGAAGATATAGCAAGCCAAAGCAGTGTCGTTTTCGAGCATGACTTAAAAGGCCCATTTTCGGGGTTCATGATTCCCAAGGTAGTGCAGATACATTAGTTAGAAGAGGTGAGATAACAAACTATCATTTAATAGCTTATTCTTTCAGCAATATCTCTGCCAAAAATTACCAAAATCGGTTGATGTGCATTGCAACGTCAGTGTCGTTTTTTGAGACACAGTGTAGGTCTAAAGAGACGCAACTGATTGCCGTACACACACCAGGAGATAGAGAGCGCCGGTAATTATTGTTGCGTTGTGAACTTAGCATTTGTTCGGCTGCAGTTCCAACACATTTAGTTCGTCCGTCGTACACGACGTGGTCGTGGCAGCAGTCCACACTCTTCGTACAGCTTTTTTTCGAGCAATGAGCGACTTCTGTCCGTTTCTGCGGTTGGCGTCTGGTCCAGTCAACCCTGCATGGGCGAGACCACCGGCGGAATTTGGGGATCCAGGGCCACCCGTTGGATTCACACAAAATCTATGACAAATTATCGCATACCCCTCCCCTCCCCGAATATACCAAGTCATCATCTGTATGCTACTAAGCTCTTGATAGCTGTCAAGATGCACCAAATCTACGGATTGGAACGTCATTTATTTCACCTATTTTCTGGGGCACTCACTCCCAATAGCTCCCATAATGAAACCCCCGTGTCGACCGTTAGGTCTTTGGACCCACGCAGGCCACGCTGGTCAGAGGCCCGGGGTCAACTGAATCCCCAGCGCTGAATGCGACCGGCTATGTGCGTGGTAGTGGGT
>Ga0209782_1001739_pt1 | contig 11686 bp, 11 predicted proteins | sample WorMetmaBAHAMAS1_FD_187390 | JGI IMG/M metagenome (GOLD analysis project Ga0209782, IMG submission 187390) | Marine gutless worms symbiont microbial communities from Max Planck institute for Marine Microbiology, Germany - Inanidrilus... | ecosystem: Host-associated > Annelida > Digestive system... | reverse complement strand
GGGTTAGACTGTACAACGTGAAAGTGTCAATTTATCCATACCCTTTTATGCCAGCTGATCCGCCATATTTGTCACTGCATTATCACTTTGATAATACTTTTCATAAACCAACCAATTCTCTTTTATTGACCCATAACATTATCAGGAAAACTCGACCCTAAACTATGAATTTTTCATGTGTCTTAGAAAACTGATCATGCATTAAATTTGGTAGGTACATGTAATCACGTTACGTCCATCCATGTTTTGCCCACACTGCTTTGTTGCTCTATGGTGCTGTGAAGAGGCACCCTGTACAAAAGTTACCAGTATTAGTAGAAAGACTGGTTTACGTTTGACTGGTTGTTGAAATAATTGGGCTATTTTGTAAGATACGGTATACATTGAGCAGTTCAGTGTAATGTCAAAGGTGACTAATTGGTTAGTGATAATAACTGAAAATAACCACCACTGTCATTACTGTCTGGTGCTAAGACGTGCCTGTATTTCTCTTCTGGATCACTATTAAATGTGCTCAAATATGATTAATAATGGTGGCACTTAGAGAGAAAAAGTGCAGACAACTGCATGCAAATGGTCGATCACGAGACTAAGCATACTGCATGTTATTTATTTCAACTTTCAGTGACGAGAACGCTTATCAAACATGATCACATACATCATGTACAGTCGACACAACTGACGCAGCACGTTAAATAACAAAATTCTACAAAATAAAACACGATTGGCCGGCAGTTGTAGTGACGGCAGCCGCGCGCGTGTGCTCGCTCGGTGCTGCCATCTGCAATGCGACAGGACGAATCATCACATTGTTTATTATCTTCTCTCACAGTGGAACGACAACTGGTGGGCAGAGAGGAACGTATGCTCGTGCGATGAAGCTATGGCAAGGATTGCTTTGCAGCACAACGGCCAGACAGTTGGTTGCTCTCAGGCCTGTGCCATTATGCTCTCGGTTCACTGCGATGCTGGGTAGCTAGCTACTGGTAAGTCCGTGCTTCGTCGGCAATGTTGCTGACCCGTCCATAGCCGCCGCGACGACCCCCGCGCGTCATGTTCTGTCGAGCCGCTGCCAACTCCTCCTTCGGCTTCTTCTCTTCAATGTTTAACCGATGCTGTCTCAGGAAGATCGGCTAACACACACACGCACACACCAGTGCAACAGACAAGCAGGTGACATGCAATTCACTGGCTCAGCTAGCATCCTCGGTCACTAAATGAGTACCAGCTTTAATCGACGGGGTAAGAAGGCGGGAATGTCACTTCTGCTGAGTGGCAGGTAACACTGCAACTCCACATGGTACATGCTAGTTGCCAAACTGCTCTATGCATTTACTTTTACCTACCTTTACCAGATTGTTTACACAAAGCTGGATTTCGATGGCTAAAATACTTTTCAAAATATATTCGTATACATCTCATATCAAATCTAAATACATAAGACAAGTAATAAATGTGTATAAAAAACGTTAATATTATACAGTTGCTGTAAATACACGATCAGAATGCAACACAAAGCACGTGCAAAAAATACAACCCCAAAATACCTAAGAATGTACACGAGAGTTGTATATACATGAGAGAAGCTAGCTGATCCCATCATATTTGTGATTAAGTTTCATATTTAAGGATAACAACTTATCACGTATCATGACTTGAAAATTATATGATACTTTTGCTTGGAGAATGATTAAAGATATCTAAGATTACTGTGAGAAGTCCACAGTTAAGGCAGTGACTCAACAGCGTTTAAGACTTGCAGATCAGTCGACAGCTGACAGACAAAACCGCTGAATAACTTACACGGTCCGACAGAACTTTCTGTACAGTGTCTGGGCTCTCAAATGCCATGAATCCAAAGTTCTGCAAGTCAGACGCAATTCAAAGTTAATAAAAATGAACACTCGAGGCATACTACATGTACCTCCTAACAGATGTGAACTCACACATGACACGTTATTAGCAATTACACGACACAGAAACACTGCTATAAAACAACTATAGACAGAAATTCACATGATGGCTGATTGGTGCTTTCACACAAACATTGCACCTTATTACTGTAAACATGTCAATATCTTACACATGCAAAAATGAAATTCATGACAGCAAATGTAATGTCTAGAGCTAAGAATTTTTGGCAACAGAGCATGATAAGTTTATAAACAGCATAACTGAATAAGACTGACTTCCATGCTGAGACTTTGACTAATTTGTCGCCAATACAAATCCTCGCTAAATGTTCATCAGTGCGGCAATTATATGCATACCTTCTGTCCAATGTTGTTTCCCGACTGCGGGCCGCCACTCTTCCGATTTATTCTGAAATCCAACACCCTGCCGTACTCTACAATCGACAGTATGTGTGTACGGTATACACATCCATTTATGGATTACTGGCAATTATTTAAATACATTACCATAGTCAACATGCTTAAGGTATGTTCTTTTAGTTGAACTAAGGCAGTATGGACTGAACCAATGTGGGCCGTTTTGACAACAGGTTGGGTTTCACTTGAGACGGGCTGTTTTGAACGGAAACCATTTCAACAATTTCTGCAGCCATTACAACTGGCATTCATTCCATTCTACATTCACTAGCATGTTATACTAAAATTGCCTGATGGGACACCACAGTGACATTTTACGAAAATAATTTTAGTTTTACTGAGAGTAGCTCAAAATCATCTTGCTTTAGTTTTTCTTATACTAACAAAACGTATTTTACTTACACTTGAGTAACACAAAAATCATTTTACAGTTATCGCAATAAGGTACCTCTGTCCATGGTCGCACGTGTCCAGAATTTCCCAGGTCTCAATAAAACGTGTAACGTATTTGTAAGATCAATGATTGCAGAAGAAAAGAACTCACGGTCAAAGAAGTCAATGAGATCCTGATCTGTGAGGTGCTGCGGCAGGTTGCCAACAAACACCTGCTGGTTGTCGGGATAGTTGATTGCCGCGGCGGCGGAGGACAGAGACGACGACGACGTGACACGGCGTGGCGTCGTCACGTCCTTGTTGGCTCCGTTCACCATCACTCGACCTCCATTTGCACCACGATCATCCACGGCGGCAGACGACCTAACAACGACCATCACAGCACAGGACAATCAGTCAAACGGTCGTGACAGACAGGGCACTGCCATCATAGACGAAACATCGTCATTGTGTGGCTTGTACCGATGGAGGATGCTGTCATTCCTACGAGTGCGCTCCGAGCTAGTTGATTTTGTGCTCAATGATAGGCGGTTGCCAGACCATCGCTCAGCACTGAGAGATCAGCTTCAAACGTCCGTGGTCAGGTATGACATCGTCGGCCTGATGGGCAGTTTCAGTCTCTGGGCAAAGGGGCCAAGCCGGCCGAGTAAACAGATACCATAACTCAGCAACCACATCCATCAAACTACATAACACCTCCTCATCCCAGTCTCGCCAGCTCAGAATTACTGACACAAGATTAGAACCAGAAAACAAAACTGTATTTGACTCAATTCACACCATAAAAGAGAGCATAAAACGCAAATTAAACAAAACAGAAATAAGCAGTGGCATACGAGGCGGCGGCAGTCTTTGACGGCTGGTTACCGTCCGGTGTACGTCCAACTGAGTTGATCACTGGTGCTACTGGCGTATGTGTTCGTCCAACATTACCCGCGTTCGTTGCCACTGCCGACGGACCAGCGAGCGCGGCATTACGACCAGCCATAGCTGCCCACGTCATCGGCTTGGTTGGCACTATCACAACGCCAATGTACATCATTACGCTGATAGCAAAAATGACAATATAACAGTCATTTCCTGGGTTAACCTGAATGCCGCTGTACATCTCTTTCACCAGCCGTTTCAAAGTGAATCTCTGGCGGTAAATGGCACCCACTGGGTGCACTTCTTATGAGCTGACTGACTGACAGCATCAAAGCTAGCTATGAATGAAGCGTAGAATGCTAGCTACAACCAAAAAAAATCACTAACTGGTCTACAATGTTCCCAACCTATCAACTAACTCCTGAGTGAATAATAACAGAACAGGCCGCGTCACCAAGCGGTGGCAAACACTCATAGCTGTGACACACACAATCGCTCAGCCATAGTTGCCAGGTAGCGGTCATCTAATACACAATTCACTGACTGAGCCCAACCCACTCACCAGTCACCATCCCAAGTGACAGCTTCATCACAACAGCAATCTTTGCACGGCTGATGCCACATTCTCCCTATACATTACACTGCACCACCCTATTTCCCTGAAAATGTGCCCCTTACCCTGGGGAATCTGGACACCCATCAGATACAAGGTTCCTGGGGGACATCCTACCCCCACCTCAAACAGCATCTCGACTGAGTCGGCCATTTTCCCACAATACATGGTCGTTACCAAAATGCACAGACAGACTGATCAACAGAATGACGACGGAACTCGCCCTGTAAAATTAGGTCCGATGTGTGACGTCACCTATAATCATAATGATAATAATAAGATGTTAGTTACCTGGCTGTGCACTGCTGTCTATCATTGGTTCAGACGGCAGTTCATCAGCGTTGTCCTGCTGTTTGCTGGCGTCGTCCTCACCATTGTCATCAGCAGTCACATCGTCCTGTGCTCTGTTCTCATCGGCTTGTTTTATCTCATCGACAATTTGCTCATCCGCTGCAGCCACCACTGCTGATGTTGCAATGTCTGGCTGCTGTGCTGATGTCATCATGCTAGGTCCGTCACTCACCAATTCACCGCTAACTCTACACACAAACCCTCACACTTACTACCAGTAATGATGCATAAGTTAAGGTAACAAAAAGGTTACCAACAAACAGCTAATTAATACTTTAGTCAGACTACAATTAACCAAATCAAAACAGTTTCATTTAAAACCAGTCTGAACAAATTAAAAAAAAGTAACTAACAGTTTAATCAAGTGTGACCACCAGAAAACCCGCGTTCATGTTGCAAAACCATACAACCAGCCTGTCAGTTACCGACCCATCATTATCAACAGATTCAGTGGCTTGTGCAGGTTCTTGAGTGTGTGGCTGCTGCTGCTGCTGCAGGTCAATGCTTGGTGCATCATTGTCAGTAACTGACTCATCAGCCACGATGCCTGTCACTGCATGCTCTGAAATACACAACGGTACAAGACGGACATTTCAACATACATAGATAAGTTCAGCGTCAGACACCGACCAAACGAGTTAAGGACTCAAGGTTAGCATTTTTCCGAAACAATCAAAATGCTTGGGGTCACACTGGACCAAAACTTGACCTTAAATAAGCGTGTTTCCTCCATATCATGTAATATCCATTTCTACACCCTTGCACTCCGTCGCATTAGGCCTGCCCCTGAGTCTTTGGCTACAACTCTGGGTGCATCCTTGGTGTAGTCAATAATGTATGGAATGTCAGCATCTAACATGCACAAACTACAGTCTGCCCAGAATTCTCTTACTCGTATGGTCCTGCCTTCTCTTCGCCATCTTACAGCAACTGAGTGACGTAGTTACCTCCACTGGCTTCCTGTTCACTGGCGACTACAGTTTAAAATGGCAACACTAACCTATAAAACCTTAGCAACCTGTCAGCCATCTTATCTCAATAACCTCCTACCAGCCATCACGAGTTCTCCATTTTTCAACCCAGCAATTTCTCCAACTACCGTTACGATGCTCGGGCCTGCATGGAGTGCAACAGCAGAAAACCGCCTCATGTCAGATACAGCCTGTGAATGTTATTTCAGTTAGTTTTTCAGTTACAGATGTCTGGTGATTGATTCAAAGTTATTTCTGGATTTCAGTTACAGTTACTATTAATCAAAATAACACTGGTGTATACATGACTCAATCGTCCATTCATATTTCATCAGCATTCATTCACAGTCTCGTTGAAATGACTTGCTAATTCTACAGCCCACATCATGGATGAACAGAACAGCTGTTTAGTAACTGATTATTCGCTAACACAATGACAACATCTACCAGTGGTACGACAAATTTTGTGCTTAAGTAACTCTAGGAAATGAAACATAAAACAATTCCTGACGACAGAATGGACCACGTGAGTGAGTGAGTAGTTTCTTTACATCACATCAGCACTAGTTGGCTACACAACCACAGATAGTGGGCCACGTGACTCAGGTTTGCAGACACTTTTCACAGGATCCGCTCAACAGATACAACCGAGTACCCAAACAGAACAGCAACCAGAGAAACGTTGTCAACTCCAAGGCAACAACCGATACCTTCAAGATACTGGCCATGAGACTGCGACGGCTCTGCATCAGTGGCGCTCTGCTGATAGATGTCCTGGTAGCGGAAGATATCGATGTGAACGTAATACTTCTTGGCCGACTGCGCAGCAAGCACAAACGACTGGACAAACTTGCGCATTGGTTGACCGTTGTTTGACAGCTCGCCAATCACCTAGACACACGACTCACGACTGGACATTTGTGACTAACACCGCAGCGGCCGAGTGACGCCATTTCAGCCGAGACATCGTGACAATGCAACATTCGCATCACTCATCTCTCGTGACCTCATTTCAGCTGAACTGAGTACGATGTGATTGGTCACAGCCACGGTTAACTGGATCATTTGCTGTGTGACACAACCCAGTTTGTTGTGGTTGCAACCAATAATAGTGCATTCAGTTCAGATGAAAAGAGGTCATGTGTGATGAGTTGTGTGAATGCTACTTAAGACTGCAGACAAACCACTGCGTTCTTTCTTATACGTCGAGCTGACATGGCACAATAACATCACTTTTCAAGACTCAATTGAGTTTAGGGTGTATGACCCTTGACACAAATAGTAAAGTCTTATTCACATACTCAAAACCAGATTAGCACTGAAGTAGAAGACATTATTTGATATTGGCCTAGTAATATAATTAACCTAACCCTAATGACCATAACCGTAATCTGGTTTTGACTACACGAACAACACTTCCTGGATGCAAAACAGGTCATTTTGGTGACATTCTTCCAGACAATCTTCTGACTTAGCACCACAGAAACTAGACCTAACATAACAAAAACAAAAATACACAAAATGAAATGAAATGACTCGTTTCTTCCATTTTGTCCTAATGCAATGTTGTCCTTATATTTGCTTTTTGTGTTAGGTTTACTGCACTGTTACCGCACACAATATAAAAGACAACCTTCACTCTTATCCTCCAGACTCACTTTTCACGATACAGTATTATGCACGTCTGGCACTGGGCAATAGAGTTCAATTTATGAAGTGTGATCTTATGCAGAATTACCAACTGACAGACAGGTAAATGAACGAGTGAATGACAGAACAGATGATATTTACCTGTACGACAACTGATCCCCCGACACTCGACTGGCAGTCCACCTGACAGATCCTTGCGTGACAGTTATTGAAGTTCAGTGACATAATCTTCTTGTGTATTTCCTGCACAAAGCACATCAATGTCCGAGTGCATACGACAATGTACAATGTCCTAAATGTTGTATTCAAAGTCTACACAAACTCTGTGCACACTGCAGAAAGCCTGCTGTGCATGGCGATGAACGTCAATCAGCTAAACCCGAGCTATCTCTCACACAATCATTGATCAGTTTATTAATTACAAGCTACCGTACATTTCAAAGTTCAACAGCTGTGAAAAATAATCACTCATTTCAGCAGTCACCTAAACCATCATACGTATGTACACGTCGGTGCACATGTTGCACACTGACAGCCTCTTCTCATTATGTCGTTAGCTCTACTTGACAAAACTGATCTAAGTATCGCTATCCGGCGATCAAGTCAAGCCAACATTCACAAGCAGTAAATTAAATGCTGCAGTTAAACCTGAATTCTATGGGAGCAGTTTCCTCGTAGCATACTCATGATGTGTCAGGTATTATGAATTACTTTAGATTAGTTAGATATTTTTGATTGTCTGTATTTTTTATTATTTGTAGTATGTGTACAATTTCATAACAAATAAATAAATAACACACCCGATTTCTTTGTAACATGTTAGCAACAACTTGTAACATTTGCTACGAGGATGCTGTGAGGAAATTGCTCCCACAGAATTAAGGCTTAGCTGTGAACTACAGTCAGTGGATAAACAAAGGTGAGACACATACTGCCTGCCCAGTCACAGCCTGCTGTTCATCCGGACGGCCATCCATACCGCCGTGAATGAAGTTGGAATTGTTGCTGTAGAACCTTCATAGCACATACACACAAACATGCCGGTTTAACTGTCATATATTCCACACGAGTGACTGAACACAACCAGCTGTGTATCTCTTGATAAGCTCGCCAGCTGCTACCAAACTGCATTGCTGGTTATGATGATGATACCCGTCTCGATAATAATCAATTACTCGACCTCAGTCTTTCTTCAACTATCTATTTCTCAACTATCATTAGATTCAAAATGATTAACAGTAACAGATGTTGTCAACATATGGACGAATCGCTTCATTTTCCGAAAATTTTCAGTTAATTGAGTGTTAGTATCGTCTTGGGAAGTTGGTATTTTTGTAACAAGATCTTGGGATTTCTGAAAATGGAGAGTGTAGACACTAAAAGTGGTGCATTTAAACAATAGCAACAAACTTTGTAAATACTGCATTCATATTGTGAATATTGTTCAAAACCTGACATTTTTAAATTTAGCTTCACTTGTTGTTTCACAGTGCTGTTTGTTGTTTCGAGGTTCTTCCCAGAAAACTACCGAAACCAACCAACAACAAAAATTTGGAACTGTAACAAGACTACATATAACTGTACGTACAGCTAACATTTGACAGCCAGTGTCAACCTGTGGAGATGCTCCGGAGCAGCATTCAGCATCGTGTAGTACTGCTTGACAAACTCCTGTCCAACAATCTGTGCACTTGGTGCAGGCTCCATTGTGTCAATGACCTCAGACGCTGTCCTTGCCACTTCTACACAGAAAAATGCCAAGTTCAACGTCCACATTACATCAGTAGTAGTACCGCAGTTATGTACTACGTTGCCCCACGATCTTCCTAACTAATCTCTCAACTAGTACTGAGGAAACTAAATCTAACGAAACAAAAGCAACCATTCATCAGGAACACGGAAGATACTACGACATAAAATAAACATAAAAAAATAAAAGCACATTTGTTCACCTTTTATGACGTCCAGCGTACAAACAAATATTCTGAAATAAGATAAGCAGAAAAGTAAACAAGTAAGGAGAAGTAGTAAGATAGCAAACCATTTATAAAGTGCTCAAATCAAGAAATCAACTGAGGCACATTACAGCCCCAGAGCTATATGGGGCTCCATTTGTTAATGGAACAAACTTATTACCATTATTCAGTGCCAAATTATGTTATTAATACATTAAATAGCAGACTGAGACCTTTAAATGTTCAAATTATTTGCACAGCACTGGGGTCTCCCCAATAAAAATTATTTATAAAAAGTATGCTGTGATAGCTGAGACAATAACATGTTATGCTGCACATTGGCTTTGCCCAACCAACTACATGTGTCCTAACACGCAACCTTAACCCTACTAACCTTGATGGTTATTGTTTGTTAATTACCACCCTGGCCACTAACCCACTGCAATACACCGAAAATGATATTTTCAATGTGGCACACTGAAGTGAGGCTGGCAAACTGTCTAGACATCAGTGTGAGCAACACTGACATCTAGACAGTTGCAAGGCTATCTTTAGTGTTTGTGTCTGCGACCAACCATACAATGCTGAGTTAGGGTTAATACGCTAATTACAATTAGCGTTTGAGCCTGGTAAGTGTTAGGGTTTAGTGCCAGGTTCAGTAATGGTTGTCTTGAAAGATTGTTTTGATCTCAAGAGTCAAAACATCTCGAGACAGTATTTTCACTGTCTTCGCCCGCCTTGAAGGTTATATTATCTCAGTCTTGACTCTTGACAGTCACTGTCTCGGACTTGGTCTTGGTCTTACCCTTACTGTGTTGGGACTCTTTGGTCTTAAGAGTTAAGTCTCGAGACAAAGACAGCTCAAGACATCTGACCACTGACGAATCATTATTACTTGAAGTTGATTCACATACAGTGATTTCATTGCTTTACGTAGCTGTGCATATCCGAAGATTTAACATGGTTTGCACTCTTTTGGAAAAAACCATGAGTTTTCCAGTCCAATTTTAGAATTTTCCATGTGCTTTCAGTCATATAAAATACGAGACATTCATCACTGACGTTCACCATTCATTCCTTTGTAACATGAATTAACTTGTACATGATATAGCCGTTACAGTGTCGAAACCAGCATGAATCGACTTATCAGTTATCATACCAAAAATTCCAGGTCTAACATAAAATTCCAGTAGTTTTTCAGGTTGACAAGTGAGTGGTAAGTGAAACCCCATTTAATAAAATTTAAAAAAAAAATCAAAAATTAAATGTGCACCGGTGAAGGTATATCATGTCACAGTCGATTAAATACCAAAGAAATTAGATAATGAAAAACGTGCATTATGCAGTTGTGGTCAAGATTGTGCTGTAGTTGTGCGGTTTTTTAGTGAGACCGCATATTAGTAACACGACAGATCAAGGAACACTTATAAAAGCTCTATCACTCTAAAACCTTGCCGGCTTTGATGCCAGGCGACTAGGTACAATATAAAATTAACAGAGTAGTCATGAATTGGTCCAGTGACAACAAACAAAACACACAATTTGTACATCCGTAAAAATGTAGCGAGGACGAGTAACAGACAATAAGCAGTTTAACTCGCCATAGAACGTCAAATTTCCGTGTCCGAGCAGACAGCGGATGCATACGTCAGCTGAACATCCAGAAGCCGAACATATAACGGCCAAATATTAAAATGGTGCAAATTAAAGCAAAAACTACACCACAACCACGCACAACACTCGCTCTTTTTCACTGAGCACACGAAAACGAGGCTGCAACTTCAGAGATGGGCAAAATAAAATAAATATTCCGTTTATCTTAAATTGAGATTTGGGGGTTTTGAGTAGCAGACCAGTAACAATCTTGCAAGTGATATGGCAATTAATGGGACCCTGTTATTGGTACATTTTTGTTCTAATGGATACCTTTTAATTGGCAAGGTCCCGATAAGGATAAGTGGGATTTTATTTGATTTGGACTGTTCTGCATCTGAATTTAAAATTCATGAGATTTGCTTTGAAATCGCGTGTTTAACACATTATTTTGACAGTGCTATTTTTTTAAATTTTCGCTCTAGTTATAGCAGCGACCTTCTCAGATACATTTAAAATAGATTCAACTAGAAATGCGTGGCAAAGCCTAGCTAATAGTCGCCCCCTAGCAAATAGTAGCGATCCAAAACTGAGCTATCATCTGGCGAACGTGCAAAGAATGCATGTAGTATCATCAAGGCAACATTATTTGGTTGCCATGACAACGTCCATTGCCAAATCGGAAAACAACGTCCAGATTTACCATCGGCACCCAAAGCGCTCTCATATGGTGAAAGGATTACAAAAATTGGTCCAGTATATCCCAAGATATTCGACGAAATACGCCAGCTTTTTTTGGCCACGTCGTACCTGACGTTCATTGAGCTCTGTCAACTCTGGAGTTACTGGACCGAATTTCACGAAATACGATATACAGGCTTCATTTGCGCTGTTAACCATAGTGTTGCAATGGTATATTTTAAAACGTACGTTGCAATTGGGGGGGGGGGGAAAATAACCCCC
>Ga0209782_1001738_pt1 | contig 11689 bp, 7 predicted proteins | sample WorMetmaBAHAMAS1_FD_187390 | JGI IMG/M metagenome (GOLD analysis project Ga0209782, IMG submission 187390) | Marine gutless worms symbiont microbial communities from Max Planck institute for Marine Microbiology, Germany - Inanidrilus... | ecosystem: Host-associated > Annelida > Digestive system >... | reverse complement strand
CCCCTGGCGGCGGTGGGCTGTGCGATCCAGCCTTGAGCTGATTCTAGTTTCACATTAGTTTTTGTTGGTGATATTTTCTCGGAATGAAAGTGACACCAATACGCCTAACTGTAGATTTGGTCACATTATGTGTGCATGTTGTGTGAATGTAAGGCATATAATGGAAGACCTTGATGGAAAGATAGAGAAGCCGAAGGAGGAGATGACAGAGGAAGAGTTGCAGTTTCATTACTTCAAGGTGCATGACTACAACGACGACAACAGACTTGATGGCATAGAACTGATTTCGGCGCTTACGCATCATAATGGTTTGTCACTTTTGTATTTCTCACATGCGACACATTGTTAGTCCCGTCTGTATTTACCGTAGAATATATGTTTTGCTTACTATATTGATTTTCAGCAGTCCCAGCATCTAGGCAGTGAAGAAAATTGTCTGGCTTAACATGATCAGTAGTAGTAAATAAACTGTAGTAGTTGATGTGCATGGGGTCACTGTGGTGAGTTTTCTAGAAGGATACAATGGAATTTAAGTGGTTATTACAACAGAATAGTGGTTGAAAAAGCCATGCAGGCAGCACTTTCCAGTGAACCTGTACACAATAGTAAAATTATCGTTAAACACAAACCATTTGGCTGCACTGCCATGTTAGTTAATCTGTGTGCTAGTACTTTATCAATGAAGATATCTTTATTGATGAATTATTAGCATACAGATTGTTTCGTTAAGCTGTAGAATGGCACACTAGATTTCATTGATTTGAACTTATGTCATTTTTCCTAATATTTTTCAAGCTATTGCATGTGTCATTGATTTAGTGACATAAAGTGTATTTTTATTGTTATATTTATGTTTATAATTATACTAAGTAGTATATCTAATACCATATATAACAATGCTGACTGAGATGGTTTAAAAGTCAGCATTTTGTTTGAGTCTGCTGTGTGAAACTGCACACACAAACATCGACAGCGTTATGAGTCGCAGTAGTGAGAGTGACTGTTACGTGTCACATCAGTGCTGTATTGTTGGCTGTTGACACTAGATGGGACAAAGCCACTCTCACATCCTGAACTGGTCGAGATAATTGATAACATTCTGCGTTTGGATGACACGAACGATAATGGCCTTATTGAGTACTCCGAGTTTGTGGCAGCAATGCGCAGAAACAGACAGCAGAGGTAGCGTGAATGACTGCGGTTGTGGGACATGAAAGGTGGTGGAGTGAATAGCATGTTTTAACCAGGAATTCAAATTGCATCATGTGAAAAATCCTGTCACACACAGCTGTGCATCGATGCTGTTTTAATACAAGTGATTAAAAGTAAGTTTTAAGGTGCTGGTTTGATTATCTGTCTGGAGCAAGTACAAATGATTTGCATGTAGTCCAGTAATTCCAGTTGACGTTATTTCCACTGCATCGTCTCTTGCTTCATTAAAATTCAGAATTGTTTGTTTTTCTGGTGATGGTTTACCCAAGTTGTCGGGAAAAGAGACCATTAAAAGAGGCTTCTTTACAGTTGATCTGCCTTAGCATTTAGGTTTTTACTTCACATGTTCTGAAAGAGAACCTATCGGATAATTGTTACAAATTTCAAATTGTTTATTGCACGCTAATTTTTACTAGTCATTTATTCCCTTAGAAATACAGATTAATGTTTTATTCCGTTAGCCGTTTTATTCACAGTAAATGTCAGAAGTTTGTAGGGCCAATTGCCAGGTTTCTTTTGTGTGAATTTGTTGACAGCGAATGCATCTTTCATCTTTGCATGTCTTTCATTTTTTAAACTAACGCATGAGACCCTTAGTCTTGTCATCATAGATTGATGCTAAAAGCTTTGGCAAGCAAAGCCAAACATGGAGCATTGTCTGTCTCACATCCCCTCTTCCGGTGACAGTTCAGAACTTGTGAAGCAGGTGCAGGGGCCAATTGGCCATTAAACTAGTCCACGAGCTAATAACCACAGTTATGGATGACAGTAGAGAATTGTTATTATCCAGCAGCTGTCTATAGTGCTCTTGTGATGGAGTGCTGTGACATTCCTGAGCATATCTGCTATTTGTCGACCGCGTGGCAGGGGATTAATACGTTTGGTAGCGTCCATGTGTGTGCATGTGTGTCCGTCCGTTTGTGGGCGCTCTCCTGTTTGAACCATTTGACCTTTGACCTTGATTTTTGGCATGAGGGTCGACCTTGACCTTGGCTAGCCTGTGATTGTGGTCAAGGTCAAACAATGAAAAATTGTGTTTGTTTACGCTCTCCCCTTTGAACCAGTGGTGCAGAGCAGGTCGATATTAGGACTCGGCTTGCCAAGTTCAGCCAATAGTAATTGCGAATGATCATTACCAGTCCGTTGGAATTGTCTGTTTGTCAGTAATCATGGGGCGTTCAATGTGTCGCGCATAAGTGGTCGATCAGCTTTAATCATTAATACATTGTCATCATCATTGTTTTGCTTAGTTTAATTTTTGTGCCTGCAGCTGCTTGTTGGTCGGCCAAATACTAATAATAAAAATTTAAAAAATAATACGTAATATGTTTTAGAAGATAATGTAATGTTTGACGCATTGAAAAATTATATCTTAATTGTTGCATGTTGTAGTAACAAGTTATTTGTTTTATGATACATTATTGTTCTTATTTAATATGCGAGTCTTGATTGGGTGGTCTGTTCATTTGTTGCAGGCGATTTCTGTTTTGAATTGGAGGGTAAATTTTTGTTAGGGGTACGAGTATATGGACAGATTTGTAGTGGGCTTGGATGCAGGAATAATAACTGAGTATTCTGAATTTAAGTGCAAAACATATGTAGTTTGAATCCAGCTCGTATGTGCAATTGTGCATGTACCTGAGCAGTGCGTGACTGGGTTGAATGCGTCTCTGCCATGTGATGTGAAAGTGACAGTGTCGTGGTGCTATGTGCAATGTTCTGTAGCGGAAAGTAGTGATAAGTTGAAGTTGGAGCGGATACCGGACAGTGAACTTGCACAGATTGTCGACGGCATTCTCGACGACAATGATGGCAACCATGATGGCTTCATCGACTATCCAGAATTCTTGATGACGCAGAGACAGCAGATGTGACTGACGTACATATTAGTTCAATCAATTCTTGTGATCATTCTAATTGTAGATGTTGATGCAAAAGAATCGGTCAGTTGGCCACTGTATTTCAGGAAAATATGATACAATGCGACACAAATATTTATTGTGTGCTAAAAAATCTGACAAATAGTCAAATTAATGTAGTGGTTTTCAAATTGTCTTGAGCATGGACCCCCTTTTTTCTCTAGTATAGTTGGCGGACCCCCACACTTGTTACAGTGAAATACCCAGTCTTGTACACACTGCTTTTTTTACAAACAAATCAACATCACCAATTATATAGAAATTACAAGGGAAAAGAAGCAACGTTAGTGTGATGGGTGTGCTTGCTTTGCTTTGCACAAACTGTCAATTCTTGGCATATTGCTTGATAAACATTTTTAGAATCCTTTCACAGACCCCCTGGGAACCCGCCGCAGACCCCCTTTGGTCCGCGGACCCGTTTGAAAACCACTGACTTGATGTACTGCACCCTACCAAGAATAATAAAAACAAGAATAAACCGAAAACAAAACAGAGGCATGTGATGATGTGATGGGATCCTTTAATGATTGCTTTATAAAAAAATTCCTGCTGATTGTCACGGAGAAAGAATTTTGAATTTTGAAAATTATTTTGCATTTGGCAGAGTACAGTGGCATGTTCTGACTCATAGTGGCCAACGATAGCACATCTTTTTTGTGCCACCATGTATTGTCTGTTGATTATGTTCGTTTGTGGTGCGTTGTTCGTCTGATATGTCTAGTTACTGTGCTCTGTTTAGTTATACTTCATATTTGACTATGCACATGACTGAAGATTCAAATAGTGGGACTTGTGTTAGGAAAAATGGTCAAACTGTGAGATTTGAACAGTTGACTGTGGTTGTTGTCTGCTTTTCAAAAGCATCACGTGGAAGATGTCTTTGTAGTTTTCTTACTTTTTTACTGTTTATATCACATCTTAATCTCTTTTGCCTTCAGTGCTTTAATTAAAACTTAAACTTGGGAACAGGAAGTGCATTGGTCATACTAAAGTTAACTCCATTTATCACCGACAGTTCTATTCAGGGGATTTGGACCAAGCTAGAATATCTCTGGAAGAGATCAGCTAACGAAAAAGTGAAACTAGTGATAATATTCTGTGCTAGGTTTCCTCTTCTTGAAATTTGTTTGTTATTCAATGTATTACATCATTTTGAGCACCAAATACTCATTCCCACAAGCAAGAAAATTCAGTAATATTGTGATACTGTTAGTGGTGATGTTAGTTGCAAAATGCTATACACATTTACTTTTTACCTTACCTTGAATGTTTTTAATGGTGTCATCAATGTGTGCCAATGACCAATTTGCCATGTCTTTATTACAGATGCTATTGAAGAAGTGGATTGCTTCTATTTTATAGCAATCAAAATGGATAGTTCTTGTTGTTATCGTAAATCCGTGGCATGACAGTTATCATATCCTGGGTTATCATATTTTTGATGTAGTTCAGTGCTGTTCAAGCTAATTTGAGACTGCGAGCCACTTCTGTAACCTGCCATAAAATTGCGCGCTGAACCAGCATTTACACTGGGTCCAGTGTGATACAGAATGGTGCAGCATCCAGTGAAAAAAATCAGTCACATTTTTCTTTTTTGCGGCTTCATGTTGCGTCATTCTCGACCCAGTGTGAATGCTTTGAGCAGGTTATTCAGCATGTTTGATTAATGTGACGGTGCTGCAAGTTGCTGGCTGGCTGCGACTCGTGGTGCCTTGCGGTATCTTTAGTTGCATTGATACTTTGGCAGTGCCAGATCTAGTATGAATGAGGCTTCCGTCACCAGTCTTGTTCTAAACTAGCAGATGACATTCCACTGGAATTAACTGCAAGTTTCAAGTGAATATTATAATAACAAATGTGAATGTATTGACAGATATTAAGGCCGGTTTGCACCATCCATACTTCAGTAGTCCTTAAATGTCCATACATTTTAATGGAGATTTAAGGACTACTTAAGTTTAGTAAGGATGGTGCAACCCGACCTGAGATAATTAATTGTCTAGTAATCTCATTACGTAGTCACAACATCACAGTCACCTCGGTTGCCATCAGATTATTGTCAGCTTGATCAGTGATTTAAGTGTCAGTGAGATGGTTAGAAGCGACTTGTTTTATTAGCAACTAGTTACATAACTGTACAAATTTGGCGGTACTCAAAACACTTTTCAAAGGAGGGCTTACTCTTTCACGGTAAACTGAGCAAACAAAACTTACAAATTTTCTTTTGACTTGCCAGGTCACTAACAGACTGCACCCACAGACTGGATGGCACTCATGTAGTTGAATTTGCACAGTTGGACTGCAAGATTGTATGGACTTGCGTCTGGCTCACGTATGTGATCGGGCTCTATATATATGCATACATATCATATAAGGTATAACAATTGTTTTAACCATTTCTGCGTATTATCTTTCTGTCCAAACAGTATTAACTATCTGCAGGCAAGTAGCTAGCAAGGGACATTGGTAATGAAAATATCACAACTTTACACTGAATGTTCATCTGATACCGATTGTTCTTTGTATAAATGAAACTTCACTGTATGATGAGATGAGGTGATATTTCGTACTGACATTCTTGTGTTATTTCCATGTAAATTTATCATGTACTAATTAGTAATTACTGACTTGGTCAGTGGTGCATGTCGTCGTTTATTTCACTGATGTTTTATTGTTAAGTGATCTTTTTGTAGATATAATTCAGTTTCTTATTGGTTCATGCATGGATTTTATAACAAGTGAATTAGAGGTATAGTTATGTCAGAGAATAACAGTGATTCAGTCATTGTAAGTGAAGTGTGGGCTCAGCTGTTAATTTATTATTATTAAAAATATAAAAATTACAGTTATGATGTCGTGAACATGCTACCAGCACACTTTAACAGGTGTTAAAGGGATAGATGATAAATGAGCTAACTAGTCAGCAGAGCTCGTTTTGTACGAATGTCTTCAGTTCTTAAAGGAAAACAATGATTAAGAGCTGTAAAATGCACGGAAACATGCCATGTTGACATGAAAAGCTGTGTTTTCTTATCATAAACCAAACCGAAGTGGAGACTCCAAGCAGCTGCCTTAGGATAATAACAACTGTGCACTTGACTGTGATGTAACCAGTTCATTTTACAGATTTGAGAAATTAGTGACCAATCTGCCACAAAAGCACAATAATTTGCTGTTGCATTAAATAAAAATTAAGCTAAATCAAGTGATAAATGCTGCCGCAGTAAGTGAAAAAACACTAAAATAGCATTAAATGCAGAGAAATACTAAAATGGTGGTAAACAAATATGTATGGCACGAATTTTGAATGTGCCATGACTGTTTCTTAGACCCTCCACATTTTTCTTATTTTCCCAAATAAATTCCTCTTAGGTTGTGCTGGTCATGTAATATATTTGGCTTGTTCAGTTAGTTACTGCACTTTTTGTATTTAATTGCATTTGTTTTTGATGCTTTGTTAACACAAAGAAGGATATTTGTATGTCCTGCTTAATATTAATTCAAAAACTGGCTACAAAAAGAATGCAAAAATATTTACCATTCGTGTGAGTGGAGGATGCAGAGTATAAAAATAATCTAGACAGACACTGCAGATTACTCCCCTGGCCAAGTTGCCACCACTTTAGTGTTTTTCTTCACTTAGTATGGCCATAAATACAGTGTGGTGGCATTTACCACTGCTTTAGCATTATGCATTAAATAATCAGTGTTTTACTGCAATACTGCAAAGTGTATGAAATTCAAACGTAGCATTTACTGATGCTGATGCTGCTCTATATATACCAGTACTTCTCTGTGACATTATTTTTTGTACTTGCATTCTTGCATTATTTATTGCATGTATGGACTAATTTTTGACTTTATCCATAGTGCATGACATCTGTTCGATTTGCTAGTATTTTCACTTGACGTAAGAGATCATTTTGTAAGCATAATTTGGGTTCTGGTTTATCGTTGATTTTGTAGCGGGTGGATCAGAAATACTATCCCTGTTAGAAGAACATCATCATGATCATATTAAGTAAACGATTTTATCACAAAATGTTCTGTTTTTAACAAGGGACATGTCAAACATTCTTGAAATTTTTCTTAAACTATTTACTGAAATTTAAAGCTATTTTCACTAAGGCACATGAAAATCTCTATGTTCAATTAACCAGTTATCTTGCTCACTGTCCTCATCATTATTCTTAATATCGCATCTTTTGAAGTTAGTTTCCATTTGGTTAACTTAAGTTTTATTTGTGTGTTAATGCATGATGGTTGTGGTTGGTGATGTATGTATGCTGTGTATTATTTCCAGTCGATATCATTCGTCGCATTTGTTAAACGTCATAATTCCATATATTGTTATCAAATCCAGCATTGTCCAGCTGTCTGTAACTGAAGTAACAAGCTGTGACATATACAGTTTGTGCTAATGCGATTGCTTGCCTTGTTTCAGATGTGCAAACTGATTAGTCTGCTGTGTGCTGATTCAACAGCTCATCGGTCTTGGTAAATTGTGATGTTAGTTAAAAATGTGCATTCAGTGATTTGTGAGTTTGCAACAAAAGAAAATTTATTTATTATTTCCAATTTATCACTGTCTTACTACCGGTAAGTTGTTTGCTTAGCAACAGAATTACTTGTGTGAAATATATTAGTTGATTCATACAATGTATTTCATTCATTCATGTTCAGTTTGTCTGCACTGTCATAGTGCAGTGCAGCATTTGTTCAATACAGTGTAAGCATACACTTGGTGTTTCATGTACGCATTGACAAACTAGTGGTTGCATGTCTCTGTAGGGAAACCACTGAACATCAATTGGAATCTATTTAACTAATTAATTAAAACTGTGCAATTAATTAGCTAAATCATATTACAGTTTTTATTCTAAGACAACTGCCATAACCAGTCTTCGCATGTGATTTATCTGCTGGAATTTTAGAGTGTCACGAATTCTTTAATTTCAACTGACACGCAGTTTCGGCATATGATCTGTAGAAACATCAAATGTAAGAGATGATGATGGTGGTTATAACGAGTTTACAAATTAACAGATCGCGACAGATGTCAGGCACTGCAATACAAAGAACTATGACCAGCGACCAAGTTGTTCATCTGCATTAATGAACAAGCAAACCATGCATTCCACGCCATAGCCATTTAAACATCACTGAATTTGTGCAGCATAAAATACCAAAGCAGCTCTGTGCAAAGGTATGCATCATCAAAGAGTCACAACTGTGCTATTAATAGCTGACTGAATTTCATCGTGTCAGAAATGGTACAGATGCAAAACATAATTTGTTTCTTTTCAGCAAGAAACTTCTTATTGCTGACACAAAAGTTATCAAACTTAACATAGTATCAGTACAATAAAACTGCATCAAAAAGGGAAGATAAAATTTAAACTGCGTTCATTATCAGTTCGCTGTGGACAAACACAGACTTATCGGTACTCTTCGTGAAAAAAGCACGAACAAATTGGCAGCATCAATGACAGCGAGCTTATAAAATTTCAGTTGATCATTAGCACATTAGCACAATAACTTAGTAGGAGAATTCAGTAGTTATGAATGCAAGAAGAATGTACTGAAGACTGTATCAAAACATGATCGAAACTGATGCGAGCATCATGTAAACTTGGGACACTGTAAATTTCATGGCAATAAACGGCTATAATATGTTGAATATTGAGGATTCGTATAGCAGTTTGTGCTACAAGCACCGCACCACTACGGGAATTCACGTGCCATATGGGATCGCACAGTGTTACCTGCCACCCGGCAGAGGTGACATTCCCGCCTTTTCCCCAGCCAATTAAGGCTGGTACTCGATTTAGCGACCCCAGAGGGATGCAAGGCTGAGTTGACCTAGTTGGCTTGATTACATACCAAGGTGGTATACCCGCCCGATTACCCATCCCAGTACTAACCAGGTTCAACGTTGAGCAACTTTGTTTGTACGACGAACGACGCTACCACAGTGCTAAACTGCCAACAGTAAAAGTATCGCATCAAAGGAGATGAAACAATTGTCACGGTAAAATTGTTAACTTAACAACAGCAAAGGACATGTTTAACAGGAGGAAGGTGTCATAAACTCCTTGTGTAAAGTTGTGAAGACGTCGATAAATTTATTCTCCAGTCAAATGCAAAATAGTTTATTCACCAACTAATCAAGTGACTACATGCTGCATTCAAATCATTATGCACTATTGAAGCTCGTTCTCTTGATGCTGTCACCAAAAAAGATTTTTAAGCCCGTAAGAGATAATGACCAAATTATTGGTCATACAGAAAAAGTAGCATTTTAAAAAGCATCTCGCCATAGAAGACAGAAATTCATATACAAAATGTACAAACAATCCAGTAAATAGTATCTATTACCTATTTGCTTAAGGCACAATAAAATGACAATCTAAAATTACACCACGTTTTATAACGAGATGAAAATCGTCGTTGACAACAATGACTCAGCAACAAGGAGTTTGGCATCAAACTGCCAGATTGAACGACTGGCACCAACCTACCTATAAATAATGACACGACAATATACCACAAACAAACCACAAAACAGTGTATTGGATATCACATGTGCAACAGGTCATCTAGAAAGTCTAAAAGGCACAAACTTTTTCACGGTACACATGAACTATAACACTACCGAATACAGGAATGACTCTTTGATAGCCTGAAAACCTAGCATTTAACTACTAAAATAATCACAATACTACAGGCTCCTGGAATTCTGCAACTATGGAATTTATTACAAAACTGGTCTACACATGCAAAAATAGGTGTGTGTTGAATTTTTGTTGACTTTTTTTGCCAAAAATTCCACAAAAATAGTCATTTTAAAATGTACTTTTTGGAAATATTTACTTATGTAATCCACTGTCAAAATGTCAAAGAATATTAATAATAGTCGGCTTACAAATTCTATAAATGGATAGTGTAATTATCATGAATTTCGCCCAAAAATATGCATGTGAATATAGAAAGTGCTCTCGTTGGATTCACTTTTTATCATGGCATTCCAGAAGCCCTACCATAATGTAGCTGGGCAAGCGGAAAATCCGCTTTTAGAGATACATACACTATTGTTATACTGGACAAAGCATCTGCACATATATGTACAATACAATATACACTCCAGAACACGCAGCGGTAAAATTAAACATAAAAACCATGTCAATAAACAACAAAGTAACAAAACAGCACTCATTATCACAACAGATTTACAAATGGTCACAGTTACTACTTACTGATGAAATAGCTACTCCATCACCATAAGGTGGCACAAAATGGCAAAGTAGCCACTGAGAGTCAAAAATGATGCTGTGACACTGCAGATTGCAACCTTGTCAAATTTATACACGTTTTAAATTTCCTTAACCCCAAGTTTCAGCATTATATACGTACTAAAATTATCAATAAGATTCCATCACGTCTTCAACATGCCACTACACTATAGTACCTTATGAAATATCAGATATCTATCTCTGACTCAAGATTTGCCAAAGATCGTTTGTTTTTCCACCTCTATGTATAGGAAGGCACAATGGTACTAAGTGCGGGTGATCACAGTACAGCAAAAACATTACTGGTGAAATGAACAAAACTGGAAAGAGAACAAATGACTGATGATTCTGGTGTATCACAGCTAGGGATGGACGGCTATCCAGCTCAGGCCGGATTTCCATTATCCGGTGAAATCTGGCTCCAACCGGATTGTACGTGGCACGCCGGATCGGATTTTTCACGAGTTACAGTACCCGTCATTCACTCTGCATGATGTCACTGCGCCGTTAACAGTCCGTATCGCCGCGGAAAATCTGCCCATGAAGTCCGTTTGATGTAGCCGACGCGAGTGAGGCGACCGCAGCCGATCAGGTTCCCCCCTCCGCCGTTTGTCGATAACTCGACCAGGAAGTGCCTAGCGCTGACACTTTTATGACAATATGGACCGCCTACTAATTGGCAATGGTTTCAACTTACTGAACTGTAGTCCTGGTTCACTTGCCAAAGTTACAGTAATCAGTTCATGTGTTAGCTGCTAACTGTTGTAGGTATACACTAGCAGCAGTGATAACAAAAAATCCGGATCCGGTCGGATATTAGGTGCCAGGTATCCGAATCTGGTATCCGGCTGAAAATCAATATCCGTCCATCCCTAATCACAGCAGACTATAAAAAGTGTCGATAAAGAACTATGCTCTACAGATTATTGCCATGGAGCTAATACATGCACAGAGCAATATTTAATCCCTTCACTGACACAAGGCACCATCACATAACAGTAACACTGGTACATTATGTTACGGCAGAGGGTCCTAGACCAGTGCGAATGTGATTCAATACAGATCACAATGAAGACTGCACTACTGATTGTCTTCTGTGTAGCCACTATTTCTGCACACAACATGCACTTCTGTATGCACTGCCTGCCAGTTGTGTTGAATTAGAGGGTAGAAATGAGGCAGAGGCTAGCTTTAGATGGGCAGGAGGAGAGGAACAAGTGTAAAGATAAGATGGGGCAGATGAGTAAGGGGGAAGGGGCATAAGGG
>Ga0209782_1001737_pt1 | contig 11690 bp, 9 predicted proteins | sample WorMetmaBAHAMAS1_FD_187390 | JGI IMG/M metagenome (GOLD analysis project Ga0209782, IMG submission 187390) | Marine gutless worms symbiont microbial communities from Max Planck institute for Marine Microbiology, Germany - Inanidrilus... | ecosystem: Host-associated > Annelida > Digestive system >... | reverse complement strand
TGTTTATTATATCCCCATGTAGGCTTACTGTATACTGTATAGATCTCAGCAATAACCAAATATATGATTTAAACCACTTTGTGTGCAATAAAAATATTTGCCTCCCCCTGTCCCAAAATTATTGTCGCCGTGTACTTGCGGTCTTGCGGTCAGGTTTTAGTCAATTGCGGTCTGGTGAAATCAAGACCGCAACCCCAGACCGCAATGCTAATTAGCTAATTATCGTCGCTGTCTGCTTGCGGTCTGCTTGCAGTCTTGCAGTCAGGTTTTAGTGAGACCCCTTCCGGTTCACCTCTGGAAGACTTGAAAACTCTAGACTTACAGGAAACTAGGAAACTTCACCTCCATCGTGCCTGGGTGCACTAAACAAGCAACAGTGGTCGGTCTGTGGATGACAAATTGTGCAAACGATGCTGGGAAGACAATACAGCCATCACACAAGTGACAACTTGTTCTGATCTCATGTCACTCACAACTATCTCTGATAATTAAAGGCTAAAAAGTTACTAACATAGTTTAACTAATAATTGTAGTTACAGCACAAGCCAGACTAAATTTAAATACCCAATTAAAAGCCTTGTTGTTAGCATTGCACAGTGGACAATGCATTTTATGCTGTATCTTTGCAATGTAGAGTAATTACTGTACATAAATGACAGATGTGGTGGGCAACCTGCAAGTTGCTGTCACAAGACTATATTTTTGCCAGATTTTATCAACATCAGTCCAGATATGACAAACTGAGAAAAAATTGGTTCATGTTTATTAATAGGAGCACCGGAGGTTATGGTAATGCATTATAGACACACCTATGTTCTTGTATAAACACAAAACTAAGCTTACGATGAACAATTATTTTCATCTTACTGAAATTCTGCAAAAAATAATCTTTGACCTTCAACTGACATTGACAATTATGAGTTTTCAAGTGCCTCTAATTATTACATTCATAGAAATGTACTTAAAGGCCAGTTTTTTTTGCTTTTATCACAATGTGCACAACTCAACAGCTTAGTCACTGGACTCTGTGTCCCCCGCTCAAAAGTGCCCATTCCTGCGGTGGATCTGAACTCCCATCCAAAACATATGGTCCCATATGAGTGCTCTAAACAGCATCCCAACTGGTTCAGCCATTTTTGCACAGCTCACCCACAGCGTGTGGGCAGTGCAGCCTAATAATGGCAGTGTAAGTCTGTGGCATCAAGGAAACATCAGCATAATGTGGAATTCTGCTGAATGCAATTTACTTTATAAAGAAACTTTTAAAATTGAGATGGCAAAAGACAGCCTTGCCACGCAGGTCAACACAACGTAGAACACGGTGATCTGCATCTTAGCCTATGATGAAGTTGCATAATACACAATGTATAACAGCTGCATATCTCTTGTTGTAAGCACATGCATCACTGTCATATCACCATCAAAGATGTTGTGTTCCAGACGTAATATTATAACAATGACAAAAAACTTCACAACAGACAACAGACCTTTCAACTGGAACAACCTTTTATATTTATATTTTTTATAATAAAAAATTAACATCACATCAGGTAAATTTCACTGTATATCTAAATGCACAATAGAAATAATATAATAATGCTAAAAATGTATCCTGTTTAGCAAGGATTAGAAAATCATAAGGCCCATTTTTCATGACCTACCAGAACCTACCAGGTAGGCGTTTGGTACGTAAACATGGTAGTCACGTGATTAATATACCGAAAGCTGACTGGTCTAACGTAAAAAATAAACGACTAACAGCCACGCCCTGTTAGGTTCTGGTAGGCTATGAAAAACAGGCCTATAATCTTTATTATAAAACAATTTGCTGCTACTTTCACTTTTTTAACTGGCCTACACAGGAAATTCAGAGTAGGCCTGTTTTTACCAATCCAATCATTATCAAATCTGTAGGAATCTACATAGTAAGACATAATCAGACAGAAAGGCACTATGAGTGGTTGATTATTAGGACTAAGGCACAATACATTTTGGTAAAAGACGAAATGCAACTCAGAACTACACATCTATCTACATTCACAAAGAAACAGAATAAACCTCACATATTACTATGCCTGTCATTATGTGATAGAAAAATGTAATGAAATGCTGAAAGATATCTTACAGCTGGTTAGGCTGTACACTGTACAGACAGTACCTGAGGTTTCAACATAGTTTATGTGCCATCATACGCTTAAGATTATAGTTTTATCTCAAAAGCTGATATTTTTTGATGAAGTCTACAGTATGTTAATAAAATCTTTTACAATGCCAACAACACGCAATAATTAGTATCACAAACTACAAAAATTCAACATCAAGCGGCACAAAACTGAAAGCATAAGGGCACATACATGCAAGCATATTTCACATATAAGATGAGCCTGACTGCATTGAGGGCCGAACACAGTACACATGCTACATTTCTAAATACTCTTCATTATTACATATGACTTAAGTTGACTTAGTGTGTACGGTAATTATGAAAAGTAAAGTTAAACTAACAGTAAAAATACAAAAAATACAGCACGACAAATGACTTGTCACATTTCCCATGCCTAAAGTCAATGTAAGATAACTCATTCTCATCAATATATCCATTTTCTGAAATATGAGAAATTATTTAGTAAGATACAGTGTGTTCCAATAAAAACGACCCCAACAGTGTTTTATCATGCCAAAATTTCTACAGCAAGACTGTCATCACTGATGCATATTATGTAGTTTTCATTCATAAAGTAAAAATAATAACATCAGAAAACTAAATGAAGGCTGCTAGAAAAGCAGACTTGCTTACTAGTTAATATTCAGCAGCTGACCTTTACATATCAACACGTCTGTCTGCAAATGTCCCTGTCAGTGCTAAGACTAAGGCTCCATCCCTTTTCTCAATATGCTGCAGAAACGTGGTGCAAAGGCCATTGCTTCTTGCACCACGTTTCTGCTCTGTCAAGTCTGAAGTTGAAGTTTGTCTTTCAGTGATAATAATAGCATAAAATATTCATAGACACTGTTTATGAACCATATTGGGTATAGTGATAAAAATGAATAAATATATATCTATAACTACATTATGAAATAATTTCATTTGCACACAACAAAAAATTGCAAGTTGTCAAAGAGTCCCTCTAATATTTAACATGCTAAGATTAATAATACTGTATAAAAGCTTAATACTAAGTTGCTCATTACTGGCGATACATACACAGAAACATAACTACAACGATAAGTGTAGCATACTCCAATGTATGATAACTCACATAAACAAGTGTACTGGCCTCAGAAAGCAGGGCCAAAATGTCTGCTGGCCATGTTATGCACTACTAATTTATAATAACCACATTAAGGTTAGAAAAAAGGATGGCACAGATAGGCAGACACTAGATAGCTGCTTTATGCTTACCGATATGTGTGCGGACAGCATAAAAATGTTAGCAAAAAGCTAGTCACATGCTTCACATCAACAGTAGAATGAAACGATGTGGAATATTCACAGTAATAGCACTTGTTAAAATAGCAATATGCATAATAACAGCTAAACAAATGTTATCAAAACAAATATAATGGCAATACAAGTCTCTGTAACATGACAAAGTATGACATGCAGCTATAAGATAATAGTTATAACAGAATGTCCCGTAGCAGACTGCCACCTGGCACCCACACTTACATCATACTGTGACATTATAATTAGTCACACTGTGACATTACATGCATGATAATTGTGCCTTTTACCTAAATGATGCCTGATCAATGTGCTACACTACATTGCAGCCAGACTTATTCAATACGAAAATTTCTTGCTCACATTTTGAAATGAAAATTTTAAAAATGGAAATATGGAGTTTTTGTAATTTATCAATTTTCACAATAAATTTTTCAGACTGCCATTATTTTCAGACCTTAATATTTCACAAGCTACTGTAATTACATGTCTAAGGTGAGATGGAATATCTATTGGAATTTCATGCCGACTCGGTCAGTGAAGGAATTTTGAAAACTGGATGACATTTAGCAAAGATACAGGCAACTTTATTGAATTTCAAAAGTGACACTTGAGTATTTGGTCATATGACAAAAGAAAAGCTGGAAAAATATTCATGTGATATTCTAATTTCAAAAAAAAATCAATAAAGAAGATGTGTCAACATGAAGAGAGGGCTATGCCCTTGTGACAACATTTCAATCTCAGGCATCATATTCGAATATTGACATACAATCATCAACCACCACCTCTGTTTTAATTGCCATTTTTTAGAGGAAGCTGGGTTAGCAAGTCACCATCAGCTTTCTTCCTCTACTGGTTCCAGAACAGAAACCTTACAGATAAGTGTCACCGATTTTTGTCAGCCTGACACCTGTCCCAACACCCAAGCAACAGAGCTGAAGCACTAATGTGAACAACAGCACAGTACACTCACATGCAGTCTCTAACAGAGTGGTCCAAACATACAATCAATTCACCACTATGTGACAGACACTTTAACGAATTGTTCCCACCAGGCCACCAGACTCTTGTTCTCCCCAGGACTGACCCCCTCCACGACTCTAACTTTCCATTAAGCTATATCGGATTTTACCACACGACGCTATGCTAAGCACGGTATATGCCGTCATCGTGTGTCTGTCCATCTGTCTGTCTCTTTGTGTGTGTCTGTCACACTCCGGTAATGTATCAAAACGGCTAAACGTAGGATCACACAAATAACGCCACACGATAGCCCCTTGAATGAGTTTTCTGACACAAAAGTTCACGGCGAAATTCGAACGGAATCAACCCCTACGGGGGTAACAAATGCAGGTGGAGTGGGTTAAAATACACCACTTTCGACGAACAATGTGCTATAACTCGAAAACGGTAAAGACAGACGCATAGTTTCTATTAAATCGAATGAGAAGTCATATGCACTCTATCAAATGGTGATGTTTCCGATGACCTTGCGTGACCCCTAACCCCCCAAACCACCCCAATTTTTGCATTTTTGTCGCCTTTCATATCTCCGTAGTGAGTAAACATAGAGACTTCATATTTGGTGTACAGGTTGATCGTAGCTAGTCCCTACAAACCGTCCCTGAAATAGGCGTGGTAACGTAACATGACAAGTTTTAAATTTTTGGGGTCCCCATCCATATCTCAGGAATGGCTGAAGCTAGAGTTCTCAAATTTTGTACAAAGGGACCATATCAAGTATTGCCTAAGGGATGACAAATCAACCCTAAAAGGGGCGTGGTTTTGCTCACATGTCCCATTTTTGTATGCGCAACTGTGGACTTTAAAAAAATTTTCCACTGCACTCCGCGTACTGTGATAAACAATGTCACTGATGACGGACTACTGATTATCGCACCTATGGTGCTCTAGGCCACACTAAGGCTTAGGCCTAGGCTCCATTGGTTCGATTTGTCACTGTATTTGTTGCAAAGTTGGCTGTATAACATACAGACAACAAATCGACCAAGTGGAGTTTGAGCATTATTGTTCAAATATGTGGTAATAATGGACATTTCTCGGTGTGTGTAGCAGTTTGCTATCAACCGACGCTCATTGCCTGGTAATTAAACTCGATGGGCAGTGCGATATGGTCAATGTTACGTGAAGCAGCATCGCACGGTCCATCGGAGTTAGCAGATATACTTGTTTATATTCAGTTCCTGGTTGTTTTACAATTCTTTCTGTTTCCAGCTCAAAGCAGTAGATAAGTTGACTCACATCAGCTTTTGAGCAGACTATAAACATTCAATATCGTATCACATCAATGATTTCACTACTTCTCACAAAATGCAATCTGATACAAGAGTACAAAACAAACTGTAATAAGTACGCATTAATAAAAATAGCTAGGTTTGGTTTTTCTCTGCAATACTGCAATAAATACACACACGTCAACAGACACAAAAAATACAAACTATTCTCACAACTAATCTGGATAGAATTTTTACTGTATAATTATTTGCAAAAAAAACTAATCCTTGTATTTGCATGCATTAGCTACTCTAAATACCTGCAGGATGTGTCTTTAATAACTATCACTAATTCACACACTTTTACATTTCTCTGAAATTAAGCTAAAATGCACAATAACAATTTTATATTAATGACAAAAAATAGTCATATGTCCCATTTGACACAAAACAGACATATTTCCAGTCAATCACTTTGCATGGTACTACAGCTATCATAATAACTAAAATAATTTTAGTTGATTATTTCTGGGTCTTTAGTCTACTACTAACTTTTGACTAAAATAATGCTCGTCTTTCTACAAATTGATGATGCAAACATGTCAGACCATATGCCATTGGGTTTCATTTCCAGCATGTACTGTTGTATAGCAAACATCACTCTTAAAATGCAAATGTTTTAGAAAGAAGCAGTTCAGATGTCATAAGACTCAAATATTTTGGTCACGGACTAGAATATTTTAATAGATTAACCATCGTGGCAAAATCAGTCAATTAATCATAAATGAATTAATTGTAACACTAGAAATGCGTAGCAGAGCCTAGCGTGTAGCCCGCCCTCCATAGCAGTGTCCACCTGTAGCAAATAGTAGCGATACAAAACCATGTACTGATCGATGCAGTGCTGCCACCGAGCGAATGTACTTAAACTAACCCGAGTGCTGATTGACACGTGCTGTATACAGTTTAGTCTTGTTAACTCTGGAGTTACATGACAGACGCCCACAACATTTATACCAGATTTGTACGGATCAGCCGCTTTTAATGTGCCCATCAGCATTCCAATCATCCAACGCATTCTGGAATGGCAGTGTGATTAATAAATGTGTGGCGGCCAATTTGGGCAAGTATACAAATGAGCCTCGTCAACTTCAGAGTTACTGGACCAAAGTTCACCAAATTTTTACACGGTGTAGCTTCATCATCGCTACTGTTAGTGTGCAGATTTATATGACGATATTCCAATTCGTTGCGGAATGTCAGTACGAAGAATGAAGGTGGTATCAATCAATCAATGTGTTTTTTTTGTCCGAAAAATTGATTGGTTGATTGGGCAAGCACAAAACAAATGTCAGATTATCATCCCCACTCACAAGTCTACTCTTAAATTTGTTGAAGATTGGTTTTGTAGATTCTGAGATATTTGGTGGCAAATGCCAATTTTTAGTCATTTTTTCACGAGGGTCCACAAATGAGCCCCGTGATCTCTAGAGTTACTGGACCAAAGTTTACCAAATTTCTACATGATGTAGCCTGAACATCGCACCCACTGGCATTGCAATTTTCTAATACGTTTCGGAATGCTAGCATGTTGAATAAAGGTCTTTAACAAATTTTGGCCTAAAAATGGTTGCCATGGCAATGGCCCGCGAGCAATTGGAAAAAGGAAGTAAAATCCCAAAACTACAATCGAATACCTACCACACGGTGAAAAAAATTGTGAAAATCGGTCCACAAGATCCTGAGATAATTGGTCTCCAAGGAATCATTAAAAAAGACAATTAATGCAAGCAAGATAATAATATAATATAAAACAAAATAAACATACAAAACTAAAGCCAGGTTTGATCACTGTTCGCAACATCCAGCCTGGAAACTGTTCAACTCAATTTTACAGCTTCCAGGGCCAACATGGACACAAAAAATTACGCAGAACAAAACATCAAAGATCAGTAGCTGAATACTCATTATGCACAATCCTTTAAGCATCACATTCTTAAAATTAAACCAGCCACGAATCATCTATTACTAAAATTAATATCAAAAAATGCTTTCCCTTCCCCTTTCCAGCCAAGTCCCTATTCACCTTCATACCGTATTCAAGCCCTCAGCAATAATGAGACATTCAAAATTCAAGAGTTTGATTTGGTTCTGTATAGAAGGCAACTCGGGTTTCAAATCATGGTCAGATCAGTCACTGGTCGATAAACGGGTGTGTAATCTTCAAAATGCTGGGAGGTCCCCGCAGTGTGTGGTCTTGTGGCCATACCCTCTAGCTATTCTGTGTCTGTAAGACGGTGTTCAGCTCATCTGGATCTTCTTGCAACGAACTACTGCAGCTGCCCGATGTATCTGTAACAACTGGCGGCACTGACTGGTCATCGTGTTCATCTGCAGTGACTACTGCTGGCCAGTAGGCACACCACTGCTCACCGTCATCACTCAGAAATTCCATGTTGTCAAGGAATGCCTTTCCACTGAATCCGCCAACGACAAAGAGACGCCGATGTACAACTGCAACACCCATGTTGGCGCGAGGCGTGCTGAGGCTAGGACCAGATGACCAGCAGCAGGTCTCAAAGTCAAAGATCTCGACGGATACCAGTGACATCTGGCTGTCACTGCCACCGACCACGTACAGTTTATCTACAACGAAGTATACAGGTTACTTAGCACAAGATGAAAACAAGAGGTCCTAGCAGTGGCTAGCACAGCGCAAGATGTTATTGTTGAGATTACCCCTACCGCGATGACAATGCGCAGTAAATTTGGATCGGAATTTGAAATGTAAATTAGCTATAATGTGCCAATGCACTTCTGCCAAGACAGACAGACAGACAGACAGACGGACACTGACATCGTAGCATAAGTGCGAGATGTATATATTACAACTCATACACATACACAGCATTTTCATTATTACTTTTCTGTTGATTTGGTGAATGTTGGACAATCAGTTGTCCCAATCAAAATCAATGTAAAAACAACGCAATTACAAATGCAGAAGCAGCCACTGATTACTACAACTGATATTACTAATTAACGTGTAAGCTAATGATAGTGTTTGCACCTATCGCCATGGCAAATGCATTTGTCTATCACATGCACTAAGGACGAAAACAATGCATAATGCCCTACAGTGCCCTCAGTGGACAAGTACATACACTGCCCTGACGAGTGACGAAAGTTGGCCATAAAAGCTGAAGTACATAACAACATACTGCATTGTCGTTAAGAAGACAACCCAGCCATCGGGAACAAGTGACGTGTACAGAAGAAAAGTTAAATGTACAGAAAAGTCTGTGAAATCTACATGTGTGATTGATTCTATCTGACCCTTAAACAAGATCATACCGTACTGGCACCTTGTTGAGATGCCAACGGCCAAGTTACGTTTCTATGATACTATGAACATGTTGCTGATAATGTCGCTGGTTGAAGGTGTGGAATGACCTGCCTAGCAATGTCACATCAGCTGTCGCTGGTGGTGTTCAAGAAAAGGCTAAGACGTACTTGTTCTGCTGCTCCTACAAAACTGTCCGACTTTAATTTCATTACCCATTCCTGGTCACTACATTCCCTCCCCCCAAATACAGTGGTCCTTGTGATAGTTTTCTGTTTAGGCCACTTAAAACATGCTTGTTTATGATGATGATGATGATAAACGTTAAGGCTACAGCTTTCAGGTGCATCTGTGTGACATTATTAGTTGCTGCAGATGACAGGAGACTTACTGTTGAAGCACGCGACACCAGCACCACGACGGGCTACGGCAAGTGGTGGAAGTATGTTCCATTTGCTCTCTTTTGGATCATACACCTCAACAGTGTTCGTACAGTTCCATGCGTCAGAGCCACCAACTGCAACAATTCGTCCGTCTTCCAGAGCACATACAGCAACCTGTGAACGGCCAATGTTGAGGTCGGTGATTGGACTCCACGTCTTCATATCAGTGTTATAGCACTCACACAGTGACAGACCACTGCATCCACTCCAGCCTCCAATCACATAGAGATTCACACCAGATGACGCTACGCCTAACAGCATGCACATCGTCATTAATATAATTATCTGTCTGTTATTATAATTAGTACATATCTACATGATCACCAACATGAATCACTGAATCGTAATGATACTGCTACCCTCGACATACCCACACCATGCATATACACTGAGTCCCAATTAAAATGACAACAAAATTCAAATTTCAAATCCATTTAAATACAACCTAAACTTAAAGAAACATATATCAATTTAACTAATCTTTATTTAACACAAACTGCAAGCCATGCAAAAACAACTGAAGGTGCCACTTGGGGAAGACTTGTGTGGGCCTACTGCTATGGAACCATGCACATGGAGGTACACTTATAAGTACACAGACTGGGGTGAGCCTACCGGTATGGGACCATGTACACAGGGATACACATAAGTGCCACCTGGTAAATACAATAACAATCCATGCTCAGTGGTGATGCGAGCTGTTGCTGTCAATACTGCAGCAACTTATTGGGCCCATTCCATGGGGCCACAGCGGTCCCCTCTGTCACGCGTTGTCGTCGTGGACATCGATGTGCAGGCGGCACACGACAGTACCGCTAGTGACCCCTGGTGAATGGACGTGAGGCATCTCGCAGTGGCGAATGGGCCCAACATTTTTCAAATGCTTCTTGTTTAGTAATTTACCTGCGAGTGTTGTCGGCGTAAGTGTACACTACTCTGTGAACTAAGAACTCTAGCTGGAATAATGCGCTCTATTCATCTCATTTGACAGTGTAGGCTACGTCACACTCCTATTGACTGATAAAATATCATTCACTCATGTGAACAGGAACGATGTTAGTTAGTCACATGGGAAAAATGCTGAGATGAACCTGCGTATGAACGCTGAATGGACATATCAGGCAGCAAAGTCCACGTGGCAGTATGAGGATCGTAGCATTCAACAGAGCACAGATCCATCTGCCCATTTGATCCACCACAAGCATACAGACATCCATTCATCTCGGCAACGGCAAATCTTCCTCGCGCCACCAACATTGGCTTCAAAGGCGACCATGTGTTGCTAGTCAGATCAAATGATTCCACTGTAATTAAACACTCTCCGCGATCGTATCCACCTACACAGGCAATTGCAAACAACTCAGAATTAGTGCATTCATAGCGCTGTAAGCTTCTGCCAATTTAGTACATGTGTCGTGTACAAACAGGCAAATCTAGTGACAGTTTAAGCATAAATATTTCAATTACTGATATTCTCTGTAACATTAAAAAAAATTACTAAAGATCATAATGTCACGTTAATCACTCTTCAGACAATATAAAATTTCCTAACATTTCCCTACTTTTTCGTGGCACTCCTATGCATACTACACTTACCCATTCCCAACCCCAAACTGTGACAGTGCCTTCAAATAACCCAGAAGTAAAAAAACCTGACGCAGCCACAAATTTGGTATCATTCTCTATCCCGTCCACTGCAAATATTCTACCAATTAATACTGGTAAATACATGCTGTATTCTTTACAAACAGTTTGCACTGACAAGATTTTCCCTGGCAATCCCTGACAAAAGGCCAGTTCCCTGATATTTCCCTGACAACTGGAAAATTACCTGACATTTCCAGATTTTCCAGCAAAGTGGTCACCCTGTAATGTACACTGTGTCTCAAAAAAAACGACAATGACGTTCTACGCTATAACTTCAATGCACATCAACCGATTTCGATAATTTTTGGCAGAGATATTGCTGAATGAATATGCTATGAAATGGTAATTTGTTATCCCACCTCTCCTAACTAATGTCTCTGCACTACCTTGGGAATCAAGAACCCCGAAAATGGGTCTTTTTAGTCATGCTCAAAAATGACACTGGTTTCGTTTGCTATATCTTCAACACTCATCGACCAATTTTGATAATATTTTGTACACAATAAGATCATACTATTAAGTACAGTATGCAAATAATTATTATTTCTCGACTTGCCATTTTTGTGTAACACCAG
>Ga0209782_1001736_pt1 | contig 11691 bp, 6 predicted proteins | sample WorMetmaBAHAMAS1_FD_187390 | JGI IMG/M metagenome (GOLD analysis project Ga0209782, IMG submission 187390) | Marine gutless worms symbiont microbial communities from Max Planck institute for Marine Microbiology, Germany - Inanidrilus... | ecosystem: Host-associated > Annelida > Digestive system >... | reverse complement strand
ACGTGAAGGTAAGTAAAGAATTTGGTTGTGATTTATGAATTATTGTACGTAAAATGAGTTACTGATGTGTTTCTGTAACAATTGAAGCTGGTTTGATACAGTGGCGAGTGACTAGGTCATCTTCTCTGTTGTCATTTGTTGAGAGTTCATTCTTCATAACTGTGACTCGGGAGGATAGATTAAGGTGAGTGTCATTTGTTAAGAATATTGCTATGTGATCTCAGACAAACATTGTATGGTTCGTTGAGAAGTTAAATGTCTGTCCTTCAGGTGTTTGGTGCTCATGTGGTGTGAGACTTATATCTACGACGTGTTGTAGTCTATGATGCTGTTAATTTTCAGAAATTATCCACCCTGACTGCATAGCAGGAAGGAAAGACAAAAAACCTGTTCCAGCTATCCGTGGGCTGGCCTGAAAAATCTCCACAAAGACTGAAAATATTAAGAGATAGTATACGTAATTGTCCACATGCTGCTAACAATAATTACTGAACTACCTCTTTTTCAGGACAATCTGGCCAAACCTGCACTAGACAGGTAGAATCATTCTGGATTTCAATGAAGCCAGAGTTGATGAGGTGGCAGTATACCATATGCAGATCATTTGTAACCTAGCTAGCTCCAAACAGGTTAACCATGCCAACACGTTATCATTCGTCACTTAATTTTTGAGTCCAAATGCTCTTCCTGGTGCCCAGTTAACAGTATCAGAGACTGAAGATAATGAATTGGTTGCCACTAACTACAACAAGATTGCCCAAAGTATTTTGGGAACAGGCCTTACCACCAGAGGTGGCAGAACCAGTAATAGTTGCTGCACACAATGTTTCAACCATATTTGCTTGGTGGCGGCAATGTGCAAACCATCTACTATATGGTTTCTTGGGTCGACCCGACTTACCGCCCCAAATGGCATCTCTATCAAGTTAGCTGTTTTTTCCAGAATTACAGTCGTTTTTCATGTAAACTGGAATTGTTTGACAGCTAAGTTTACACAGTTGGAAGTTGGATTGCACCATCATAGCATTCCACGGCCACTTTCTGCTATTATATTACACTTTCTACGGTGCTTTCATTTATGTAGTGAATTAGAACTGTGTAATGTTCATGGACTTTGTCTGTGCCAGTGTGAAATTTGCATATTTGTAAATTGAAACCGGTGGGTTAACGTAGTCATGTTGAATGAGAAATATACTCTTGTTAAATTTGTGTCCATAGCTGTATTTTTCAGAAATGGGTACCTGTAAATGTGTCCATTGCTGAGTTCTCTAAAATTGGTAAATTTTGAAGCATCCTTTCGCACTATTTCATTGCTGCAATAAAAATTATTTAGCCCGCTCGGCAAACTTGCCGGAAGGGCTATATATTTTGCTTGCGTTAATTTCTTCTTTTTTTCTTTTTTTTACTATGAGCAAAGCTATCTCAGTATCTACTGGACCGATTTTCACGATCTTTTCACAAAATGGAAGATATTTGCATGAATTTTCTTGATCAGGTCCAGTTTTTCCGATTCCTCAAGGGACGTTGCCATGGCAACCAATTTAGTGGCAAAAATGGGGCAAAATTACCATCCCCTGCACTTATCGCTCTGTCAATCGAAAACGGAATGGGATATCGCCTTACGAATACGCGCATTTATAGCTCCACTAATTGCTGTACATCGTGTGAAAAAATGGTGAAAATCGGTTGAGTAGTTTTTGAGTTAAAGTGGGGTAGAAAATGAAAATTGTGCTGCGACTCGGCCAAAAATGGCCGATATCGCCAAATATCTCAACAACTACTGAATCAGTCTTTACGAATGTTTCAGCATTGGTAGATGCATATACATAGATTATAAAACTGACATAAGTTTCACAGTAGTCCAAGTGATGATGCTATGGTAACCACTTAATTTTTTTAACCACTTTTTAAAATTTTTTTTTCTTCACTCTTCTGAAACGAAATGCACTATCGTCTTGCGGATGCACGCATTAATAGCTCCACTAATTGCTCTAGATCGTGTAAAAAGTTGTGAAAATCGGTGGAGTAGTTTTTGAGTTAAAGTGGGGTAGAAAATGAAAATTGTGCTGAAATTGAACGATGTTCGTTCATTTGGCATACTGGCCTTCTGAAACGGATTGGAATATCACAATTTTGATTTCAGCAGGTTAATCGGCAATTATTTCTGTACAGCTTATGAAAATTTGGTGGGATTCGGAATAGTGACCTCGGAGTTTTAGGCGAAAGAAGTTGTACGGCCGGAGTCGATAATTGTTACTATGCTTAGTTCACCTGTGTTCGCTATGGGATGGGGCTGTTAGGCACTCAGGTGATCAGTAAGTAAGTGTTTTTTTCACAAGTATTCAGTAGGGGGCGACACTATGGTACCGAGTGGGCTATACGCTAGGCTTTGCCACACATTTTCTAGTTTTTATTATATGTTGTTCACTTGGAATGCATTGAACATGAGACTACATGATACAAGTGGTAAATGCGGGGCAGTTTACAACCAGCTGTAATGGCAACAGTTATAACAAATATCACTTCTGCAGGATTCACTGGGAACGTTAAGCTTGTCATTGCCAGTAAAGTGATAGAAAATCATAATTCAGTGCAAATGTGGAATAAATTGCAATTCTAGGGACATTTATTCTCACCCAGATCCACTGATTTGCCAGTAAGATCATTATGTTATTGTACTATGTCACTTTAACATTTGGTTGTGAGTTTTTGTTATTTATTTTAAAAATTTCATTCTTCAAATCGTTTGCTTGTTTACTTATCTTCTTTACTTACTTCTGTTTTTACTTATTCTTTGTTTATTATTTACTTTCTTATTTATCACGCCCACTTCATTTCTAGGCTGGATGTCGTATTTGGCAACCAAACCTGTGTCTTTAGTTTTTTGTGTTTATTTAGTGTTATAATTACACTTTGTTTTTATGTTTCTGTTGAATGGTTGCTTATGTTGTTAGATTTAGTTGTGTGCATAGGCCTAGGTTTATTGTATCTTTGTTGTGGTTGTTTTTCCTGGTTTTGATTCGTTTGCTGAGTACTAGCAAACAGATTGGGTGGGAAGAGCCAAACAGCGTCTCCGAAATGACTTATTTTATGTCGAGTTGGACATTAAACCTTAACCCAATCAATCAGTTATTACTAAGATGTAATATTATTGTCACCTTTTGTCTTGGCACTGCTTTGATAGCTTATAGGGATGTTTTGGATACATAATGGTTCTTTCAATTCAAGATAGCAGCTGTCTGCCATGTTAGACTTACCTATCAAAAGTCTTTGTTTAAAATGACTTTTTGCATGTCTTTGCCAAATTTGGTTCAAATATCTCAAACTTGCTGAGATAATCAGTTTTGTTTATTTTCAAAATTGTAGCCATCCATTTTGAAACATTCGAAATTTTCAGTGTCTTTATTGGCATGAGCATCCATTATGAAATTTTAGATTTAATGTATGCTTCATTGGGAGAACCAATTATTAGCATTCCGCAAAATTTGATTGCAGTTGCTAGTGTAGTTCTGAAGATATACAAGCTTAAATGTTGTGCATGTTTTGCTTGAAAATGCCCATTAATAAACTTTTTTGGGTGAGTTTTTGAGGTAAATAGAGGAAGAAGCAGTTTTTATATTTATGAATTTTGACATTCTATAAATAAAAGTTGTGCAAATGGGTTCCAAGGTTTTGGGTCACAGAACTCACAGAAAAAGAAAAAGACTATTACATGAGAGTAATTTTCACCTATTTCATCCATACTTGAATGATAACTTTGAACTTTATTTGTGGGGCAGTATTGCATGCAGTATCACCCATGTCAAATTGTGTGATAATAGGTTTTGGGATTTTGGAGTTTAATAGACACCACCAATTTTGCCATTCACCATAGGCTTAGCTATACACTGTAAGCACTGCTGTGCTAGCCTACAGAGTGACTTTATTGACATGCAACAGTGGCAGTTGAGCTGAAACACGTCAACTTTTGCAGTTTCTGTTTTATTTGTACCATTGCTGAGCATCTCCGAGCACCCTGTTTATTGATGCAAAATGTTAACAATAACTGGTCCGCTGTTCAGTTGCGGCTGTAGATTGCATAAATGATATTGCCAGATGATGATAATTCAGCAGATGGAAACTGTTGATGCACATCTAGAAGGCCGAGGAGTGCGATGCATGTCCGGTCAGCCATGCACTACGTCCGATGACAGAATTTGAGAATGCATTGTCCTCGGTCAATGCCGACACGTTCCCCGCAGTACAGAGAGATGCAATCATAGAAACTCAGCTTGTATTTCTTGTGGCGGTCTTGCAAGTATGCATTATGCTCCATCTCTGCACATGTTCACAAAGATCGCATTATGACACTGACATGGGCGTTAACATCCTCACAAAAGTTTGGGGGGCTCATATGGAGAGTCTATAACAGGTCTGGGGCAGAGTCCTGGTCAGGAGGTGGTGAAGTCCTCCCCTGAAGCTGAAAACATTGTCTCAGAAGTGCAGATGAGGCACAAATTTGTCCATTTTTGTTTTCCTGTAAACTGCTAAAATATACTTTTTGAAATAATATCGTTGTATTTATGTTTGAAGTCATTTTATTTTTCGTTACACTGTGACAAAAAGTGAGGGGTGGCTCGATCTAGCACACTAATAAAAGTTTATGCCTATGGGCACTGAGCTCTTCATCTCAGTTCCTTTCAGTGATTCAACACGGTTGGTTGGACAACAGGGCTCGGCATTCACCCTGTACAAAATGCTCCACTGCAGTTATCTCGAATGGTTCTTGTTGGGGATGCAGCCTAACCTGCATTACAGGAATGAGAAGGCCAAGATGGAATTATGAACTGTTTGCACAGAATGTGTCTATCGACATGGATACATGACCATGCAGGTTTAAACTCAAACGATATGGGGGCCTTGTGACCTTTTGACCTGAAACAGTACGACTGGTTGGAAATGTATGAAATGTTTACTGACTTTGAACAAATTTACGACTCTCTGGTCTGAAGTTAAAACATTTACGCCATAAGGGATTGACTTCCCTGGAACCATAACCATAGTAGTTGATAGCTGGCTAGTGGTTATGAGTGATCGTGTAACTGTGACTATTATTTACACAACTCACTGACCAATTTACTAAAAAAACTCACTTGAGGTAGCACCGTAGTCAACAAACAGACATATTACCTATTACCTATGTTACCTTTTAGCCGTGTTAGCAGTTGTCAATGTCATATGCCTTCTTCGTTCTGTGATGGTGATCTTTGACCTTGACCTTACAGCTTAACCTAAATAAGGTCAAAATGAACCAGCATGCCAAAGATTTCGGTCATATGTGATTTCGTTTCAAAACACCAAACCGATTACTATACCTGGACTGTTAAACTGATGGTTAGCAATTGACTGACTATATAGCAGTTCTCTGGCTGTATGATGTATAGCCTGCCATTGTTTTGGACAAAAGCTGCTGGAGAAAATACCTTTATGATACGCATAAACGACTGTCTAATGTCCGTATGCTGCTGCTTACCGTTCATCAGTTGCTTGACTTGGACTGGTACAGACTGGTGAAAGTGTTGATCAGTGACCTGCTCTTTGATTTCTGTATCACTGTCAACATGTTCCAGTAACAGAGTAACTACCGTAACTTCTCTTCATCTAATAGTCAGTGTAAAGAAGTTAAAAGGGAGGTCACTAACTCAATCAATGGATGCCTGGTAGCGCCAGCCTGTGTTAATGGTGACTGGTTTTGTCAATGGGAAATACCGGGTATCAATGTTAGTTGACCCCTAAGTTGATCGCTTAAATTTGTCAAATTTGCTGTACCAAATCCAAATTTGGTGCGGATCCATCCATAGGGGTAGAGGGCAAATGGATGATATGTAACTGAAATTCATTTTATTCATTCCTTTATTTTTTACGAACTCACATGTCAAACCTGTTGACGTATTTTGCACACTTGATGGCTCAAAAGACACAGAATTGTGCAAAGGTGTGCCTTTTGGGGTTTCGTTGATGTAACCGATTTAAAGGTTATACCCCCTATTCTAAAAGTCCCTATTCTAAACTGCATCGATTATGTCCAAATTTTGCACAGCGATAAAGACCACAAAGTACTCTTCTTGAGTGGTCCAAATATGCGCCATACAAATCTAACATGGCAAACAGCAAATCAGTAAATCCATTGCAGATATATCATCTCTGCAATGGATTGACCACTTTTGACTAAATTTTAATTGGCATGGTGATGCATCTTGGCTCTCTGCATCTCGTCACCCAATGAAATTTCAGTTAAAGATAGCCGACGGCTGCCATCTTGAATATAAAAAATTGTAGTATTTCCACAACAGATTTACTGATTTTTATGAAATTTGACAGTTAAGATGGTGGCCTAGTATACTGCTATCTTGAAAATTGCAATATTGTTTGAATCCTCAATGGTTTTAGTTACCAACTATGAGGCCCATTTCACATTTTGAAATAAAACATTAGACATTTTTTAAAGTGAGCACATTCACCCACGCCAAATTTTGTATCAATTGGTTCAGGGGTTTTGGAGCTGTGACACCCCGAAATGTGTCATCTGGTCGCTGTTACAACAGTGAAAGCATTGCCGTGCTGCACTGTGATAGATAAACTGTTGTTTTGATATATTTTATATTGAAGAAACCTACACTGCTTATTGGAAATTTGATGTGCATCAGCTACGTGATGCGTTAGTGACCATCTCGAATGTTTGCTGTAGCACCACAGCAGTTGCGGGCGCATCTGACACATTTTTTGTTTTTATTTCTGGTTTATTATTTCTTTAATTTTATGGTTCCACGCAGTAGGCTAAGCTGTCTCCCATCGGCTTTTGAGCACACATAAAAATATTAATACAATATCAAAAATCAAAATTATTATTTTTAAACAAGGCAGTCGTATATAGCAGATTTCGTCCCGTGTGTGCAACCCAGTACATGTATTTGGTGTGTATTATTAAGCAAAATTTGGTTGGAATCGGTGCAGTACATGTAATTCTGGCAGTTTGTAGCAACCCAAAAACGGGCAATACGTCGATCGCCATTGAGCTGTCGACGAACACATCCTGCTAGCTCTTCTCCCATTCCGACTCAGTCCTTGCCTTCTCTCCATTTCCCATTTCTGACCCTCTCATCCCATACCGTCTCCTCTTCACTTCCTTCCATGGAAGGCGTGGACGGTTATGGGCATGCTGCCGGTTTTGCAACGGCCCGGCGATGCTTGGGCGTTCTAGTCAGCAATTGCAAAGAGTAGGCCTATACACAGCAACAGAATGTATTGTGCAACCTGTTAATGTCTTCTGTTGGTCGATGCAGCAGTCGTTCATAATCTCGATAATCTTTGCATACGACAAAACCTGTTACATGAAAAAAATTACATGTACAATACTCAATGGAGGCATATCATTTGCTTACATGAAATAGTAGGCCTAATGCTACACCATGACACAGTCTCCAACAGACAGCATCTCACTGCTTTGCCGCCTTGTGTCAGCTCTGAAGCATTCGTCGTTATATACCAAAATGCATTTCCTTGTTTCTGCACTTGTCATCAGCCTGTTGGATTACTGCAAGTCACGTGATTGACTTGGCTCTCACTCACATCCAGCGTCTCCAGTCAGTCCAAAATGCCGCAGCAAGGCTGACAATCAATCTGAGACGTTGTAACCACATCACTGACGCGCTCATCAGCATGCACTGGCTTCGCGTGCCGTAGCGAATTACATTCAATTAAAGGTGGTGACGCTGACGTATCATGCCATGGCTGTGCACCAGCACCACCTTACTTGGCGTCGTCATTCACGTGTGTCGCCGACATGCCGCACTGACGCACGCTCAGGTCTGCCTCCACTGAACAGCTCGACGTTCCGATCTGTAGTCGGTCAACGGTCAGAGGTCGTGCCTTTCCTGTTGCAGGAGCAAAAGGTGTGGAATAGTCTCAAGCGACGTTACATCAGCCTCGTCGCTGTAGGTGTTTAGGAACAGGCCAAAGACATAAACTTGTTCCGCAGCTGCTACGAAACTGACTTTGAATGACATTTCCTATTCCTTGTCACTATCTTTCCCCCAGAACAGTGGTCCTCTGGGGCTTCTATCCCTAGGCCTATACTCAGTGAGCGCAGCTTGCTCCCAGTGAAAAATAGGGGCGAGAAATTTTTTTCTTGCAACAATGATCGGTTCAAAATGCAGGATATTTGATCAGTTATTTCTCAGGAAAGTCATTAAAATTGAGGCCACCAGATACCTTGATTTCAGCTCAGAATGCATCAAAATGCGTTTGGCGGCCGCGTTCAACCTGGACCCGCTGGGCTGGGAGCTCACAGCCTCACAATGCTCCCCCTGACGTCCCTAGCTGGATTCAAGAGGTCCTACTTCTAAGAGGATGGGAGTGGGGAATGCGCCCAATTTTGTATCCAAATTTGGGGGGATAGAAGCCCCTGGTGGTCCTTGCAATAGTTTTAACTGTTATGTCTATGATTATGATGATGTTGATTCTCCATCACAGCTGTATTGTCAAAATGTTTTAACATCTTATCATCAAACGCGGTTTTTCAGCAGACCTGGCCAGTCATACAAGTTTTTTTCAGACACTAAATATTGCTATTCTGAAAAATGAAAATACTACGAAACAGCCTACACACGTACAGCGTAGCATAAAAAGCCGAACCCCCATTTGTCACTGAACTGTAAGTGACGAATTATTACAAGATAATGAAGCGTGCGTAGTAGGCCTAAGGCGTGGTGAGAAATTTAATAACACTATTACAATTTACAAATTTATACTGCTGAGTCTCCATAGCAAACGAATTTTATAATCAGTCAGCATTTCGCAAAGTTACGGGAAATAGGCCTAGCATAATGGCATCTTTTTGCGCTACCATAACATCCACTGCAGGGTATCCCAATAAAATAACCCTCCTGCTAAGTGCTAACGTTTATGATTAATATTTCCAAAATGCTGGCTTTTAAAACTAAAAATTTGGATTAAAATACTAACATTTTAGCCCGCTCAGCACGCGTGCCGATCTGGCTATATTGCGTTAATTCCTTTCTTTAATTTGGGCCAAAGTATCTCAGGATCTACTGGACCGATTTTCACGATTCTTTTCACCAAATGGTAGATATTTGTTGGAATATTATCAATCCGGATTCGTTTTTTTCTGATTCCTCGAGGACGTTGCCATGTCAACCTTTTTGGGCAAAATAGGCGAACCAATCTTCATTTGGCACCCATGCATTCCAAAACGTATCGGAATATCACAATATAGATGAACGATTTTATAGTGCCAATAATCCATCTACGTGGTGTACAAATTTGGTGAACTTTGGTCCAGTAACACCGTAGACTACGAGTTGAGAAATTGGAACTTTTGAGACGATACGGTAAAACTTGGCATATTTTACCAAATATCTCAGAAAGTACAGGGCCAATCTTCACCAAATTTTTACCGTTGGATTACTAAATTGGCATTATTTTCGTGGTAGCCAAAAAGACGCTGCTGTGGTAACTAATTAGTTTTGGTGGATTTTGTAGACGTCGAAATTGACCGCCTGCACTGTTCGCTCTGGCGTTACGAAACGGAATGCAATATTGCTTTGTAGATGACGCATTAATAGCAGCACTAATGCCTCTACATCGTATAAAAATTTGGTGATTATCGGTCCAGTTACTTCGGAGTTAAAGTTGGGTTATAGAGAGTGGAAATTGTGCCGCGACTCGGCCGCACTTTGACGATCGTCCTTCATTCGGCACGCTGGCGTTCTGAAATGGATTGGAATATCTTTACCTAATTTTTAGCTTTGGTAGACATATGTATGTGGATTATTAAATTGACTTAATTTTCGCGGTAGCGCAAGGGACGTGCTATGATAATCATTTAATTTTGGGGGCTTTTTGCAGACGTCAAATTTGACTGCCTTCATTCTTTGCTCTAGTGTCCTGAAACGGAATCCACTATCGCCTTGTAAAGCATGCATTAATAGTGACAATAATGCCTCTACGTTGCGTAAAAATTTGGTGAACGTTGGTCCAGTAACTTTGCAGTTGAAGTGGGGTAAAAAGTGAAAATTGTACTGCGACTCGGCCACAATTTGACGATCGCTCTGCAGTTGGCACACTGGGGTTCCGAAACGGATTGGAATATCGCAACTTTATGCTCTGCCACGCATATGTAGTTACACAAATGTTTCAAGTTTGAAGAAAATTTTATTTCTTAATTAAAACTAGAAAAGCGTAGCAAAGCCTAGCATATAGCCCACTCGGCGCCGTAGTGTCGCCCACTAGCAAATACTAATGAAACACACTGATCGCCGCCTTGCCTAACAGCCCCTCCCCCCTACCGAAACTGAAGTCACCGCATAGAAAAATTTCGACGCCAAAGGTAAAACTTCTTATGTCTTACTCCGGGGTTAGTAAACTGAATCTCCCCAAATTTATAGAAGATGTACAGAAATGACTGGCGATTACTCACCTGAAATCAAAATTGTGATGTTCCAATACGTTTTGGAACGACGACGTGACGAATGCAGATTGTCGTTAAATTGCGGGCGAATGGCGGCAAAAATTGCGCGTTTAACAGCGAAAACTCCGAGATTGTTGGACGGAAGTTCACCAAATTTGGATGCGATGTAGCCTGATTATTACCACTGAACCTTTTGAAAGCGGATTTACGATCAGCCAATCCGTTGTCGAATGCTGAAGCAAAAAGTAAAGGTCGTTCCACTCCACGCCAACTGTACAAATTCTTATGTCTTAAACTCCGGGGTCACTAAACCGAATCTCACCAAATTTCTATAAGGTGTACAGAAATAATTGTCCATTACTCTGCTGAAATCAAAATTACGATCTTCCAATCCATTTGGAAACGCCAACGTAACGAATGAAGATCGTCGTCAAATTGCGGGCGAATCGCTGCAAAAATTGCGCGTTTTAACAGCGTAAACTCCCAGATTATTGGACGGAAGTTCACCAAATTTGGACATGATGTAGCCTAGCCTGATTATTGCCATTTAATCCTTTGAAAAGGTGATATTGTTAACAGCATAAACTGGGTTTCTGGACGGAATGCCACCAAAATTGTACACAATGTAGAGAAATTCATTTTATTGAACCTTTTGAAATTGGAATTGCGATATTGCAATCCATTTCTGAATGGCAGCGCGACAAAGTAGATTGGTCCCTACTGAACGTACCTCTCAAGTCACCCCAGAAAAATTTTCGACGCCAACTGTACCAACTGCACGAAAGTTCACCAAATTTGGACATGATGTAAAATGATTATTGCCATTAAATATTATGTCTTAAAATCCGGGGTCACTGAACCGAATCTCACCAAATTTCTACAACGTGTACAGAAATGACTGCCGATTGCTCTGCTGGAATCAAAATTGCGATCTTCCAATCCGTTTGGAAACGACAACGTGACTTATGAAGATCATCGTCAAATTGCGGGCGAATCGCGGCAAAAATTGCGCGTTTTAACAGCGTAAACTCCGAGATTACTACACGAAAGTTCACGAAATTTGGACATGATGTAAAATGATTATTGCCATTGAACATTTGGAAAGCAAATTTATGATCGGCCAATCCGTTGTCGAAATGCCAAAGCAAAGAGTAAATTCGTTCCATGCGACGTTTGCGAACATCTCCCATATTTAATTGGTTGCCATAGCAACGTCCCCAGGG
>Ga0209782_1001735_pt1 | contig 11691 bp, 5 predicted proteins | sample WorMetmaBAHAMAS1_FD_187390 | JGI IMG/M metagenome (GOLD analysis project Ga0209782, IMG submission 187390) | Marine gutless worms symbiont microbial communities from Max Planck institute for Marine Microbiology, Germany - Inanidrilus... | ecosystem: Host-associated > Annelida > Digestive system >... | reverse complement strand
AATTTATCCTGGCTTGAAACAGGCACTAAATATGCTGGATTGCATAACTGGAGGCTTGGTTAAGTTTATGCAGTAATGCTAACAAAAATGCTTAAAACTGCACGACTCAGACATAACTAAACTACATCAATTCCAAATCCAACTGTATTTAAATACTACTACTGAGGTAAAAACATGATCATCAAACCTGTTCTTGTAGTTCAGTCACCTCATCCACATTTGCAGTTACATCATTATTATACGGACCTCGTGACTTCGCTGTTAGTCGGTCGAAAACACATCCAACATTCTGAATCTGTTTCTGAACCATTTCAATCAGTTTGTAGCATACTACAGCTGCTGAAACATCGATATCATCATCACGGACATTCCCGGTACTTTTCATCGACATATTGTCCATAGAAGCTGGACAAGTCACACTATCCTGTGCATTGAGATCATCTTGTACGGACTGAGTGGAAGGCTGCTGATCAGATAGTGATTTCTCATTATAATCTGTGACATTATAGAGCAGATCCTTGTCTGGCGTCTCGCCAGCTTGCTCACAGACACTTCCATAGAAATGAGCTAACTTCATGCAGATCTGCTGCAGGCCATCTTTCGTCTGACCCAAACCACACCTCAGCTCGTCAGACGTTTGAAGCTCATCAACAAATTTAACCTCGAGTTTATTCACTGTATCTACGTAGTGGCCTACAGTTTCGTTATCAGGTCGATCCATGCTGTCAGAGTTGGCAGATATCGGTGGAGCTACCTGCTGAATGTTATGGCGCAAAGCTTCGATGTCTTTTGTCAGCCTCATCACTTCCAGCACAGCCAACTCATATGTTGGAAATTTCTCTATAGTGACAGGATTAGCTCCTGAACTTTCGTTTAGAGTTGTCTCAAATGCAGACATCTGTTCTAACTGTTTTTTCAGAGCAGTCACTTCAGCACTGCGAGCAGCCGACTCGGCTACGGCTTCTGCAAGCCGTGTGGTTGATTGCTCTAATGCACGTTCAAAACTCGACTTTTCTATCTCCGTCTGCTCCAGAATCCGCTCAAGCTTGCGAATTTCGCCAACATGCACTTCGGAAAACAGATCGCCCACAAGTCCCTGAGGTGGCGCAGGTGCCGGCCGTAGCAGTTCGTGTTTCGGACACGAGAAGTCGGCCTCAATTCGCTTCAAGGCTGGATTGTGGTCACTGCTGTCATCAACGTGGTGCATGTGTAATCCAGCATCTACGTTCGTAACAGCCATTCCGCTGCCCGGAGTCTGCGGTCCATCGGGATGGGCACTGCCGAGCCCAAGCAGTGACAAATTATGAAGACCAAACATGGATTCAGACGCAATTCTCTGGTCCAACTCTTTCTTGATGCTATGCCGCTGTTCGCGCTCCTGCTGCAGCATAGCTAGAGCTTCTGCAAGGTTTTGTTCAGCAATCGTTTTCAGCCGTTCCATCGCTTCAACCTCGGACGTCATCTCACTCAGCTCTTCAGTCATGTGTCTCAGTTCATGCTTAGTGGCTTCAAAATCAACCTAAAAAACAACAACAACTTTCCAAGTAGTTTCGTCAAAACATTTCAACCAAACTGTGCATGCTTTCAGCGATGTTTTTGGTGATAAAAATGCATTTAGGACGTAAAAAATTGTTCGAAAATTCTAAACCCAGAAAGTGACCACTGTGACAGTTGTATGTGCTCAGTTTTTGAAGCCTGAAATGCTATGCTGCCCGGTTCTAAGTCTGACACATCAATTCAATGGCGACTTAGTATTAAGAAACAGACAAGAAGCTCAGCAGATGCTGATAGCACGACGTGAACTACCATATTTGATGCTGCTGAGTTGCAAACCTCATTATTTTTCTATAATCTATATCAACAGATAATATGATCCAAGTCAGCTTCAAGTATGTAGGTAGCCGAGACATCAATCTATCCTGTCATGTGCCGCATATCACCTTTTATTGTACTACGTGATTATAGTCCACCAATGTTACAGACAGACACCCACATGATACCCATCATGACCATAGCATAAGCATGGTGCTAAAAACTAGCACTCAGCTGAGAAGTCTGCATTGACCTATGTACCTCATACCTTACAACAATCAAAATTCACAGTTCAACCTATAAGTGGCATGGAGTATCATGCAAATGACAAGTGTCTTTGGCATTTCTGGCACATTTTCACCGAGCATCATAACAGTGGCCATTCAGCCAAAATTCTAACAACACTATCTGATTTAATGACCCTTGATGGGTCTTGACTTCCCACATAAGTGACGTACACTTTGGAACTCAACATTACTGCTTAGTTTTGCATTGTATTGCCAAAAATCTTAATTTGCGTGCACATGCACTGTCACATGACCTGTAGGTTGAGTCAAAATTAACCCAACGATTAGAAATATTGTGCTTCAGTCATGATTAACGAATGTTTTATATGCACTGAGTCTGTACAACTTTCATAGCACTCTAAAGGAAGAAAAAAGACAGAATTTCCTTTCAGCAGCAATGCACCGAGCAAAATCTCATTAAAAACTGTCAATTAAATTGAATTAATTTAGAAAATTTTCAGTTCCTCGTCAAAATGAGAAGTTTTAAAATATCTATGCCAGTTCCCTCTCCCAAAAAACTTACAACCAGTTAGTTTTCTAAGCCTTTTAGCAATATTCTTATAGTTCTGTGGCTATGCTTTTGGGTAAAAAATTTCTCACCAAAATTGTGCTAACAAAATCTTTTTATTAATCAATTCAAGAGTTATGGACTTCTCACACCCCCATCACCACTGTGCTCCAGCGACTTAAGCATATTAACTTTAGAATAATGTACGCACTACTATTATACTATTGATATATCACGAACCTTTGACAAAATGGAAACAAAGTGAGCAGACAATCTCACTTAATGCTATATTGTTTTTAGCAATGCAGCATTAACTGAACAGATAACACCCAATGCACAACAGGAAACTATCTCAAACAAGTTCCGCAGAACTGTGTTATCACCTGCGCTTGTTTCAGATGCATAAGTTGCTTCTGTAGTAAAATATTCTCATCTTCCAGCTCAGTATAGTCTCCCATTATTCGCGACTCACGTGTTTTTAGCTCCCTCAACTCAGTCTTGTATGCCACTCTCTCCTTTTCACACTCTTCAAACTGCTGCGACAACTCAGAAGTCCGAGAAACGATTTTGTCCTATTCAACACACGCGCATAAGAATTCATTGACCACAACCAGTAGACAGTATTTAGTTGTAACAATGACAGCAACAGCAATAAATTTTCATAACCTCATAAAGTGCCTTCTAAAATCTGAATGTATACGTACAAAAACTCGATCCATGTATGTCAGCCTCAAACTGAACGCTATTTAGGAACACACAAATGTCAAATAAATGCTGAGATAACAACAACAGAGTCTTCTTTGATAGCATATGTGGACACAGATGCGGAGCTGGTTTGTTAACATATCAAATACCAAACATGCAGTAACTGACATGCAGGTTACAGCAGGAAGTTAATATACATGCACAGGGCACAAACCTATGCAGCCAATTATAAACCTATAATCAAAGGTCAGAATAACATGGCATTGCATATTCAAAACAAGGAACGTTTCAAGTCCTGTATGTGGTGCACAGCAGTATCTTAGAAGTGTTCATATCATTCATCTTATCTTGTTTTATCTGACTTCCTTTCAACTGACCTCATTTCATATGAACTGAGTGACTGGCAGTAAGGCGAGTAAAGTGATCCAGTCTACCAATTAGAACAAAGTAGGTTGCACTACCTTGTCTAATTGGTCGCAGCGCACTTGCTACCACTCAGTTTACGTGAGATTAGGTCAGGTAAAATGAGACAAAATGAGTGACATAACGCTCCTTTACAATGTTTTCACAACATTTCGGTTCAGTCAGTTCGATACAATCTTAAACACAAGGTTCTCGGGTTGAGGCCTGCTGGACGAAGTGGGCTTTTGAGCTACACCGAAATTGTCCTTTGGAGACGGAGGGCGCGAGTGCAGATGGTCAGGAAGACTGTTGCAGATGTCTGCCAAGTTCATCTGCTGTTTTCGGCATGGCCAAGTCACCACATTCCTCTGACGATTCTCTGTCATTGTGTACACAGACAACAGTGGCAGATGTGGATTGTGGACAGTCTGTGAGAAAATTTTTTAGTATCTGCACATCAGTTGTACATGTCCGTGAAATGCACTGATGCTCAGTTTATCAGTTTAAACTGACCTTCCTTTCCAGAATTACTCCAGGTTGGGGCTGGTCTCTCACAAGAGAAATATTTGGATAATCAAAGTGGGTACTTTACATGACGGATGCCCTTTGTGATACAAAAGCAACACCGTAAATATACAAAAGCAAATTCAAAGGAATATGAACCATGGAAATACCCACTTAATCTGATCTACCCCTGTTGAGGGAAATGATGCTATACATGCTTTATGGCAGCTCTGGGCTCAGAAACACAAGCTTCAACCACCTGTTATTTTGCCAAATACATCCGAAAATCTGCATCGGTATGAAGTATTAACCTTTTCATTTGTAACGCGCTCAAGCACTTGTCTCGTGCTACGGAGTTCAGTCTCCAGGTCAGTGATGGTATTCAGCAGCACCTGTTCACGTGAAGCAGTTTCCTCAAGAAGCAGTTCCTCGTGACTCACTCCCATTGCTGTCACCTTTTTCTGACTTAACTCCAGCTGATCTAAAGCCTGCAGGTAATTCACAACAACAGACTAGCATGTATTACATCTACATCAGTTGGCACTGTTTGCCATGGACAATCGAATCAGTGTATTAAATTTGAATGATTTAGCTTCAGTGATTTTAAAAAAAATATAAATGTCTAAAATTCTAAAAAGTAATTTTTATGGTATATGGGTCACAGGCCTAAGACAACCTGCCCTGGTTGGTTGTTTGTAGGGATTTATGACCAACTGACCAGCGCTTTCCATGATCGATCTCTGTGCAAATTTTGTAGTACCTAGTTTTATTTCAAAATCAGGATGCCACACAACTCTGATGATACAACTTTCATGTATCATTAAAAAATTATATCTGGGTTATAACTTGGCACTCAGTAGTAAATACCAAAATTTAAAATAGCATAATAAACCCAGAAATCAGATCTGGCAACAACCTTAAGTAATTGCATCTTTAGAGTAGATGATGAATTTCTTATAGACCTACTGCACAGTCTGTCAGTGAAAGAAATTTCATGTAACTGTAGATAAATGCCAAAGTACAGTGCCACATATTTTGACTCGCAATGGTCAATAACCAGATCTATGCTTTGTTGAGTTGATTTTATTGTTATGGGGTAGATGCCCTTGATAGAGTGACGACATTGAAAATATAAAAATAACAGAAAAAAATATGGCAATGCGTGCCGGGCAGCCCGGCACGCAGCCACTTTCAAAAAATATATACAAAATATATACAAAATGATTTACAAAAAAATGTTAAAAAGACAAAAAAAATTGGCACAACAATTAGTGAAAGAGAATGTTATGCTCACATGTTTGGTGCACTGTAATTCGTGCTTAGTGGTATCGTATAAAGCCTCCAAGCTTTCACAGTGCTGCTGCAGCTGATTCTTTTCTTCCAATACAGCCAGCCCGTACTCGGCAGCGCGCACTCCCTGCTTCGTTGCCTCGTCCAGTTCGCTCTGTACACGCGTGATTTCATGCCGCAAATCAACCACCAATTTCTCATAGTCGGTAACCGGTTCGGCTGTCATTATGTGACTTCCTAAAACACAATAAAACTTCAATAACCCCCGAAATTATTCATTATTACCCACTTCTGAAGTATCCACTTGATCATATCCAACATATGAATTATGGAGAGGTGCGAAATATGAAAATGCAAGAAATGAAAATAATACAATGTAATAAAAATTAAGAATAACAAGACAATGATGCGATTGCCAATAGGTACATGTACAATTAAACAAATATAGAATTTACGCAAGTTATGCGTAGTAGACTCGTAGTATCTCTGGTGCCTTTCCGGTTTTAAACAGACCATTTCCATGTGCTGAGTACGATCCACATAGACATTGTTTATATTTTGGGAATTTCTTATTTTGTTAATCATTACTGTAAAAACGGTTTTCAGATGACGGAAGAGGCGACAGAAGTAACAGAATTTATTGGCTGTAGTCTAGATGTGCACGTATAACCCTAAATGTAAACCATAACCGTAATCGTAAACGTTATCCCTGACCCTAAACGCTAGATGATGACAGAACTGCATCTGTAACAACATCAGAAATTGTTGATGAGGACACAGTGAAAGTCATCAATCTACCAACATCGACAGCTCATCTGTAGACTGTAGTTACAACTTACATTCAAGTGCTGCAGAAACTGTGCAGCATCTGCAGCAGCTGTCTGGTTGAGACCATGCAGAGTGATGCTGTGAAATTAATTTTGCTCTGCAACTTTCTGTCACTTGCAAAGCATGTGCAGTGTGGTGCACAAATTTAAAACAAAAGAATCGACATGCTGTAATTCTAACCTTAAAAACAATTATGTTGCATAATACATTTTAGTATAGCAAACTGATTGTATAGTAGGCCTATCTTCAAAAGCATTAAACACTGTAATTTGATCTTGTGCTGTGTGGCACTGTTCTGGCTAGACAGAAAGGGAAGGGCAGACAGCATGTGAATGACCACACAATACTTCAGTAATTGTTCAGACATTTTAATTCAGCTAAAGGCACACAATGACAGGCATATTTGACTTGGTGGCCTCAGTGGCATTTAAGTATAATGTGGTTTGGACCATGGCACTTAGCTACCAGTAATGCATAATATCGTGGTTACAGTCTATTCAGATTATCTGCTATGGTCATGGTAGTAGTACGTATTTTATTACCATTGTTATTTTTTAGAATTAAGTTTTACTTATGATGATATATAATATTATAACTGATACATACAATGTCATACATGGTTGAAAGAGTTGTTTTAATTTAATAACATTGTGATTAATTGTGATTGTTTACAGCCTACTGTTGTTAATACAGTAGAAGAACCATTGGATTTGATCCGACTTAGTCTTGATGAGCGTATATATGTGAAAATGAGAAATGATCGCGAACTGCGAGGCCGTTTGCATGTAACTCCTTGTATTTTATTGTTGTTTACCATAGCATATTTGATAACAGTATTTGTTATATGTGACATTGAATGTGAATGAAACTAGTTATATAGTGGACTTAATTTGATCTGAATAAGTGACTAAAATACTGTGTAGGCATATGGTAATGTGAAACTTGCTTTATAATGTGGAATGGACCGTGGTTAATAAATATATAAATAGGATCACCAGTATGCTTATTATTGCCTATAATGTGGTTGAGTTCAACCAGCCCAAGTCCTAGTTTATCAGTTGTTAATCAATGTCATGGTATAAAAAATTTTTCCTCTGAGTCCAGCTTAGAATCACTCTTAAACAACAAGCAAGCATGCATTGTCATACATTTATTGCATTCTGTAGCTCTAGGTAAGTAAGAACTAAAGAAGTAAGCAAGTAAAAGTAAGTTAGTTGCTATCAGACATATATCTGACTCTTGAGACTACAAATAACAAAGTTTCAGTCCTCACATTTCAAGTTTGAGTCCACACTCCACATCCAAAAAATATGGTCTCAGGTCGAACTGATGTACATGATACAACTTGAGAACTACATCACTGATTGACGTTTTAGTATCATTAATAATATCATTATCACTAGAGCTTTTAGCAGTCTTTGGAAATTTGTAGACATGTATGTTTTTGCATATTTGTTGATGTGTTACTGAATGTAGGCGTACGATCAGCATTTGAATATGATTCTTGGTGATGTTGAAGAAACAGTCACAACTGTTGTGATTGATGATGAAACATACGAAGAGATTTATAAGGTAGTATATGTGCACTAATGTGTAGATATATATCTAACAGTTGTCAAATGATAATATCTGTTAAAATTGTGGCACATTGCAAAGGTAATTCTGGTCATTGCAGCTGAGGTAGTGTTTACTGTATGCATTTCTCCTCTACTGGCTTGGTTTCTGATATCTATATACTACTATCATCTGTTCTATACAAAAGAAACGGTTATTGACTGAGATTATATTGGATAATAATAATATGAATAATATAAAAAAATTTTAACATGCATATACTTAACCACTAACCATCAATTGGAGGTGCGGGCAGTCGCCAGGCGGCTAGATGGAAGTGTTAATTCTTAATGAGCTGGGTATCTGCTGGGCTGGGATGCAGACATAAGTCATTCAGAAATTAAAGATTAACATTTTTATATTTGCAGTATAATATTTTAATGGAAATAAATTCATAGTTTTAAAGAAGTTAATCAATAATGTTAAAAACCACTTACTTTTTAGTCGTGCCTCTCACACGACTTAAGTAGTCGCGTTTCTGTCCATTGGTCAGATTCATACCATGCAAAATATTGTGGCTATCTGACAAGAAGTGTCTGAGATATCTGCTTCATGAAAAAAATGGACCAAAGTTCACCAAAATTTTTATGGGATGCTGCTCACCAAAGCCAGTAACCAACCCAAATTTTGTCGCAATAGGTTAAAAAATGTGGGAGATATCCACGATCAAAAATTTGTGCTTTCCGAAATAGTGGGCCAAAATTCACCAAAATCGCTACACCCCTAAAACCTCCCATCATGCCAAATTTTATATAGATCGGTGAAACCACCTTAGAGAAAAGTGTCAATTTTTTTACACCCTTCAATATTTTGGCTCCCTAGGGGGGGACAAAATTTGGGTTGGTTACTGGCTTAGGTGAGCACCATCTCATAAAATAATTTGGCGCGAAAGGTCTGGGTGTTGGGGTACTCCAATCCCCCTCTAGCTACCTGCAAAATTTTGTCCCATTCCGACGACCCCTCTCCGAGATATCTGCTGCCAAACTTCGTAGATTTTGTTGCTGGCGTGACCCACAAAACCAAAAAACAGTAGGCTAAACTATATGTCTCCGCATTACATGATGCGACAAATAAATCATATTATCATAGTCAGTATTTGCTGCAAGATGACTGATTTTAAGAAATGTAGAAAACTTTGAGAATGAATGTCAGGGAAATACAATTGGGAAAAAAAGTATTTTTTGCCATATATTGAGGGGTCATTTATGCTTAGAAATTACCATTGAACAGCAATGTACAGATGATTCCATTGTTTTTTTGTTTGTTTGTAGACAACAAAGCGAACAATCCCAATGCTGTTCGTACGTGGTGATGGTGTTATCCTTGTGTCGCCGCCAATGAGGAGTGTGCCAGCTTAAATGTGATGATGACTATAGCATTGTTATGAATTTTTGATAGTACTTGTAGTTAGTGTTTCAGCAGCAGACTTTATCTTGAGAATTTCTTGTGTACGCTTTTCGAACAGTTGCATGCACAATTGCACATGCATACTGAAGTTCAGTGTTTGTTCGACAAATCTTCTTTTCCAGAGTATACTGAAAATGGCTGGTTTCTGCAAACTAGATTTTTGGACATAAATGGAGCAGATTTTTCACAGAACATCAGTTTCATAGCACTGAAGGAAATGTTTTTGACAATTATTCAAGAAAAATATCTTTGCAGCGGCATCACTTGATGGGATATAGCACACTGTTGTTTCAAGTGGGAAATTAATTAAAGAAAATTACAGGCATGATGAATGTTAGCAGTAATGTATGCTTTTGCATAAGTATCTCGTGTTTTAGAGATTGTAGCATAAAACAGTTTTTGCAGCATCCACACCAAAGATGTAAACTGTTAAACAGTGCAAATTGAGTAATTTTTACATTTTGCATCAATAGTGAGCAATAGCTGTCTATTAGCAGTTAACTGTATAGGTTAACTGACAATTTTAAGTGACATCAACCACGTCATCGATATCAACAAACAAGCCAGTGGCAAAAATTAAAATATTTACTGAATTATATTCATGAAGCACACACTGACAGATTGAAACCTATCAAGTGCCAGATTTAAATGTTTAACCTAGTGCATGTGTTTTGTGATTATATTTATAATTATTTTAATTTTTGCCACTTTACAGTATTGGTTTATACAATATTAGAGAAACTAAACAGTTTCTATCTATATAGTATGTGCTGTTTTATTAATGTTCTGAATACACTCTAGTACTGAATTTTTGGTTGTTCTAATATACTGGGATATGGAGGAGGCCTATGGAGCTGTACTTTCACCAAAAGAGCACCACTGCAATTTAGAGTACTGAAAAGGCATTGGCCATTGTGTTTTTCCAACAATTTTGACTTTTAAAGGATAGTGGTTGTTCTATAGGGTACTGAATGTTTCCATGCAAATTTCCTTGCAATTTGTAGTGTCTGATACACAGTATGAATATACATCACCATTTGAAATATTGTTGAACTGTTGCAAAGATACAGGGATATGATAAACTTTATTCACCACAAATGGTAGAAACAACAGAAAATACATACATTTAAAATGGAAAATAACTTATCTAAAGTTTAGTATGGTGTTTTTTTTAACTTTCAATAAGGTGATTGTCTGCTATCTTGGATTGCTTAAATTATGAAATTTTATGCATTTTGTTGGCCAATGAGGGCTGGCTCATGGCTGAGATGTGTTATCGTTTTCATCAAAATCAGTCAATCCGCCATGGAGATGTTGCGATTTTTCTAGATGGTGGCTGTCCATCATCTGGATGAGAGCTTAGAATCGTAATGCCACTTAGGTCGGGTTGCACCATCCATACTTAACTTAAGTAGTCCTTAAATCTCCAATTATCTCTGACTTAAGTGGAGATTAGTAAATAAACGCGTTGCACCATCGCCACTTAACTGCTAATCAAGTGGAGACATAATTGACGATTTACAGATTTAATGACTACTTAAAGCTAAGTGGCGATTAAAGTGAGGTTGGTGCAGCCCGCCCTTACTTAGTTATTTTTTTAAATATTTTCTGTAATTTCGAATCTCGAATAATATCTTGAGCGAATATTCGAGTGTAAATACGTACAACAGTAACAGCCCTATATTAAATAATTAATAATTTAATATTCTACGCTTGAAATAAGTTCTATATTATCGCTCAAGTTAAGGCATGAGAGATTAAATGTTCTCGACGTATTTTCGTTATCATTCATTAATATTACAATCACTTCATGGGAAGAAAGCGCAAATCCCCAGAAAAGCCGAAGAAAGGGTTAGGCAAAAGACTGAAGAAGCAGCAGGCTCCCGAGATACCTGATTATTTAAAGGTATCAAAAGGTTCGTAAGTGCTTCCGGGTAAGTAAAGTATGGATAAATTCGGGCATGCGAGGATGCGTGTGTGGCGTCCTCGTTTGTGTGGTAGAGCTAAATTGCCATCTCAATTCACTGCTACACCTATATCCCCACACGCCAAATTTTAGGCTGATGGTAAAATGTGGAATTGCGGCGTATGGAAGGTGAAATTCGGAATGCAAAGTGTGAAAATTGATGTGAAATGTTGGGTAATATTTGTAATGAGAAAAGTGGCCATGTCAGCAGTTTGACTGTGAAGCGACACTTCGACACATTTCATGACACTGCATCCGGTCTGAATGAACCTTAAGGCCCCTTTCACATTAGAAATTAATTTTGAAATTTTTCTTTCGATAGTAAGCACTTTCACACTGGAAATAAACTTTCGAATGCCAACATCGCC
>Ga0209782_1001734_pt1 | contig 11693 bp, 4 predicted proteins | sample WorMetmaBAHAMAS1_FD_187390 | JGI IMG/M metagenome (GOLD analysis project Ga0209782, IMG submission 187390) | Marine gutless worms symbiont microbial communities from Max Planck institute for Marine Microbiology, Germany - Inanidrilus... | ecosystem: Host-associated > Annelida > Digestive system >... | reverse complement strand
CGTAGCGAGTTTTCGGCTTGTGTTATTTAATTGCTGTTGTATTGGTAATGGCATCGTGAGGTGATAGGGCCTAAGTCCACATGTCATCAGACGTAACTTGGTCCACGGTCATAATTTCCATCCTCCAGTGGTTTCCATCGTCTTTACAACATATATAATGACGCCCTGGGTAGTTTTTGAGCCACCTGGGTAATGGTTACTGATGCGTACGCATCGGTAACCTTTACCAGTTACGCTACTCAGGCCACTACCAATAAGTAAGTAATATTTATGTAATGTCGTCGAAAAAATTATTATTAGTGCCTACCACACTGGAGATAGCCTAGCAGCTGTCTTCATGTCAGTGTAGCTCACACTGACATAAAGACAGCTGCTAGGCTACAATAAAGATTGACAGACGTTGTCTGTCGGAATAATACCTTATTCAGTTAGTTTCGAGTTAGTGTTAGTAGGGTTAACCTAGGCTCAGTAGGGTTAGGGTTGTGGATTAGGGTTAGACATGCAAATCTAGATTACAGCCCACTACTTTTTACTATCCATTGATCTTTATGTGCACCCACTTCTTTGTCAGAGGTTAGGGTTAGATTTTCAAGGTCAGTGTTAGTGAAGATACAAAACATTCACCAGGGCATCCTCTGGTGAATGCAAACTATGAAATGTTACTTTTTAAACTTTTTTGTAGATTGAACTTTTCCAGTTATGTTCTATTATTTTATAAATATTACTTACTTATTGGTATTTTTCAGAAAAATTAGTATACCTCTGGTATACTAAGAGATTTATGCATTTTTTAAGTACCAAGATAAAATGTTGCAATCATATATCAGTATTGTTGCATTCGCGATCGTACCTATCTTAACTGGGCTGATTGTGCTATCCTGATATTAGCAGCATGTTCTCCAGTTTTTGCCCTGGCCTCTGCACGCTACCACTGCCACACTAGTGATGGTAGCTGGCACTGAAGATAGCCCCCCATCTGTCTAGATATCAGTGTGGTTCACACTGAAGGTAAAATCCACCTATCATTGTTGTCAGTTGTCACTATCGCATCCATCACCTATGCATCTCCCTCATGCTGTATTGCATCACACTGCATTTGTTTTCTTTGTGGGTAACAAAAATTGTGCTGTCTTCACACGTACTCATTTGCATTATATGTGCAATGGCAGATATATTAAATTTTGTGTGTTATACTTATTTGGCCTATGCAATTGTGAAGCAGTTGCCCAAGACTCTTTCATCTGGCCAATCATCCGGTCAGCTGTCCCATCACAAACTGATGTTCCAGGACTGTCCCATTGTCTATGCTGTGGTCTCGTCATATTTTAGTCAGACTGTTTGCAGCTTGGTGACATCACATGATGGCAGTTTTATCGACGTTTTGTGTGCTTCATAACATGCAGACATGTTAGTACTGTATCAGTTAGCAGGATTACGGTTAGGGTAGTGTTAGAAATAGTTACATTTGGGAAGCTTGTGCCTGGTGCTATTTCATGAAAGTCCCCAGTGTGGTTTACAGTATAATTGTTATTGCTAGTTATGTCACAATTACTGACACCTTTTCTCTTTGCTGTTGCATCTAGTGTTGGTTGTTATTCCTTTATATAATGTCTTCAGTGTTGAAATATTCCCAAGGTACTTAAATGGGTTTTATTAATTATACTATGTTCACTATAAGTGCCTTTCATTGCATTCTGTGTTTATTGTATTTTTCCTGATAAGTGTGATTATCTGTGTAACTTGTTACTTGGTGAACGTGTACAATGTAAAGTTTTACATGGAAATATGTGTGTGGTAGGACAGTGAAACTGGGTCTTTGTCAAGTGAAAACAGTGGTACTACAAGACGTCATCCTGCCTGTGGACAGGGTCAGCATTTTGAGCATGGAATTGTTCTGCGGCATTTCGAGCTGCAGGATGCATCCTCCCAACTGTTGTCGGCCGCTGACCGCATTACTGCGGGTCTACCAGCGGCCGTGGCCGTGGGTTCGCTGCTGGCTGTCGGCACCTCCCGCGGTGTAGTTCTTGTTTTCGATGCGCAGCAGACATTGCGTTGGTGTCTTGGAGGTGCTGCGGGTATTGGAACGGAATATGGAGCCGTAACTTCTCTGAGGTACATAGTTTTTACAGTGCAGCATTATATGATGTGTATACATAGTGTAGTATGTGCAGTGACCTGGTTTCTGTCCGTCTGTCTGTCACACACTAGTGTTCTGTCAAAGTGGCTGAATGGATTTTGCGGGTTTTTGCACAGAGGCTGCCCTCAGCTTATTCCACACTGTGCTTTAAAGGAAATCACATGTTCCTAAAACTGATGGTACTTACTTCTGAAACCTTGTCCCAAATACTTAACCTCAGTTGACTTCCCCCCCCCTTTCTCCACAGCATGTCGACTGTTGTGAGTGTTATTTGTTCAGTTTGACTGTTCCAAGTTCATTACACTGAGTACCCACCTTTGTTTACAACATGTTGTCCATGATGCAGAGCATTGTTGTTCAAATTCCACTGGTTCAACCTGTTGTGGATTCGTTATATAGCTTGTTCTACAACAGAGCTACAACAAACAAGCCGAACAAATGGAGTTTGAGCATATGCAGTTTATCTGCAGCATCTGCGACTTGTGTGGCATGATGTTAGTGAGTTCAACTATGTATCTATGTAACTGTTCATATCTGCCATTAGTTTGTATTCCATTTCAACAAATTTTCAGCAAATCTTTAACCAATCGGTGTAGATCATGAATCTAACCTTCTTTTTTCCAGTTGCTCAAGGGATGTTGAGCAAGGGATGTCAACCACTTTTTGGACCAAATCGGTGAACTTGGCCTACCCTACGTTCATTCGGCAAACTAGCATTTTGAAACGGTAGGTGTTAATTTGAATATTTTACTGTATTTGTTCAATGTAGGTATGCTGCATAGAGCCATTGTGCACATCGCACGCAACATCAGCTAACAGTTTCAACCATCCAGTTGCAGCAGGTTTGCTGTTTGCTATGGCGTCGATGTCAAAGATACTGATAGTTGCTCTGCGACCAGCGTTACAGGTGCACTATAATCGGCCACTGACTGGCACTGCAGACACACTGCCACTGCTCGCTTGGCATTTTGTTAATGTTCGGATCTCCGAGAGAGAAAGAATAACAGATCCAGTTCTGCTGTTTGCTCGGGATCAATATGCCTGCTTTCTTCAGGTAGCCTAGTATAATTTTGTTACTTATGTTTGACGTATAACTTTTATGTTAGTTGGTTTCAGTTGTTTTTTTTACTTGTCACATCTGCTGTTTGCACCGATGACCATTTTTTCTAAGTTTGAACAAATGCAGATACAGCTTGAATTTTGAATTGCTCATTTCAGTATATTTTGCTGAAATACTTCATAATTTAGTATTGTGTCTGCAGTCACTTCTTGCTGAAAGTTTTTTTAGAGTTCAGTCTGTGCTTTGACATTGTGAGATTCAATATTCATAGTCTTGTTTCAGATTTTTCTCTCGAACTAAGATTTTATTTTGGTTTTGGGTATTTGATGTTACTTTACTCCAGTCAGGTTACAGAGTATTGATATCAGCATTTCTGTATGTCTGTCATTCTCATGCTCTCATTCTCAAAAATCACATGTCCAAGTCTGGTGAACGTGTGACATACTTCCAGTTTTGTGGATGACTTTGTTTATTCTGAGCAGCTGGAGAATAGCAAAAGTTGCCTAGAATAGATGTCTTCTCCGCAGTGAATGTGTGACATGACAACCGAGCAAAGCATGCTGTTCATGTGGTTAGCTGCATGCCTAGTGGCACACATGAGTTGGAGGGCCTGGCTCACTGGCACAGTTGAGGGTGAATTTTGATATTCCCAGTTGCTTTATTTTAGTTTTTTGGGACTTTACTTTTCATTTATGTCTTGTTCATGCTGATTTTAAGTGTAACCCAGACTGTAATGATTAACTAGAGAAGTGATTTAATTATTATTCATGCACGAGGAAAAATGTTGAGATGATGCTCATTTTAGCAAAATTAGTCGAAGAATATTAAATAGAAAAACCGTTTAACTTGTTTTGGCTGAGAAATGGCTGTTGAACTGCTCTGTGTGTGTCGGTGTGTTTTTCGTTGAACAGCTAGTGTATCAAGCTGCAGACGACGTGAAATTTTCAGTACTGAAGGAGATGTCGTTCACTTACAAACTGTTGTCGCTGGCGTGGATTAGTTCTCGAACTGTTGTTTTCATTGACGTATCGGAGCAGGCTCATGTGATTGACGTGCAGACAGCTAGTGAACTGGAAGTTGTCGATCTGGCCGACATTGGCCTCGCATACAGCGCCGGCTTGTGGAAGTTCCTCGGCAACTCACCGGGAATTGGCCACACTGTCTCACATGCCGGCGAGCGATTGTGCTACGAGTCGGTTGCGTCGTTCGGCGGACAGCTGGTAACTTTGGGCGTGACTGGCGTTCACGTATTTTCCGTCCGAACGTGGATTGAGAGGCTGAGTGTTCTCATGCGACGACGCCAGTTTGGCGACGCTTTGACGCTAGCACGGTCATTTTATGAGAGAGCAGCATCATCGTCAGCCGATGGAGCGAGCGGCACTCGAGTCAAACATAGGGAGGCAGTGGCTGAACGCATCCTCGAGCTGATTGCAAAATACATGGACCATGTTGACACGCTGTCTAGTCTACAGAGTGCTGAGAACATCGACGACTTGTACCACGTTTGTATTCATTCTTAAAAATCACTAGTTTTGGTTAGCATGCTACACAAAATTTTTAAATAATACAGTACTTTTAGTTTTTGTTTAATTGACCGTCTTTTTCAGTGTTGCTATAGTTTGGGCTATTGCATCTAAGTTATCAGTTTTTCTCAGGCCAGATGCCTATCTTGTTGCACAACTAAAGCCATAGATCACTGATTGTACAACAAAGTATAATAATTTCACTGTATTTATTATAGTTACAGATATGGATTTTAATAAGTAATAATATTTTTCAATTGCAATTGTGCTGTGGTCTGTTAACTCCCAGGCTAGATAGCCCTCACATGACGCCACACCAAGTACTTTTACATAAAGAAACTGGTCAGAACCTGCTAGCTAGTCACAGTGTTGTGTGCTGCTGTGTGGAGATTCAAACTGTATTCATCACTCCCTAATGTGCATATCCAAAAATAACACTTTTCTGTGACCTTGAACTTTGACCTGTGTCCTTGACTTAGGATCTTTGCCGACAGAGTGCTAAGATTAACTGGCATGCTGCACATTTAGGTAAAAGGTCGCCAGTTAAAGTTATCATCTGGACACTCAGGTAAACTGATATGTATTCAAGCAAACTGATAGCTTTACTTGGACTATGGATGCGATTCGTAATAAAAATTAAAAATTTAATAGTTAATCTACTGTCACAAGAATGACCGCAGATGTTGCAGTCACTCTTGGATACTTCTAAAATTTTATTCATGTGGAGAGTATTTGTCAGAAACTGAATACTTCAGACTTTATATAGCACAAGCGCATCAAACTGTTTCAGTGTCTATTCTGCTGTTTCGTTAAGTTTAAAATAGCGTGGATCTTATCCGTTGAAAATAGAAATAGATCTCAGCTGTCGACTGTTTTATTTTTAGGAAGCTGCATCATTATGCATTAACCACTGCATTTTAGTCAGTAGGACTGACGCACTGTTCGAATGGATTTATCAGCGATTTTCTGAAAGTGCTCGTAAGAAAGCTGCTTTTATTGAGTGCCTGGAATCTTACATACTTAAGGGAGAATTGACGAGACTGACGGCGAATGTCATGAGAGACTTTGTTGATCACTATGAGAAGAAAGGAGCCGTCGGTATTGTTGAGGCTTGCATTGTTAACGTGGATGTTGCAGACATTGATGTGGAACAGGTAAACATTCGTACTGCGCACACACTTGGTTTATTGCTTTCATTTTGCAGGAGTTTGACATAATTTATTTTGTATTTAAAAGTCAGAAATGTTGTAGTTAAAAGTACACTGTTGTGGAGATCTCTGATTTTTTAGCCAAGTGTGACAATTGCCATTGTAAAGTTATTAATATCCGCTTACTTTACAGGGGAATTAACCCAGAGAGATCCGCAGAGGTAAGGGAAGAAGGACCCTAAATTAGAGTTTAAATATAACCTAGATTAAGAGATTAGATTAAGCTTAAACCTTATCCTGTATGATGGCCATAAATGGTTGCTGTAGCTGTTGATTATTATTTTCTAATGAAACAATGAATCCTTTCAGCATAATCACATTTCTGATTAAGACAGTTTTTACCTGATGTGCTGTAGCCATTTCTGATCGAGCCTGAGATGCCCATACATACGACTGTACTAGTTTAATGCATCTGTGTTTTTTGTCTGTTTTTTTTATATATTGGCACTGTTGTCTTTCTTATATCTGTTTTTTTGTGTGATTATTTTTTTGTGTAGTTGAGAGTGACAAGGGTTAATGACTTGTTACAGAACATTTAATGTGTGCTAAAATACTAACCAGTAGCCAGCGTGATCTACCACGTGAAACCATGTCAAAAAAAGAAAAGTAAAAACAACTTAAAGTAAAAAACTATTGAACACGGAAGATCCTAGGAGTCTCTGCTCAAGCTCAGTTGCAGAATTTTTTGGCTTAAGGAAATACCAGAGAAATTTTTTTGGTTTCGGCATTTTTCCATTCTGCTGTTTCTTAGGTTTCGTTTTTCTGCATCACATTGATATGTTATATGATTGCCTGCCGTATAAGACTCGCCCTTATTTGAAGCAGTTTTAATATATAATTATGCACCGCAGCTGACATCTCTGTGTTGGACACACGGTCTTTACGATGCTGTGCTATACGTCTACAATCGAGGCATGTCGGACTATGTCACTCCACTTGTCCAGCTGCTTGCAGTTCTGAAGTCGGTAGTCGATGCTGGGAGTCAGCTTACCTATCAGCAGGTTAATTTTTGTTATTTTCCGTTTTATTGTGGCATTGAATGATCTAAATATTCTGAAGTAAACTCAACTAATTTGCATATTTAGTCTGCAACTCATGAAAATGTAATACCTTTAGACTTTTGCTAATACTTCGGCCATCCCTTAGAATTTTTAAGCAAAAACTTTGCTTCCATCTTTCTAGTGCAAGTCTACACAGAATTGATGACTGTATTTGGTTATTTCATGTGTTTTTAAACTTCTCAGGATGGAACAAAGTTTCTCATATTATAACACCATCCCTGTATGTCTTCATGTTCATGCCACTGTGGTAATGCAGGAATTTTTCAAAATACATTCTTCAATTGCATGCTACCATATTTAGGTCCAGCTGGGCAATAAGATCTTGGTATACATCAGCTGCTGCCTGGCGGGACGAGCATACCCACTTGGTGACATCCCGCAGGACAACGTTGCAGTAGTCCGTACCAGCGTGCTGCACTGTCTGACAAGCCTGCACAGCACATCCCGAGCCGTCGACGAGCCGCTCTATCCTCACCTGTGGACGCTGATCCAGTTCGACACCAGGGAGTTCTTCAATGTTCTGTCGCTGGCCTTCGCCGATGTCGGACTCACGGACGCCGAGAAGCAGGGAGTCGTTGACATCCTATTGCGCATGATGGTGGACAACTCCGGGTTCACGCAGCACCAGGTACAGTGCGGGCTTAGCCTAGTGGTTTGTTGCTCACTTACATCAGTTAAGTTGCTCTACATCGTTTCAACATTCTGTGGTTGTCATTTTATGGATTTTAGATTACACTATTAATTTCAAAATGCTGACATATTGATTACCTTGGCCAAAATATTGTTGAGATTGCTGATATAGTAAATTCTAAGATATAATCATGAAGTTGTAATGTTTTACATGTTGTCATTTTTGCAATTTTTTGGATCTGCTAGTAAACGTATTTGTCCACTTATGCTGGTGTGCGCATGTTTAGGTTGGAGTTTTCTTTACGTTTCTGGCACGCCAGATGGCGCAACAGAACAGCTGCATCAGAGTAAACGGGCATTTGTTTGAGAGGGTTCTTGAATCACTGTGTAACGCTCGATCAGCGTTCACTGGCAGTGATGTCGAGGAATTGTCACATCACGAGGAGAGGCAGCAGGCACTACTAGAACTTCTCAACACCAGAGCGCTCGATCATTTTGATGAAGGCCGTCTTCTGTCGCTGTCCAATGCAGCCAAGTTTTTCCGAGTTTCTGAGATGATCTACCAGCGTCGGAGGGAGTTTGGTGGAATACTCGACTGCTACTGTTCAGACCATTCGCGGCGGAATCTCGTCTTTGCCTACATAAAGCAAACAGTCGCAAGTCCAGACATCTCGGTTGAGGAAAAGAGCAGACTACGAGACGCCGTGCTGGCACATCTCGAAGACTTGATTTGCATCGATGCGCAGAAGGCAACAAAGTTGGTGACCGTGAATCTGGGTGTTGACTTGGCACAGGCAGTGAACCAAGTCACCCGATGCAGCAATGACAGTGCTACGTTTAACTTCCTTCACTGCCTGTTTGAGATGACGTACAGTTGTGATAGCGGACCGGCAAACAACGATAAGTTGCAGTTTGAGCCAACAGTCTACGAGCGCTACGTTGAGCTGCTGTGCCAACGGTCGATGGTGGATGCTGTCACTGCATTCCTCCGATCTCACGACGGCTACCGGCCGGAAAAGATGCTGGAGATATGTCGGCAGTCCCACGTTTCAGAGGCGGTGGTTGTTCTCCTAGAAAAGTCCGGTGACATATCCGGTGCTTTTCAGGAGGCTGTCCGAGCGCTCCGAACCAAGCTGTCGGTCATAGTGCGCTTTGGTGACGTGGGACAGAGTCAACTCGAGCGGTTGAAGGCTGTGCGGGACATCGTAGAGAGCATCATTTCACTGATGAACAGAAACTCGCAGCAGCTGGAGGAGCTTCAGCTCAAACAGTTGTGGTTCACCCTTTTCGATCTCTTAATTGAGAGCTACAACCGGCTTACTGGTGGCAGACTGGATAGTAGTACAGTTAACGAATACGGAGGAAACTGTTACGAGGTTGCCACGTCTGGTCCGTTCAGCGAATGTGGATCGACAAGTGATCGGGATGAGTATCGATCATTATTGCAGCACGCAGTCAGCTGTATGGTGTCTTGCGTTCCTTTCACAGCCGTCCTCGAGCACATAGTTGCACTCGGTGAGGAGGACGGAATAGTTAACTGTTTCGGCAATGTCCGGGACCTGTTGACGAGCGTCGTCGATGCATGCCAGTATCGACAGACGCTGTACACAACCTGTGCCCGGATTGTACAGAAAGACGTTAACACTGCGCTCGGTGGACTCACCACAGCAGCCAGGTCACCGATTTCACCACATTCCAACACGTGCTCGGCCTGCCACCAAGATCTGACTGAACCGAGCAAAACCGATGAAGAAGTTCGAGTCGTATGTTTCCAGTGCGGCCATGCGTTCCATCATTCATGCCTCATAGATTCTGCTGGTACTGGAAAAGATGGCGACGAAGGTCATCCTTCAATAGAAAGGCGGCGGCGACACTGTACAGTCTGCTGTAGATCACAAGCTCGTTCTGCATTGCTGTATGGACGTTCTAGAGTCGTCGATGTACCTCGACAGTCGGACTGCGGAGACGGTTCTGACACCAGCCAGTTGCCGATGTACTTGGAAACAGTGCAAGCTGTTGATCAGCTGCGTCGCAGCCAGCAGACCACATCACGCCTCCAAGTTCTTACAGAACTGGCGCAGTTCAGTGAGTTAAGGACTATTAGATCGTCAACTCTTTGGAATGGCGCTGGAGCGCGGACTGGTAATGGTGGTGGTGCTTTTCACCGTGATGTCTTCTGCCTTAAATTAGCACCTCCGCCGGCTCAGTAAGGTGCATGGGTAAGGATATTGCTCTTAGTGTTTAACCAGGTGTGTTGATTTTCAAGGGCGTACCCATGATTGTCATTTGGGGGTGCCACACCGTCTTCTGGTTCATTGACCATAAATTCAGCGTGTGTTATAACTAATGACTATATAGCACTGTTAACTAATTATGCGCTAAAAATACGTTCTCGGAAGTTTTGAAACATTCAAAGAAATTTTTGTCACCAGTTTGGGCGACTATGCCCTCAGTTCGTCTCCGTGTATGCCACTGTTGTTTTTGTGTATTGTAACTGATCTTGTCTGGACAAGGTACCATATTTTGTGCAACTAAGGCACATAGTACCAACAGAGTAACTACAAAGCTTAAGTAGTCATACAGATGCCCCGGAGCCAAAATGCCATAAATCAAGCGTTGTGTTTTATTTGTGTGTTACCAGTCACTGCTCACATTAAATGCAGTCATTAAAAACATTTTACTTCTAAATAATCTACATGTTTATGCCAGTCAAGTTTGGAAAAAAATATAAGTCCTACAGATTTTGCTTTATTTTCAACTTTTTTGTGTTGATTAGGATGTACGACGGATTTTCTTTTGAACCAAGCTAACGAATACTTACACGTATTTATTGCGTGATTTTTAAACAACAGCATCTAATTACAATGCATGCATTGAAAAAACAGTGAAAAAACAGAGTAACACCCTCACAGGTCCATGCAAAGTGTACAGTAGACTATTAACGTTACACAAACTAATGCATACACGAGGTTATTTTTGTCCCAAGCACATTTTGGTCTGGTGCGTTTTGACCGAACACCATTTGCACTTGATAACCCTGTGACCTTGACTTTTTGCTTTTATCCTCGGGGTCAGTGCTTGCCATGGACTGTCTTTACATACTTTGGTTTTGTTAGCTCAGGCCCTTTTTAGAGCTTGGACAGACACACAGACAGACAGACACAGCTGATTACCATACCCACATCTGGGCTATCACCGAAGTATGTAATAAATTTAAGTCTATTTTTGTTTACTGTTGGCATAACGACGTATCATTTTTCTGTTGTCATTTGGTTGCCAAAGTTGTTTATTCGTTACTTCTTCATTAGTACAACATTCCGTATGTTGCGGCATTATCATTTGTTTATACGGACGAATGCTCACTAGTAAATACGTTATGGTCATATTTTCGTGTTGAAAATTTGTTGGCCATTTGAAGAGATATTTTGATTGTTTTGTGTTGTATCAAGCTAAACTGTTATACGGTTGTTGCATACAGTGTGTATTTAACGTGCGTGTGAATATGATCTGTAGTCACTGAAGTGCGATTACTTTACTCCGCCCTGGTCGGGCTGCCGACTATTGTGATGAACGCGTCTGCCTGTGAGTGAGACCGTCTGTCTGCACGGATATCTCAGAAACCACACATTCTAACTTCATCAAGTTTTCTGTGCATGTTGCCTGTGCCCGTTGCTCGGTCCTCCTCTGGTGGTGTTGTAATACGTTAATATGTTATTATCTTTTTCTAGATGACATTGTTTTCATACACTGGGCCCTATGGTGGCGTGACGCTGCTGCAGCAGCTTCACTGCAATGTCGTGTACAGCCAGAACACCCCTTCTGCGTTCTGTTGGTTGCGTCCTGTCATAGACGACGGCGGGCGCTAAGACTAGACGAGTGTGGGGCGGAGTGTGCAACGCATCATTGCCTTGTATGCATTGTTCTCAGTTAGCTGGTATAACGGACAATTTCCAGGTTAACCGGGGTTAAATGGTCCCTCTTGGTCCTGAGTGGTGTCCAGTAGCCAAAATATATCGCCACATAAATCCTGCAACTCGTGTAAGCCGCCAGACGATAATGGTCGACAATGTTTGC